>Ga0302135_10002166_pt1 | contig 11785 bp, 10 predicted proteins | sample CBN3_surface_MG_FD_203119 | JGI IMG/M metagenome (GOLD analysis project Ga0302135, IMG submission 203119) | Marine microbial communities from Western Arctic Ocean, Canada - CBN3_32.1 | ecosystem: Environmental > Aquatic > Marine > Oceanic | place: Canada: Western Arctic Ocean | collected... | reverse complement strand
GCATCCACCAGGAGTGCGATGGTGCCATGCTTTTCTGTGAGGATCACCTGGAGAGAAGAGGCGGCGTCCGGATCGGTTTCGGGCTGTCCGAGCTGCGCATGCAGATCGATGGCGACGTGAATGTCGCCTCGCATGTGGGTCAGCCCCCGGACCACAGGGGGTGAAAGCGGGAGAGGAGTCACCGCCTGGGGCATGGCGATCTCTCGAATGTCTTCGGTCGGAATGGCGATGATGAACTCTCCGACGTGAAAGGTGCAGGCCTGCATTCTTCAGTCCTCCGCGCTCAGTTGGGTGGCATGGAGTTCTCGGAGTCCCGTTGCATGCAATACTTCCAGTCGAAGTCCTTCATGTTCCAGAAAACATCGGCTGGCCGGAAAGGATGTGGCCTCTCCGTCGATCAGGGGGAGGTCACAGATTTCGTTCGTCGTGTCCACGAGGAGGCCAAATCGTCCGGCGGAATCCGTGCATACAACAACGCAGCACTCCCCATCAAAGTCCGGGAAGAGGCCACGCTCGAGGTCGTCTTCTTCACTGAGGTGGATGAGGTCCAGATCGTCTGTCGCCCTGGCGAGGCGCCATCCCTGACCTGCCGGGTGAACCTCCTCCCCCGGAATGAAGGTCAGCGCTTCAATGAAGCTGAGAGGAATGGCGACGCGTGTCGTCCCGCGGACGGTACAGACCAGATGGGATTGAATGGGTCTGTTCCTGGACCCGGTCTTTTGCCCTTTGGGGGCTTTGGGGTGGCGTTCTTGAATTCGTACGGATGGGATCCGATGCGCCAGAATACGCACATCGAGAACGGGCAGTACCCGACCGCGTGCATCGATGGTCGCGCCGGTGAAGGGAGCTTCTCCCATCAATGCCGGGGGCAGGGGCTTCACGACCACATCGAAGGTTTCTCTCGCGTCACTCACCAGGAGTCCCACCGTGCGGTTGTCGATGCGAACCAGCACAACGGTCCTGTCTTGTTCTGGCGGCGACACCGCTTCGTTCCTGTGCAGTGCTGTGGCCAGGTGGATCACGGGAATCGTGCGGTCCAGGAGACAGAGCACATGTTCGCCGGTCGCTCGTGTCTCCAGACTCAGCCCTTCCGTCTTTTTGGAGGGAATGTGGAGGATTTCCCGTACATCGCGTTGTGGGATCGCGACATGGGTTCCCCCCGCGTCGACTCGCAGCACGGCGGAGATGGCCACGGTGAGTGGAAGACGGAGGCTCACGGTCGTTCCGATGCCCGGAGAGGTGCCAATGGTCACGGCTCCTCCGATTTTCTCCACTTCGGTTCGGATGATGTCCATGCCCATGCCCCGTCCCGAGAGGTGCGTGATCTGATCGGCAGTGGAGAATCCGGGGGAGAAGATGAAGCGGAGGATGGCGTTGTCGGAGAGGATCGCGAGTTCTTTGTTGGACACCAGTCCCGCATCGATCGCTTTTTTCCCGATGAGGTCGATATCGATTCCCTGTCCATCATCGGCGACTTCAATCCAGACGTCGTTCCCTTCGGAGCGAGCGCTCACGACGAGTTGGCCGGCTTCCGGCTTGTTCGTGTTCCGACGGGTTTCCGCTCCCTCAAATCCGTGATCGATGGCGTTTCGGATCAGGTGCGAAAGAGGAATCTGGACCGCGTCAATGACGCTCCTGTCGAGTTCAGTGGAGGCGCCCGTGCAGGTGAGCTCGATGTTCTTGTGGCAGGCCTTGCTCATGCCCCGAACGACTCGAGGAAGGTGTTCGAACAGAGTCCCCACCGGCAGCAGTCGTGCGCGGATGGCCAGTTTGCGCAGGTCGCGTGTCAATAGACCCAGTTTCTGGATGGGTCCCTCGCGGTTTCCCTCGAACCGATCCGTTGTGGCGACGAGTTGATTTCGTGTGAGGACGAGCTCTCCCACCAGGTTCATGAGCTCATCCAGCACCGCGACGTCCACTCGGATGGTGGTCTGTTCCTCTCTCCCGCTGAGGACATCATTCGTCGTCTGGGTGGAGTGTTCGTTTTCGCCGGAGATCTCCTGTGTCGAAGGGGGCTTTGCGCCTGCAGCGACATGCAATCGTTTCAGGATGGAAGAGAGTTCAATCTGTCCTTCTTCTGCATGTCGCGAGAGGTTGTCGAGGAGCGCTCGGATTCCTTCCGTGGTGTCGAGGAGGCTGTCCAGGACCCCGGATGCCTCGACGGTGGTTCTTCGGGTTCGTATGGCAACGAGGAGATCCTCTCCTGCGTGGCTCAATGCTTGAAGAATCGGGAGGTCAAAGAAGCCGCTGGTTCCCTTCAAGGTATGCAGGCCGCGAAAAACGCTGTCGATGCGCTCGGGGTCGGCTCCATTGTCTTCGAGCCAGAGAAGGTCGCGGTCCAGGGTGTCGACGATTTCTCGCGATTCGGTCAGGAATACGTCGAGGAACTCACGGATGTCGAAGTCGTTGTCCGCCACATCGCCCCCCGGGTTCAGCAATCAAATCGCTGTACAAGTCCCTGCAGTCGATTGGCCATGGCGGCAAGTTCATTCGCGGATTTAAGGGCGTTCGCGGCTCCCTCGGTGGTGCGCTCCATGGCGTCGGTGACCCAGGCCGCCGTGTTGGCGATTTCCTGCGTGGAGCGTGCGGCGTCCGTCAGGCTCTCCCCCATGACCCGAGCGGTTTCGGTTTGCCGCTCGACTGCATTGGCGATGGTGAGCTGCGTCTCATTCACCTGGCGGATGATGGTGGTGATTTGATGAATGGCCTCCACCGCCTCTTGCGTGTCATTTTGAATGGCGCTGATTCGCTCCCGGATTTCCTTGGTCGCCGAGGCGGTATCCAATGAGAGCTCCTTCACTTCCAATGCGACGACCTGGAATCCTTTGCCGGCCTCTCCGGCACGTGCAGCCTCGATGGCGGCATTCAGCGCCAGGAGGTTGGTGTGTTCTGCGATCCCCGTGATCAATTCGACGACCCGGTTGATCTCGGCATTGGAGTCACTGAGCTTCGTGAAGGTGGCGTTGGTGCTGGAGGCGATCTGGGCTGCGTTGGTCGCGACTCCAGCGGCCTCTCGGGCACTGGTCGCGATTCCAAGCACGCTTGCGGCCATGTCGTCCGCTCCCCGGGCCACGGCTTCCACGTTGCGCCCCACCTGTTGCGCTGTCAGGACGTTGTTCCGTGCCTTGGATTCGACGTCTCTCGAGGACGTGCTCATGTCGGCGCTTACGGAAGAGAGCTCGTCCGAGGCCATGCCGAGCGTGTCCGCGTTCGCGCCGATCGTCTCGATCGTGTCGCGCATCATGGCCACCGCAGCGTTGACGGAGCGGGTGATACGGCCCACCTCATCTTCAAGCGTGGGATTCAACAAGAGCGTGAAATCGCCTTCAGCCACTCGTTCGAGCACTTCATCAATGCGGCCAAGAGGCGCAAGCTGACGGGCGGTCACGACCATGATGAAGGCGAAGGCGAGCAAGGTTCCGAGCAAGGCGATTCCGATCATGCTGGTCGTGGTGGCGCTCATCTGCTTTTCCAGATGCGCCCGGCTCATTCCGAGGGAGAGGGTTCCGATGGGGGTCGGAGTCTGGAGGGCAGGATGGCGGATTTCGATGGTCTCGAGGACCAGTGCTCCAGTGTTCTGGATCGCTTCGGCGCTCCAGGTTCCGAGTCCCATCCCATCGAGTGCGTGGGCCTCCACATGGCGGAGTCCTCGAATGGCGGGTGCGGTCTCATTGAGGATTCGGCGGACGCGATCGGGGCGATTTTCGAGCACTGCGTTTTGAAGGGCTCGGCTCAAGAGCACGGCGACTTCCTGGGCTTTTCGGGACTCTTCTTCCCCAAGAATCTGTTCGCTCTTGCCGTGAATAAGCACCATCGAGACCGAGATCACCAGCAAGGTGACGATGCTTGCGAGCAATGCGATCCGCGTGGAGAGCCGCTGAGTCCACCGGACGGGGTGGCGTCGGAGGTGCTCGGGAGTCGGGGTCTGACGCCCGTTGGGGGCTGTCTTGTTTGAACGTGTGAGAAGGGATTTGTCCATGTTCGTCTCAATTCAACCAAGGACCCAGGGCCCGTTGCAGTGATGTACTGGTGAAGGGCTTCGTCACGAAGAAACTGGCGCCGGCTTCCACAGCGAGGGCACGCATGGCGTCCGTGGACTCGGAGGTGACGAACCCGAATACTCCGTCGAAAGGGAGATCCGCGAGATTCTGGAGGAGTTCAAGTCCACTCATCTCCGGCATGTTCCAGTCCGCCATCACGACTTGCGGATGATTGGAAAGAATGTTGTCGATGGCGTCTGACCCATTCGTGGCCTCCATGAATTCATGAACACCCAACCCGGCCTGGCGTATCGAGCGGCGTATGATCATGCGCATTGCGCGACTGTCATCAACGATCAGGATTCGCATGAGGTCCCCTTGAAGGCCCCGGAAAGCTAGCACAGGGCGAGGTATTGTCAACGCCCTGCGCATCGAGGTTGCAGCGGATGGATCGGGAGATTATGGTGCGTTGACCGAGCAGTTCTCTCCTCTGACGGAGGGTGAGAGGATTTCGTCGTATTCAGGGGATTCCACACATGTCCTGCATTCTGATTGTTGATGACAGTTCCTCCACGCGAATCGCCATGAAGGTGTTCTTGCAGCGAGAGGGGCATTCTGTCGTGTTGGCAGAGGATGGCCGGCGGGGTCTCGAGGCGATCGAGGAGTCCTGTCCCGACGCCGTGTTGATGGATGTCATCATGCCGGACATGGACGGGTACACGATGCTTCATCGCATTCGCACGCATCCGGATCAGAAGATCCGCATGATCCCCGTCATCGCGATGACGGGGCGCGACAAGCTGGAAGATCTGCTTCAAGGACTCGGGGTCCAGGGGTTTGTTCGGAAGCATTCGGGATGTTTTCAGGAGATCGCCACGATTCTTGTCGATGTCATCGAGGCCACGGATTCGCAGGAGGAGCGCCACACAAAGACGGGGGCTCGTCGCGGATGAGAGCCTCTTCTTCTGCGTGGATTCAATGGCTGCAGGCGCCTGCGTGGTTTGTTTCCGGGGGATTGGTCAGCGCTGCGCTCCTCGGGTACTCCCAGGAATTCTTCACGCTCACACACATGGCTCTGCTGGTATTCGCGGCGGTTCTTGCGGGAATTCTGGGGCATCGGGCGGGAAATGAAACGCTCCAGACTGAGGTCCCCACGGCCCCGCAGGTGTCTCCGGATGAATCCCACGTGGGCGAGCGCGCTTCGCATGTCTCCGGGTTGAATCAGGCGCGTACGCACGTCACGGAAGCCACCTCGCTTTTTCGAGGAAGTGTCCAACAGGCGACTCAGGAGATGGAGACCCTGCAGGGCGCGGCCCATGGACTGGTGGTGGAGCTGGAAACGAGTCGCGGGTCATTGGATCGGGTTCGTCGGGAGCGAGGACGCTTCACTCGAAGCTTTGAAGGATTCGTGCGGGATTTCTCTGAACGGGCGACGGAGCAGGAAGCGGAGCTGGAAGATGCGCTGCGTTTCGGTCTTGAGATTGACGTGGCGGCGCGCATGGTGGCTCGAATCGCAAAGGAGACCGCGATGATCGCCCTGAACGCGAGCCTCGAGGCGCAACGTGTGGGAGCGGAGGGCGCGGGTTTTCATGTCATCGCGTTGGAACTCCGCAAGTTGACCAGCCTTGTGAAGGAGGCCAATGGGGCGATGGCGGATCGATCCCGGGACATCGGGGTGTTTCTTCCCAGTATCGCGAAGACCTCCGCCCGGATGTGGGAAGCCTGCGAACGCCTGACCTCCGAGATGCATGGTCATGTGGAGGCCCTCGACGCCAACTACGATGAAATCACCGGGGGCGTCGCACGCGCTCTGGGCGGTGGAGAGGTCATCACAAGTCCTTCCCAGAAGATTGCGTCTCATTTGCAGTTTGAAGAGCGGATGTCGGAGACCCTTGCGCGAGCGGATGCCCTGCTGGTGCGCGAGATCGCCCACCAGGAAGTGGAGGGGTGGTCCGTTGTCGCCCAGGAAAACCGTCTCAAGAATCGCTGATTGCACATGTTTGGACGGCGTGTTTCGAGTCTGGGGGGATGCGTGAGGGCAGTCGTTCACCCAGTCACGCAGTGCTTGCCTTGAAGACGGGCTCTCGCATACCGTCGCCATTCGCTTGTGGAGTCGCCAGACTGAAATTGAATTGGGGGAAGGATGAGAGACTTTCAAACCAGAGCATGTGCGCTTGTGTTGATGGCCTTGACCGCTGGACTTCCGGGATGCAGCCTGGACGCGGTGGTGGGGGGCGCGATGGCTGGGTTCGCGGTTCACCACATCGCTCCCTACACGATGACCACGACGGATTTGCAGATGGCCTGCCACAATGGTCAGGGCACCGGAAACATGTTGTTGGCCTACAGTCGTGTCATGGACATGCCCCACAAGGCAGGAGCGACCGCCATGCTCTCTTCGGCCATGTGCGCGGAGTTGGCTGCCTATGAGATGGAATTGGAATATGTGCGGCTCATGCGCAAGGGGGACATCACCGGCGCGAAGGATGCACGCATTCGCCAGCAACGTCAGAACACGTTGACGGCCCAGCGGTATTGGCGGGCGTATGAGCACATTGGCCAGGCCTATGGAGAGCCGGGGACGATGTGTCCTGAGATGGAGGAGGGGGAGGAAACCCTCTACGCGACGGGCTTGTCTGCTGGAGTGCAGGCCTTCCTCAACGATCGCCTGGGAGGCGGAGAGCTTGGAATTCCCCTGGCCGTGATGAGTCAAGTGTCCAGGGGATTGGATTGTCTGGATTCGGATGCGCTCTGGGGAATGCCCCACGCGATCCAATCGGCGCTCTGGTCGGGTCTTCCCGGAGGAGGACCGGAGGGGCGGGATGGTCCGGGCCAGCTGGTGAAGGCGATTCAGGTGGGAGACCGGACAGGCCAGCGCATGAGTCGGGCGATCGCAGTTCAGAGCTGGTCGGCATCCGGAGATGTCCAGGCAGTTCGTCAGGCGATTCGGGATCATCGGGAGTCTCTGGAGACGGTGCCCTCCGCGCCCGATTTCGAGTTGCTGGATGTGTTCTCGACCACCCTCCTCCAGCACCAGTCGGATCTGCTCTGGATGGAAGCGACCGGTCATCGGACGCCCACGGGGGGACTCGGAACTTTCTGGGATGATTCCGTTGTAGAGGAAGAGAACGACGATGATTTCCTCGGTGATTTGGACGAAGAAGGGCAGGAGTAGAGAATGCGACGAGTGATTCAAGGTGTCTGTGTTCTGGTGGCGCTTGCGGTTCTTCCGGGGATCGCACAGGCGAACACGCTGTGTGTCTATGACCCGAGCGGCGCGAATGGTGAGGTCTATCTGGTCGCAAAGGACTATCGCACCGAGGCTGCTTCCTGGGGAGTGAACCTGGTGATGAAGCCCTATACCGATGAGCAGACCGCTGCGCAGGACTTCAAGGCCGGAAAATGCGACGGAGTGCTTCTGACGGGAACCCGGGCGCGCATGTTCAATCGCTTCTCGGGGAGTCTGGAGGCGATGGGAGCGTTGCCCACCTACAAGCAACTCAAGAAAGCCATCAAGACCATTTCGAGTTCAAAAGCTGCGAGGTTGATGAAGAGTTCACGATACGAATGCGCAGGGGTCGCTCCAGCGGGCGCCGTGCTCCTCTATGTGAACGACAAGAGCATCAACAATGTCGAGGCCATCGCTGGAAAGCGGCTTGCGACCCTCGATTATGACAAGGCAGCCAAGTACATGGTGCGTCATGTGGGCGCTTCCCTGGTTCCTGCGGATGTGGGCACCTTTGCGGGGCTGTTCAACAACCGGAACGCGGACATCGCCTATGCGCCTGCAACGGCCTACCACGCGTTGGAGCTGTACAAGGGGATTGGTTCGAAGGGCGGCGTGATCGACTATCCGCTCGCGCAGATGACCTTTCAGTTCATGGTGCACACGGGGACATTCACGCCCGAGTTCACCCAGCAATCCCGAGGATGGTTCTACAAGACCTTTGATCGCTTTGCGAAGCTCTCGCGGCAGGCCGAGTCCCGGATCAAGAAGAAGCATTGGATCACGATCACGGATGAGGACAAGAAGCGCTACGACAAGATGTTTCAAGAGACGCGGATCAAGCTGCGAGATCAGAAGATCTACAACAAGACGATGTTGAAAATCCTTCGCAAGATCCGCTGCAAGACCGATGCGACGCGCGCCGAGTGTGCGACCAAGGTGGAATAGAGGAGCCTTCGCGTGCACGGACAAGATCCCCATCAAAAGCATTGGAAGCGTCAGCTTGCCAGTGGTCCGGTACTTCTTCTTCTGCTTCTGACCGTGATCTACGGAACGCTTCAGGCGAGTCATTCACGCTTGCAGCAAGTGGGCGAGTCCCTCTGGGAAGGCTATTTCGAGATGCGGGTGGATCCCGTCGTTCCGACGTGTGATCCCAGCGCTTCGCTGGAGGCAGTACCCGAGGCTTCTACCACGGGGGATGAGGACGAGGACCTCATCGACGAGCTCCTGGAGGACGACGAACCAGAATCGCCTTCCGAGGAAGCAGAGCCGTCTGACGAGGATCTTGTCGACGATCTCTTTGATGATGAGGACGAGTCGGTAGAGGACGCTGCGGCCAACAAAATGGCTGCGTACGAGGCGGCCCGCGCCGAGTGTCTGGCACTTCATGAACGCCATGCGAAAGCATCGGGTCGCATCACGCCAGGCGTGCGCATGTATCGTGCGTTTGAGACCAGCGTCGCCAGGGTCGTGGAGATCGGGGATTCCCATTCCGTTCACCTCCTGGTGCTCTTGATGCTGATCGCTGGAATTGTGGCGACCGCACGCCGGGATCATATCGCTCTGCGGCCCGCGACGACACAGTTCGAGCATCGCTTCCGGGCGGGTGGACAGGTCCTTGTGCAGGGAATGCTCCTGTTTTCCTCCTACACCCTGTGGCAGATCGACGTGGAGACCGAGGTGTCGTTTCGGATGGAACTCCATCATCTCTGGATGTCGGGATTTGCGGTGATGATGGGGCTGTCGGTTCGGAACTTCATCTGGACTCCTGAGGGAGCGCCCGAGGGCGGTTCTCTTCTTCGTTCCATTCCCACGCTTCCGCTCTATGCGATCATGGGGATGATCAGCGGTGCGTACTTCTTTCTCGCGGAGGACCACCCCGCAGGACTGGCCATCTTCCTGACGAAGCTCACCGAGTTTCGAATGCTCTACCTCGCCGTGGGGCTCTATGTCCTTGTGGGAATGCTCTTGAAGCAGACCCGCGTGGCCTCTCTTTTCTTTGACATCCTCCGTCCCTGGAAGCTTCCCCCGGAGATTCTGGCCTTCGTGATCGTGTTCCTTGCGGCGGTTCCGACTGCGTACAGTGGCGCGTCCGGAATTTTTGTCATCGCGGCGGGAGCCGTGGTGTATCAGGAACTCAGTCGAGCCGGCGCCCGGGGCCACCTCGCGCTCGCGGCGACCGCGATGTCCGGGAGCCTTGGAGTGGTTCTGCGTCCATGCCTTCTGGTGGTCATTGTCGCGGCGCTCAACAAGCAGGTGACCACGGATGAGCTGTTCGCGGAGGGTGGGCGTGTCTACATGCTGACCTCCGTGCTCTTTCTGATCGGCTGCAAGCTCAGTGGATCGGTGAAATTCGAATTCACGCCTTTCCGGGATGCGTGGCGTCCCAGTGTTCGGGCGTTGGGTCCTCTGGTTCCCTACCTTCTGATCGGAGTCGGGGTCTGGGCTTTTTATGAACTGGGTCTTCAGACGCATTTCAATGAGCACACCGCGCCGATCATCTTGCCGGTGATGCTGCTCGCGATGTTGATTCATGATCGGATTCAAGCATGTGTGGATGCGAAGGACAGAGGGGGAGAGTCACCCGAGGAGACCGCAGGCTACCGGGAGAGCTGTATTCGTGCGACGTCTGAGACGGCCTCGCATGCAGGAGCGCTCCTGATGCTGATGGGACTCTCCGCCTGTCTTGGAGGCGTGGTGGAGCGCTCTGAGATGATGAGCATGATTCCCCAGGATCTCGGGAGCCCCGAGGCGACGATGGCCATGCTCGTCGTCGTGCTCGTGATCATCGGAATGACGATGGATCCCTACGGCGCCGTGATCCTCGTCTCAGCATCCATCGCCGGAATTGCCTATCAGAATGGCATTGAGCCGGTGCATTTCTGGATGGTGGTGCTGGTCGCGTTCGAGCTGGGATATCTCACGCCCCCAGTCGCATTGAACCACCTTCTGGCGCGTCAGGTCGTGGGCGAAGAGGCCTTTGCCGCGGCGGAGGCGGAAGCCGCAGGTGGAAATTTCTGGCAGCGCAACGAACGCATTCTGCTGCCCTTGAGCGTGATGGCGGTGGCGCTTGTGCTGGTGGCGTTTGGCCCTCTGCTGATCGCCTAGGGCGTAGCGCCTGCATCCGGAGCGGTGAATTCGTTCACGTCCACGCCCGGATTGAATTCCCCGAGAACGCCCTTTCCAAATTGATAGGCCGTGGATTTTCCCGTGGGCAGGATGGTCAATCCGCTCGGTACCTCGTCTTCGGGTTCACAGCCAACTCCACCCAGCATGGTCAGGGCGAAAATGAGAGCGAGAAGGAGGGTGCATGACTTCATCGTATCTCCATGGGACGTTCACGAGGCGCTGGGCGGCATTTTAGCATGGGAAAAATGGAGGACCAAACAATCTCGTCTCTCCGGAAGTCTTGTCTGCGTGGCGGTCTGCCTGGATTTCGTCATTGCTCGCGGGCAGGTCGTCAAGTATGCTCGCGCGCTATTCAAAGGGCTATGGCGAAAGAGGTGAGATGATGAAGTGGATGCGTGGGTTGAGTGTGTTGGCTGTGATGTGGATGTTGATGGCGCTGGGTTGCTCGGAGAATTCGGGGAGCGTGGGAGGCTGTGCACTGCCCACGGATTGCCCTGATGGAAGCACCTGTTTTCAGGGAGCCTGTACGGCCGTTTGTTCTCTCGGCTCGTGTCCGGAAGGTCAGATCTGTCACCCCATCGAAGGCGTGTGCGTCCCCATCTGCGCGGACGACGCCGAATGTGGCCCCACGGAACAATGCCTGAATGGCGCCTGCACCACGGTGTGCATGGAAATCGCTCAGGGCTGCAACATTGGAGCGGATTGCTGCTCCGGAAATTGTGGAGCCTCCGGGGTGTGCGAAGAGGCCTCGGGCTGCACGGTGGACGCCGACTGCATTGGCGGAATCTGTGATGAGAAGACCGGAAACTGCACGCCTCATCAAAGCTGTGACACGGTGGAGTGTGCAGTGGGTGAAATCTGTGATCCCGTGACTTTCCTCTGTGGTGCGAATGACGGTCCCCAGGGCATTTCCGGTGATTGCGCCGTGTGCGCGACGGATGCGGATTGTGGGGGCGCCCCCTACGCCTGTCTCCCCTTTGGTGGCGGCAGCTATTGTCTTTCGACCTGCGCGAGTCACAACGATTGCGTATCCGGATTCAAGTGTTTCACTCCTCCGGGGGCCTCAGGCCAGCTCTGCATTCCGGGCGGATATTCCTGTGAAAAGCCGTGCCTTCAGGACGGCTGTCCGGAAGGCACGACCTGCGACACGTCCTCCGGAGACTGCATCCCGCAGCTCGCCATCTGTGATGAGTGTGTGAAAGACGATGAGTGCGGGTTTGGAGCCCGGTGCGTGTTGGTGGGTTCGCAGAAGAATTGCATCCCCGAATGCCTCACCGGAGGCGCATGTGCTCTGGGGGGAGAATGCAGCAACATCCAGGGAGTGGATGTCTGTGTGCCTGAGAGCGCTTCCTGCTGCTTTGGTGAGGACTGCCCGACGGGAGGATGCCAATCCTCTCAGGACTGCGCGGCACCGACTCCCGTGTGTGACACGCTGAGCGGTGTGTGTGTG
>Ga0302135_10002165_pt1 | contig 11785 bp, 4 predicted proteins | sample CBN3_surface_MG_FD_203119 | JGI IMG/M metagenome (GOLD analysis project Ga0302135, IMG submission 203119) | Marine microbial communities from Western Arctic Ocean, Canada - CBN3_32.1 | ecosystem: Environmental > Aquatic > Marine > Oceanic | place: Canada: Western Arctic Ocean | collected 2017-09-15 | reverse complement strand
ATGTAACGGTGCAGTTGGTGGTGAAGGAGACGGGAGAAATCAAGGAACAGAGCCTGTTCTTTGGAGACATCCCTCAGATGACCCCAAACGGCACCTTTGTCATCAACGGTGCTGAGCGGGTTGTGGTGAGCCAGCTTGTCCGATCTCCAGGTGCATACTTCACTGTGGTTTCAGACCCAGGCACTGGACGGCGACTCTGCTTTGCCAAGCTAATCCCCTACCGGGGCGCATGGCTGGAATTTGAAACTAGCTCCAGGGACATCATCTCAGTCAAAGTAGACCGCAAGCGCAAGGTGCCGGCCAGTGCATTCTTGCGCGCGCTGGGTTACGGAAACGACGAAGAGTTGTTGGAGCTATTCAAGGATGTGGACACTAACCCTGACCACCCCTACATTCAGACCACTCTTGACCGGGACACCTCCGAGCACACGGAAGAACAAGCGTTGCTTGAGGTCTACCGACGCCTGCGTCCAGGTGAGCCACCCAGTGTTGAGACAGCCCGTTCTCTCCTGGACAACCTTTTCTTCAACCACCGGCGCTATGACTTGAGCCGTGTGGGCCGGTACAAGATGAACCGGCGTCTAGACCATAACGTCCCCATGGAGCACCGGACCCTGACGCGTGAAGACATCATCTCCATGATTAAGATGATGATCCGCATCAATAACGGCCAGGCCAAGCCTGACGACATTGACCATTTGGGCAACCGACGTGTCCGTGCGGTGGGTGAGTTGATTCAGAACCAGCTCCGCGTGGGTCTGCTCCGGATGGAACGGGTGGTCAAGGAACGCATGACCATCTTGGACCAAGAGCAAGCCACGCCCAGCGCTCTCATCAATATACGGCCCATTGTTGCCGCAGTCAGGGAATTCTTTGGCGGCTCTCAGTTGTCACAGTTCATGGACCAAACCAACCCGCTGGCGGAACTGACGCACAAGCGTCGGCTGTCTGCCCTGGGCCCTGGCGGTCTCTCCAGGGAGCGCGCTGGGTTTGACGTTCGTGACGTCCATTACTCTCACTATGGGCGCATCTGTCCTATTGAAACGCCTGAAGGGCCAAACATTGGACTCTTAGGCTCTCTTGCAACCTACGGGCGCATCAACCCCTACGGGTTCATTGAGACGCCCTACCGCCGTATACGCAAAGAGATAGAGAACACGGATCCGGACATAACCGGACGTATGGCGCGCACTGAAATAACGGATAAAGCAGGCAAGGTCATTGTGAAGGCGGGAGCCCTCATTTCCGCCGAGGCCACTAAGAAGGTAGCCCTGCTGCCCAAGCAAATTTTGAGCGTGCAGTCTTACGTCTCACTGGACCCTGAAGACATTGTCTTTCTGCCCGCCGACGAAGAGGACAAGTACGTTATTGCGCAGGCCAACTCCACTGTGGACGACAAGCGGCAATTTGTGGACGAGCGCGTCGAGACAAGAGCGCTGGACAAGTATGCGCTGGAGTCACCTGACAAGCTGGACTACATGGACGTATCACCCATGCAGATTTTCAGCGTCTCAACGTCGCTTATTCCGTTCCTAGAGCATGACGACGCTAACCGTGCGCTGATGGGCTCCAACATGCAACGCCAGGCGGTGCCGCTGGTACGCCCAGAGGCTCCGCTGGTAGGCACTGGCATGGAGCGGCGAGTGGCCCGTGACAGCGGCCAGATGGTACTTTCCCGCGTGGACGGCACTGTCTCCTCTGTAACTGGCAATGTTGTGACCATAACTGACAACGAAGGACAGGCGCACGCCCACAAACTGCGGAAATTTGTCCGCACCAACCAGGGCACCTGTCTCACCCAACGACCAATCGCCACAGTTGGCGACAATGTGACGGTGGGCTCTCCCCTAGCGGACAGCTCCTCAACGGACCAGGGTGACCTAGCCCTTGGCCAGAACGTGTTGGTGGCCTTCATGAGCTTGGAGGGCTACAACTATGAGGACGCCATCATTGTGTCCGAGGCTCTCATCCAAGACGATAAGTTCACTTCAGTCCATATTGAGAAATATGACGCGGAGGCCAGGGAGAGCAAGCTCGGCCCTGGTGAGATCACTCGTGACATACCAAACGTTGGTGAGGACGCCCTGCGCAACTTGGACGAGGACGGCGTGATACGCATTGGCGCAGAGGTGGGCCCAGGAGACATTTTGGTGGGCCGCATTACGCCAAAGGGTGAGACTGAACTCACGGCGGAGGAGAAGCTCCTTCGGGCCATCTTTGGTGAGAAGGCGCGGGACGTGAAGGACACGTCTCTACGCGTTCCCCACGGTGAGCGGGGCAAGATTATTGACGTCAAGGTACTCACCCGTGAGAACAAGGATGAGTTGTCTCCCGGCGTTAACAAGCTGGTCCGTGTGTGGGTGGCCCAGACGCGCACCCTTTCTGAAGGCGACAAGATGGCAGGCCGTCACGGCAACAAGGGAGTTATCTCCCGCATCATGCCTGTGGAGGACATGCCATATCTGCCAGACGGCACACCTGTGGACGTTGTGCTGAATCCCATTGGTGTCCCCTCACGGATGAACCTCGGACAGGTACTGGAGACCCATTTGGGGCTTGCAGCCCACCGGCTCAATTTCCGTGCGGTCACTCCGGTGTTTGACGGCGCGGATGATGGCAACATTCATGATGAATTGGCCAGGGCTTGGATTAATGACAGGGCCACTTCTTCAGGCAGACGGCAGGAAAGCAGCAGCCGTGGCAGCGGACATGCGTTGCTCAACAACATAGGACACAGCGGCGTTTCCATAGACGGCGCTCCTCCCAATTTGGAACTCGCCCGGAAATGGGTGGAGGACAAGGGGTTTGACCCCGACCAGGTATTTGGCAACCCAACGCGGGGCTATGCCACGGAGATATGCACCAGGCTTTGGCTGGAAGAGGTCAAGCCGCTCTACGTAGAGAACTCAAAAGAGAAGCTGAATCTGGGCAAAATAGCCCCAGAAGACCTGTATGCCACTGCATTGAAAGTGTCCGATTTTGTAGGCGACGCCCCGCCCATTGTGGGCAAGACGAGGCTCTTTGATGGCCGTACCGGCAACGCCTTCGACAATCCCGTAACAGTGGGCTACATGTACATGATGAAGCTCATTCACATGGTGGAGGACAAGATTCACGCCCGTTCAACGGGCCCCTACTCCCTCATTACGCAGCAGCCCCTGGGCGGTAAGGCCCAGTTTGGCGGACAGCGCTTTGGTGAGATGGAGGTGTGGGCGCTGGAAGCGTACAGCGCAGCGTACAACCTTCAGGAGATGCTCACGGTCAAGTCAGATGACGTGGTAGGCCGCGTGAAGACGTATGAAGCCATAGTCAAAGGTGAGGACGTGGTCCAACCCGGCGTGCCTGAGTCTTTCCACGTATTGGTAAAGGAGCTCCAAAGCCTGGGCCTTTCCGTGGAACTGAGGTATGAGGAAGACCGCGGCGTCACTCAGCCTCTCTTTACCTATGCTGAAGAGGATGAAGAGGAAGACGGGGATGAAGTGGAAACTACTGCGGAGATTGCAGCGCCAATCTGGGAAACCACTGATGACACGGATGACAGCGCTGAGACCCCCGCCGCAGGGGGTGGTGAAGTTCCGGTTGACCCTGGAATCGCGGTGCCGCCGCCCCGCATGGCGTCAGTTACTGATGACGACGATGAGGCCATAGAGTAATCAGCGGCGTTCGCATCACCTAACAAGTTTGGTCAGATAGACCTCGGGGCTAAGCCCCGACAAGGAGCACGAAGTATGACACAGGCCACCGAGTTCAACGCAATTAGGATCTCTTTGGCCTCTCCTGAACAGATTAAACAGTGGTCCTACGGCGAGGTAACCAAGCCGGAGACCATCAACTACCGCACCCTCCGGCCTGAGAAGGACGGGCTCTTTGACGAGCGTATTTTTGGTCCTACCAAGGACTGGGAATGCTACTGCGGCAAGTACAAGAAGATTCGCTATAAGGGCGTAATCTGTGATCGTTGCGGCGTGGAAGTAACCAGGGCCAAGGTGCGCCGTGAGCGTATGGGCCACATTGGTCTAGCTGCGCCTGTTGCGCACATCTGGTTCGCCAAAGGTATTCCCAGCCGTCTGGGACTGCTGTTGGATGTCTCGCCCCGTAACTTGGAGCGGGTTCTCTACTTTGCCCAATATATCGTACGCGTGGTGGACCCTCTGGCCCGCCAACGTGTCATAGATTCTTTGCAAGCAACTGTTCAAGAGCAAACGGTTGCCCTAGACCTGGAAACTGAATCCCAGGTTAATGACATCCGAGCCGCCTTTGAGGCGGATGGTAACAAGGAAGATGAAGCCGCCGTTCAGCAGATGGAGGTCTCATGCAACGAGTTGCTGAGCAAGACGGAAGAGGCCAAGAGCAAGCTGACCGGCGATATGCAGGCGAAGATTGACGACGTTGAGAGCCTGCGGCCGCTTCAACTCCTCACCGAGTCCCGTTACCGTGAGCTTCACGACCAATTTGGAGACGCATTCAAGGCAGGCATGGGCGCGGAAGCCATTCTGGAAATCCTCCGCAGCCTGGACTTGGAAACGGTAAGTGTTGACCTTGAGCGGGAACTCCGCACCACGTCAGGCCAGCGCCGCAAGAAGGCCATCAAGCGCGTCCGTGTGGTGGAATCCTTCCGCCGCAGCTCCAACAAGCCTGAATGGATGGTTCTGACGGCACTGCCCGTGCTCCCTCCTGACCTGCGCCCCATGGTGCAGTTGGACGGGGGCCGCTTTGCCACAAGTGACCTGAATGACCTCTACCGTCGTGTTATCAACCGGAACAACCGCCTCCGCCGGCTCCTGGAACTGGGCGCACCGGACATCATTGTCCGTAATGAGAAGCGCATGTTGCAGGAGGCCGTGGATGACCTCATTGATAATGGTCGTCGTGGGCGCGCTCTGGTTGGCAGCCACAACCACAAGCTGAAGAGCCTCTCAGACCTCCTCCGCGGCAAACAGGGCAGGTTCCGTCAGAACCTCCTGGGCAAGCGGGTGGACTACGGAGGACGTTCCGTCATTGTGGTGGGGCCAACTCTCAAATTGCACCAGTGCGGACTGCCCAAGAAGATGGCGCTGGAACTGTTTAAGCCTTTTGTCATGAACCGACTGGTCCTCCAAGGCCTGGCCCACAACATCAAAAGCGCCAAGCGCATGGTGGAGCGGACCCGGCCAGAAGTCTGGGACATTTTGGAAGAGGTGATTGAAGGACGCCCGGTGCTGCTCAACCGCGCACCAACGCTTCATCGCTTGGGAATCCAAGCCTTCATGCCTGTGTTGGTTGAGGGCAACGCCATAAAGATCCATCCTTTGGTCTGTACTGCTTTCAACGCTGACTTTGATGGTGACCAGATGGCGGTTCATGTGCCGCTGTCCACAGAAGCGGTGATGGAGGCGCGCAACGTCATGTTGAGCACTTACAACATGCTCTCACCGGCATCAGGAGAGCCACTGGTGGCTCCCACGCTGGACATGGTGCTGGGGTGTTACTACCTCACCATGAATAAGGCAAAGGTTAAGGGTGAAGGCGAGCGCTTCCGTGACTTTGAAGATCTGCTGATGAAGATGAATGCAGAGCTGGTGGACCTTCACGCAACCGTTCAGGTCAGAGACCCTGACCATGACGGTGAACTCATCACCACCACGCCAGGCAGGGTCGTTTTCAACGCCGCCTTACCGGCGGCCGTACGTGATTACAGTCGCGTTATAGACAAGAAGGCTCTAAAGGAGCTGGTGTCTGAAGCGTACCGGATAGTGGGAAATGAAGAGACCGCTGAAATTCTTGACCGCATAAAGACTTTGGGCTTCCACTACGCCACCGTCTCCGGCATAACCATTGGCATGAATGACCTGATTGTGCCTCATGAAAAGGATGCGCTGGTGGCAGAGGCCTCCCACAAGGTGGAGGAGCTTGAAGAACAGTTTGAGATGGGACTCATCACTGACCGTGAGCGGTACAGCCAGGCAGTCAACATCTGGCAAGGCGTCAGCAACCAGATGGACACCGTAATAGCAAAGCACCTCCCTGAGTACGGGGGCGTGTACATCATGGCCCACTCTGGGGCTAAGGGTAATGAGGCCCAGATTAAGCAGATGGCAGGAATGCGTGGCCTGATGAGCAACCCACGCGGAGAGATTATTGACCTCCCTATCAAGTCCAGCTTCCGGGAGGGCCTCTCCGTTCTGGAGTATTTCATCTCTACCCACGGTGCGCGAAAGGGACTGGCCGACACAGCCCTGCGAACAGCCGACTCTGGGTATCTAACCCGGCGACTGATTGACGTATCCCAGGAAATCATCATCAACGACCATGACTGTGGCACTGACCTAGGCACTTTGGTCTACGCTAATGCCTCGGAAGAGGATGTGATGATTGACTCCATCAGTGAGCGCATCATTGGCAGGACCGCAGCGGCAACCATTGCCGACCCCCGCACTGGCGAGGTCCTCGTGGATAAAAACGAGACCATAGAGAAGGTGGCCGCGCAGACTATCGAGAAGGCGGGGATTAAAGAAGTCTACGTCCGGAGCCCGCAGAACTGCATGACCAAACGGGGAATTTGCCGTTTGTGCTACGGGACGAGCCCGGCCACGGGCCAGCCGCCCCTTGCTGGTGAAGCTGTGGGCATCATTGCCGCCCAGTCCATCGGTGAGCCAGGCACGCAGTTGACCATGCGTACGTTCCACACGGGGGGAGTTGCCGGAAAGGACATCACGTCTGGTCTTCCCAGGGTTGAGGAACTGTTTGAGTCTCGATCTCCCAAGGGCAAGTCTGTCCTGGCAGAGATTGATGGCGTGACTATGGTATTTGAGAGCGGCAAACTTGTCGGTGAATACAAGGGTGAAGATGACCAGCACGGCACCGTTCTGGTGCCGCCAGCTGTGGTCAACCCCGTTATTCGAGTGGTGAACCGCACCCCTTACCTTGACCCTTACCCGTTGGCGGAAGGGTACACACCTTCAGTGAAGAACGGAACGCTCGTAGAGGTGGGTGACTCCCTTGCCAGGCCAACCAAGGCATCCAGCAAGCCCGCCACCACAGAATCCGGTGAGTCGCTTCCGCAGCGGACGGACATTTTGGCCAGGAGCCCTGGCAAGGTGAAGGTGACCAAGGGCTACATTGAGATTGCCTCCGAAGAAGTGGAAATTCGTGACCACCACGTCGCCGCAACGGACTCAAGGTTGGTCTACACCGGTGACAAGGTCCACTCTGGGCAGAAGCTCACGATTGGCGTTAAGGACCCCCATGACATCCTGCGCATTGAAGGCACTGAGCCCACGCAGCGCTACCTGCAAGAGCAGGTGCAGACGGTGTACCGCAGCCAGGGTGTGACCATTAACGACAAGCACATTGAAGTGATTGTTCGCCAGATGCTGCGATGGGTCCGAGTGGAGAACACGGGTGATACGAACCTGTTGCCCAATCAACTCATTGACCGTTTGCAGTTTCAGGATGTGAACGCCAGCGTCATTGCTGAGGGGAAGGAACCAGCCACCAGCAAGCCGGAGATTCTGGGAGTCACCAGGGCGTCATTGAACACGGATAGCTTCCTGGCCAAGGCTTCCTTTCAGGAAACCGCCAGGGTCCTTACTGAAGCCGCCATACTGGGTGAGGTCGACTACCTGCGTGGCCTCAAGGAAAATGTGATCATTGGCCGGCTGATCCCGGCCCGCCTGGACATCTCTGCGGAAGGCCGCAAGCGTCTGGGGATGCCTGAGAACGCCCCCGCCAGCATAGGCGCTCACATGGGCGCGGGTAACGGTGCGATATCAGCCGAGGTGTTGGCTGACTACTCAGACGAACCTTCTAGTTTGCTAGCTGAACTTGAAGAAGACCTCTTGGGGAATGGGGGAGTCGCGCTCAGCGAAGCATTCTCTGAAGAGATAGCTGACGCGCTGGACGCCCCAGAGGGTGAGGTCTCAGGGGACGATGAGCCCGACGTTGATGACGCAGAGGTAGATGCTGAGGTAAAGGAATAAGGGAGCGCATCCCCCTACTGCCCCAGATAAGAATTGCGTAAACAGACAGCGCCTGCGGAGCCTATGAAGGACTTCCAGGCGCTGTCTGACGTCTTGGTAGAAACTTGCGGGGGAATCAAGTGTGCCTCAGACCGGCAGCCTCCGTCCGAGCCGCGTCACTAAACAGCCGGATGGCGCCTCGTTCTTCAGCCGCCTGGCTCTGTTGTCCCGTCAGTCCACCAACCCGCAACGGCATGGGCTAGTGTGCAGACAGTGGTAATAGGTGAAATGGGTAGCCGGAGGCTAATATCCAGGAATGTGTGGGTCAACAGCCAGAGCAAGGAATACGGCCGCAAGGTACAAGAGCGAGTATTTATAAGCGCTCAGGGCCTTTGGCCTTGAACTGTCATGCAGAAGCGGCCAGGAACGCCTGAACCACTCAACTCCCAGTAGCGTGGCGCTGATGGAAAAGAAGAGGCCAGAGTAGCCTGCGACAAAAGGCAACCAGGCCAGAACAATCAAAAATGCCACGTAGAGAATGACCTGCACGCTTGTGGCCTCTTCTCCGGCTACCGTGGGGAGCATTGGAACGCTTGCTGCGGCATAGTCGTCCTTCAGCAGGAGTGACAACGTCCAGAAATGAGGCGGTGTCCAGAAGAACACAAACCCAAACAGGTACAGACCCACGGCGGTGATATCCCCACTAACCGCTGCGGCACCAATGAGCGGAGGGAACGCGCCAGCCGCGCCTCCAATGACTATATTGTTCCATGAACGCCGCTTGAGCAGCATGGTGTACACAAAAACGTACACCAGCGCGGCAGCTAACGTCAGCAGAGCGCTCAGCCAGTTGGCTACGGCACCCATAAGCAGAACTGCCGCTGCAATGAAGACCACGCCTACCAGAAAGGCGAAGCCCTGCGTAAGCTGCTGGCTGGGCACCGGTCTGCTGCGCGTCCGGCTCATGGTCGCGTCGATGTCAGCGTCCAGTCCCTGGTTGATGGCGTTGGAGCCGGCTGCCGCAAGGCTTCCTCCAACCACAACGGCCATGACCACGCCCCAGTCCGGCGTGCCTTCCGCTGCGCGCCACATGCCACAAACGGCAGTAAACACCAGCAGTACCACAATGCGTGGCTTGGATAGGGCAATAATCTGCCTTGCTCGCAGCGCTATCATGGGCGGCGCACCTCCAAAGCAAGCGCCCACAACCAAGAGAGGCCCCACCATGAGACGGCCGCCAGCCCCAAGTGGGCCACCCTCACCGTCTCATGCTGCGAGAACCTACCGTTGAAGGCTTCCAGCACCAGCAGACCAACCACTCCTTGGAGTATGAGCACAAAGGTTATTCCATGCATGAGAGACACCACACGGCGGTCCCTGCCGGGGTCCCGCATCCGTATGGCAGCGGCAAAAACAGCCACTATCAAGATGCCACCAACCAGTCGGTGCAAAATATGAACCCCAGTAGCGCCAGCGGAGCTACCATCGCCACAGAGCGGGAAGCCAAGGCAGCCAGCGCTCACACCTCCACCAACGATGGCACCTCCAATAAGCACCAGTGCGGCCCCCGTCACGAGGAGCGCTGTAGTAGTGGTAAGTGAGGGCATGGTCTTGGGACGTAACCCAAGGCCTCGCACAGTAACCACAGTAAGTAATGTCAGTATGGCCATGGCCATGCTCAAATGCACCAACCGGACCATGCCATGGAGATCCGTGAGCACGGTGATCAAGCCCAGGACAGCCTGGACCAAAATAGCCGCGAAGGTACCCCCCATAAGCCATGCAGTCACAGGGTCTGCTTTACGGCGGCGTATAGCCAGAACGGCCCCAAGGGCCACCGTCAACATGGTTATACCGGCGTAGACCCGGTGGCCGGACTCTATAAGCGCCTCTCTGTCCAAGTCCGCCAATGCTAGACCATCGCAGTTCGGCCAGTCGGGACAACCCAAGCCAGAGCCTGATACGCGCACCCAGGCCCCATAGGCAATAAGGCCCACGGTCAGCAGCGCGGCGAGAAACGCCACTCTACCTACCATGCGTCCGCCCTGGGCAATTTCATCAGAGGTGCTCATGCAGCGTTACTCCCGTCCATCCGCGCATAGTCATAAGTTGTCGACGCGCTGTCGTCAGGCGCCGTGTCAACGTTATCCTGGTACGTTTGAAATGAGAGGTAGACCATGGCGGCAAGGAGCAAAACTGGCAATAGCGTCCACAGGACTTCCATTGGACGGCTGCCAACAATTCCACGTTGAACGCTCCGAGTGGTCCGCATACGAAGCGCGGTAACCACAATGAGCGCCTCAAGGATGCCGAGGGCGACCACAACGACCCAAAACAACACTGGTGAACTCGCTTTGACTGGAGATAGGCAGGCAATGGGGCGGGTCCGCAGACCAGCAACGTCTTTGGGGGTTCCCTACATCCCCTCACGTACGAACTCCACCTAGGGAAACCGGCCATATTCTATCGTAAACAGGCCACCGCGTCACTGACTATGCAGTATAGCTACGCTGGGCCGGAACAGCGCGCGCAGGTGTGTATGGCAGGTACGGTGCAGGTATGCGAAAATAGGGACTATGGCAGACGTTGGACTAGTTAGAGTAACTAAGCATTTCGGCGATGTAGCCGCCGTGGATGACCTGTCACTAGAGATTCCTTCGGGGGAATTTCTAGTGGTCGTCGGGCCGTCAGGCTGCGGTAAGACCACGCTCCTGCGGCTTATTGCAGGGCTTGAGAATATGGACTCCGGTCACATCTATCTGGATGGCGTCTGGGCCAATGAAACCCGCGTTGGCAAACGTAACGTCCAGATGATATTCCAGAGCCTAGCGCTCTGGCCTCACATGAAGGTTTTGGACCCCAAACATTACTCCAACGTCAGCTTGCCGCTGCGAGTGCGCCAGTGGACGGTGGACCAGATAAACACACGGGTCAAGAACGTGGCACGGCGCGTAGGGCTGAGGGAGGACAAGTTCGACCGCAAGCCAGACGAGCTTTCAGGTGGTGAGCGTCAGCGGGTGGCTCTGGCCCGCGCCATGACCACAGCACCCGGCGTGTTCCTCATGGATGAACCGCTGACCAGCTTGGACCCGCCCTCCCGAGTGGAGATGCGGAAGGAGATCCTCCATCTGCACAAGGAATTGGGCTCCACTTTTGTATTTGTCACCCACAACATGAGCGACGCCTTTACCATGGCAGACCGCATAGCCATCATGCGAGACGGCCGCCTGGTCCAGATAGGCACTGCGGAGGAACTGTGGAAGACCCCTGTGGACGAGTTTGTCCGCGAATTCCTCAGGAGCAGCTAATATAGGCGTCACCAGCCCTTTGGAGAAACCATTGGGCTCCCGTCGGCATCGAATAGTCGTTGGATAGAAGCTCACAAGGAGGTGCAGGATGAAGAACGCCAGAGAAGTGCGTTTGACCAGTTTAGCCAGTTGCGCTGGTTGAGCCGCCAAGTTCAGCCCTGAAGACCTCGGTGAGGTCTTGAGCCGCCTGCCCGCTGTAGAAGACCCCAATCTACTGGTGGGAACCTCCACGAGCGATGACGCTGCCGTCTACCGCTTGCGGGATGACCTGTGCCTCGTTCAAACGGTGGACTTCTTCCCGCCTATAGTTGACGACCCCTACGACTTTGGGGCCGTGGCCGCCGTCAACGCCCTCAGTGACATCTATGCGATGGGCGCAACGCCCATCCTGGCCCTCAACATAGTCTGCTTCCCGGATGACCAGCCCAAGGAGGTGCTGTATGAGATCCTCCGTGGGGGCTCAGACGTGGCACGAGAGGCAGGCGTCCTCCTAGTCGGCGGACACACCATCAAGGACAAGGAACCCAAGTACGGTATGGC
>Ga0302135_10002162_pt1 | contig 11790 bp, 15 predicted proteins | sample CBN3_surface_MG_FD_203119 | JGI IMG/M metagenome (GOLD analysis project Ga0302135, IMG submission 203119) | Marine microbial communities from Western Arctic Ocean, Canada - CBN3_32.1 | ecosystem: Environmental > Aquatic > Marine > Oceanic | place: Canada: Western Arctic Ocean | collected... | reverse complement strand
AGCAAGAGGCCGAAAAGAATGGCACCCATTACGTAGCTGCCACCTACGACTACTCCGACACGGCCTACGGAGCCTCCATCCTGGACCTGGACGGATTCGTAAAGGTACTCGCCGATCCAGACAGCCGCCAGATTCTCGGCTGCCATATCATCGGTAGCCACGCCGCGATGCTGATTCAAGAGATCGCTAACGCCATGCGAATGCACCTCACTACGGACTCCATCACCCAATCTATCTACGTTCACCCAGCTCTCCCCGAGGTGGTCCAGCGAGCATTCGGGGAGCTTGGTGTTTAGGACTAGGACAAGGACTCGATGCGGAGGTAACGGCAGGGTGTACAGCGTAAACACAGGTATGCCTTCTGGTTGGCAACTATCGTGTGATCCGGAGCGTGGTCTGGGTCAAGTAGAGAAGCGAGGTCCGTAGGGAGTTCGTGAATAATAAACTCATGGTGTTCGGGTTTGTAACCGCGGTCGTACTCGACGCTTCGTGCGGCGAGTCGGAACCGGTACATGAGATTGCGACGGCCCCCGTGGCCATTCCTTTACAGACATCCACGACGACCGCCACGCCTACACCATATACAACGCACACTGGAAATTTGCACCGGATCCGAGCGTAGAATCAGCCGTACGATAGGAGCGAAACATGGTACACAAGCGAATCAGGGTCGGAAACACCAAGGGTGGGTATCTTGCCCCGGACCTGGACTACGGGTCCAGCCAGGCCGTAGTCGCGGGCGACCAGGTGTTTCTTGTGGGGTGTACCGGGCTGACTCTCGACGGCAAGACTTTTGTCGGAGAGGGCGACCCGGCCGTGCAGGCCGAAACCGCCATGCAGAACGTGAAAACCCTGCTTGAAGAGGCGGGTGCTCGGATGGAAGACATCTGCATGATTACCAACTATACGACTGAGCACTCCCACCGTGCACAGGTCTACCCTGTGATTGCGCGCCATCTGGAAGGGGTCAATCCGGTTTCGACCGGCCTGGTCGTCAAGTCATTGGCCTCACCATATATCGACTTTGAAATAGACGTCTGGGCCGTGATACCGAAAAATCGGGCCCGTGGACACGAACGTCATAGGCTCCTCAACGCGAAGGGCGGCTATCTCATGCCCGATCTGAATTTCGGAAATTCTAAGATCGTCCGGGCCAACGACCATCTGTTCTTACAGGGTCAGACCGGTATGACCCTCGACGGCAAGGGCTTTATCGGCGAAGGAGACCCGGCGAAACAGGCGCAGGCCGCCATGGAGAACGTCCGAGAGCTGCTTGCAGATGCTGGAGCAACCATCGCAGACGTCTGCAAGATCACGACCTACATCACCGATCCGTCATACCGAGAGGGCATCTATCGAGTGCTCGCCGAGTTTTTCCGGGACGTTCATCCGGTTTCAACCGGCACGGTCGTAAAAGCTCTGGCTCGGCCCGAATTGGACTTCGAGATCGACGTGTTCGCCATGATGCCCGATGACAAAAGCAAAGGTCATAACCGTTTCAGGCTCGGCGACTCCAACTACCTGCCAGACCTCGACTATCGTTTGAGCAAGGTCGTTCGAGCTGGCAATTTCATATTCCTGCAGGGCCAAACAGGGCTGGCATTGGACGGCAGCGGACTGGTGGGCAGAGACGACCCGGCGGTCCAGGCGGACGAGGCCATGAAAAACGTAAGGACCCTGTTGGAGGAGTCTGGCTCACGCATGGAAGACATCTGCAAAGTGACGGTGTACGTTACCGACATGGCGGACAGGGCGGCCATCTACCCGGTGCTGGGACGTCACCTGCGAGACGTAAACCCGACCTCTACCGGAATCGTCTTGGAGGCGCTGGCGAATCCCGAACTGGATTTCGAAATAGATGTCTTCGCTGCGTTAGGGTGACCCGTGTGGGTCACCCTAACGCAGACTGCCCCAGGCGAATCCGCGAGCCAAGCAGAGCTTCGACGTCGCCCCAGCTCTTGCCCTCGGAGACCATCCGATTGCCTTGTTCTTCCCACTCGAATATCGCCGAGGCACGGGTGACAATGCGGTCTAGTTCGCTGTCTGGGATAACAACCACGCCGTCGTTGTCAGCGGCGATGATGTCACCGTCCTGGATCGTCTGACCGCCGATTACCACTGGTTCGCCGGCCGATGCAAACGACGCTTTGCCGTTGATGTTACCGGGCGAAATCGTCCTGGAGAACGCTGGGAAGCCCATGGATTTAAGGGCAGGTGTATCACGTACGGCCCCCTCCACAAGTGCACCCACGAATCCATTTCGCAGCGCCAGTGTGGCGGCTCCATCGCCCACAATACCGAATTCGTGCAGCTCGGTCGGGACCTGGATCGCTATAACCCTGCCGGGAGACTCGCTGGAAGCTTCATAGACCTTCCCTATGTTCATTAGTTCGCTCGTACCTTCGTCCCCAATCAGTCCAAGTCTCACAGTCGAGGCGGAGCCCACCATCGTGCTAAAGGCGGTGGCGGGCCTGATTCCTGCATCGAGGTACCGTTCCGGCAGGCCTTCGTCGGACATAGCATCAATCAGAAACGGCGTGGGCAGGGACATCAGTGTCTTCCTAGTCTTAGCGTCAAACATGTGGTTCCCCTAAATGAACAGCGTGGTTCTCTGACGCTCAAAGACGGTGTTGACGTTGTTTTGGGTCGCAGGGGCCCGAGTATAACCCAGAAAGTAGGAAATGGGTCGTTGACCTTTCTCCAGCCCTCTGCGATGCTCTCCACCGGGTCCTTTGAGTTCCGTTGGCCCAAATCGGTGAAATTCGGCTCGTATTCGACACCGGAATGCATCGTGTGCTTACTCTCAGTCATAGCGACGACTACGTCGCCCTGATGGACTGGGGGCGACCGCAACCCGAAACAACTCGGGGCTACGTGATAGAGGGTATCCGGGGAGGCGAAGGCTGGGAGTTGGCGAGAGTGGACGGTAACTACCAGCGCCTGAATCGCCATGCGGTGGTCGAGGCCTCCGAGATGGATGCTGTACGAATCACGGTAGCCGAGACAAACGGCATTGACCACACAAGAATATGTGTAGTTAGAATTTACGCCCTCCCACCTCCCTAGATGGAAGGGTCCTCCCTCGAACATTGAATTTCAAGTACCCAGCAAGGAGAAAGCCTAATGGACAGAGCGACGAGATTGGAGCGCCTGTGTGGATGCTACGTAACGGTGCCCACAATGTTCCGGGATGGCGATTTGGAATTGGACCTTCCGGCCATGCAAAAGCACGTCAATTTCCTGATAGACGGTGGACTGAAAACCGGAAACGGTGTGATCTTGGCGGGCGGCGCCGCGGGCGACTTCTCCACCATGAGCTTCGACGAGCGTGTAGCAGTCGCCGAGACGGTCGTAGATGCGGCGCAGGGTAGGGTGCCAGTAATCATGGGAGCCCAAACCACCAACACGCGTGAGTTGGTGGCGCTCGCACAGGCAGCCGAGCGCGTCGGCGCCGATTACATTCAGGTATCGCCGCCTTACTATTTTGCATCCACTGAGGGTGATTTCCACGAATATGTGGTAGCCGCGGCACATGCTGCCGACGTGGGCATAATCGTTTACAACACACACTGGACGAGTAGCAACGTGTCTCTTGACATGGTGGAGCGACTGGCTGAGCTTGAGAATGTGGTCGGGCTAAAGTGGTCTACAGGAGCGGGATTCATGGCGTTCGAGAGAGCGGTCGTCCGCTTCGCCGAGCGATTTAGCGTCATCGACAATCAGCTTAGCTACGTCACCAGCCACATGATCGGCGCGCGAGGCATCGAATTGCATCCCACCAATTATTGGCCCCAGTGGGGCGTACGCCAATGGGAGCTTCTGGAGTCCGGACAGTACGTCGAAGCCGAGAAAGAGTTGATACGGGTTGTCATGCCTTTTTACGAGGTCTGGGAAGAGGTAGATAAGTACACAACAGGGGATGGTCATCTCGACAAACTATGCCTGGAGATGATCGGGCTGGGATCCAGCCGTGCGAGGCCGCCGACGAGGGACATTCGGGACGGGTTCCGCGAGCAGGTTCGAGCAATGATGATCCAGTGCGGAGTGCCCGGTGTGGTGGACTAATCGATAGCAACGCGCACCGACTGCCCGGCCGTGGCATCACAGTGGGCGGATCGTAATTCAAAAACATGGCGACCGGAGAGTCGCATCTGAGGAGGAGACATGGGATACATCGACGCGGTAGAGGCGACTCCGGAAGTCTACAAGTTTGCTTTTCGAGAACGAGGCAGTACGTGTGATTGAGATGACCTTGAAGGTTGGTCAGACCGACAATCAACACTCCCATCGAGACGAAACAGTTTACTTCATCACGGGCAGCAAGTTGAAGATTTCACTGCCGGACGGTAACTCGATGGAGGCAGACATCCCCGACGGCCACGTGATGTGGCACAACGAGTGGACCCACACAGTCTCGAATATTGGTGACAAGGACCTGCGCGCGATCGTCGTAGAGAAGCAATAGCACACTGGGCGTTCCCCAAATAGCAACGAGCCCATCCAAACGCCTGGATAGGCTCGTTGTAGTTTAGCTACTAGACGTTATAACCAACCGTGGGACTGGCAGAAGGCCTTGAGGCCGTCCAGTTCCTCGTCGTTCAGACTGTAGAATGGCTTACGACGCCAGCGGCCAGCGACTCCAGTGAGTTCGAGCAGGCCGTGCATGCCCGCGTCAAATCCGCCCGTCAGCCCACCGATATATTCGAAGAACGGCCAGTCGTGCTCTGCAATAATCTTCGCCGCCGCTGTCCAGTCGTTCCGTTCCACCGCGTCCCAGTACTGCTGCGTGACCGGGGAATGGAACGAGACAAATGTAGACATGTAGCCGACCGCGCCATAGTGGACTATGTCCAAATGATTCTGCTTCTGGCCGCCGGCAAACACCGCCCACTCAGCACTCACCATGGCGGTCATCTTTCGCACAAATTGTCCTAGAATATCATCCTTGATTGCCACGACACCATCAACTTTGTCCAGCACCACCTCGATGGTGTTGAGCCCCTCGGATGGGTTGGCGGCCCAGATGTTGGTCACCAGCATGATCGGAATCTCGGCTGCAATCTCTTGATAGTGAGCGACAAGGGTGTCGGCAGTGACCGAGCCACCCCAGATCGGTGGCTTGACCATTAGCACACCAACACCGACCTCACGACAGTAGCGCGCGAATTCCACGGTCTTGCCCGACCACCATCCGCCGTCGGCCGCAACCGTAATCCCCCGTTTCCCTGTTTGGTCGGCGACTACCCTGGTTATCTCAGATATCTCATCGTCGGACAGGAGGGTGAACAGGCTATCGCCATAGGTCAGCAACGCCGAATTGCTTCCGCCTGCCAGGTTCCCGTCGACCAGCGTTCGAAGACCCGCATAGTCGACGTCTCCGTCGAACGTAAACGGAGTGCTTAAGGAGGCGACGGGCCCAGTGAGAGACTCACGGACTTCCTCTCGGCTAATCATGTGGCGGAGACTCCTTCAGATGAGACCTGAAACAACAATGCCTGATCACGGTTACGATCAGGCATCAATCGAACGATCGAAAATTCCTCACAAATCGGAGTAGTGTGTTGGGGCGGATTGCAGATGTGCGGCAGAGGTAGACCGCAGACGCCGTCTAGGTGGCGTAGGCGGAGCTCTCCAGCCGAGTGAGGTAATTTTCGCCGCCCTCCGAGGACTCGCTGGGTCCGACCAGGGTAAATCCAAACTCGCCCTTGATCTTCAGGTCGTTGGGGCGCACAAGCACGATCGCCGAAGCGATTCGGTCGTCCAACGAAAAATTCATCTTCCAGACCAGATCCAGGCCCTCAATGGGGAGGTTCTTGGTCTTGAATACCAGATCCTGGTACTTCATGCGGTGTGCCAGCACGACATCGGTGCCGGTCCAGTCTTTGGCGCCTCCGACAGGTGAATCGAATGCTACACGCGCGGACTTTTTTTTGATGTCCACAATTATCGAAACCGCGTGCGAACCTGGGTCTCCGGGAACAGTTACCGTGCCCTTGAACTCCGTGATATCCAGGTTGACCAATCGAGCCTGTGCCATCCCCGCCTCCTTCAATTCAGCTACCAATATTTTCTATTTTGCGTCAAAAGTTTACGCTGCTCGGGCCCTTAAGACAAGCGGACGGCTAGCTGACCCGCGAAACTCCGCCGTCGGGCGCAATTCGCTGCACTCGCTCTGAGCCGGTGTATGCGACGGCCTTGTGGGAGGTCGTAATTCGCTGTCCTGCCTCCAAGGTCAGGGCAGTGCCGTTCTCGACGGCCTGGACGAGTCCCATGTTGTCCCAACTGGTGAATGGCTCAAGACCGACATTGTAGGTTCTGCCGTACCAGGGATATCCGCTGCCGCCAAATGACTGCCAGTACCACAGATACTTGTATAGATCCTTCGGAAATGACACACCGAAGCCCACACCGAGCTTCTGATTGGTTACGGCGTACCAGCCTTCGGGCATGTCGGTCACATATGACATGTCGTAGATATGTGAGTCCCGTGGCGGTAGGCGGCTCATGTCGATACGGTCGCCATTCAAGTCCTCACCCCAGGGCCATTCGCCCGTTACTCCAGGCTTGAGCCTGTTGTCCGGGTGGAACTCGACCGGATGACTGAGCAGTGTGCCCCCAGGGAGGTCAATCACACAGTCGCTATTCAAAAACGGCTCTCCAATCGCGATGTGCTGCCCCCAGATGGCATGCTGAGTCTCGCGCCCTTCGTTGACAAGTGTTTCATCGGTATGGAGTACAGACGACCCGGCGATCAGCGTGTGGGTCTTTTCGTAGTAGAAGGGAGTACGTGCGGTTCGAACACTACATCGTATCGAGACGCGCTCTGGCGTGTCTTCGACGATCACAGCGTCCCAGGGCACGGTGTTGACCTCGGCATGCAGCCCCAACTCGACGCCGCCATGAGTGGACGGAAAGCCACCGCCCGGCAGTACCGTTTGCCAGCCCCCTTCGTACTGGTCGAGCCACATTTCGGCGGCTCCACCGCTGGTCTGCACGAATTTGGAGGGGTCACGTACTCCCCATGGGGAGCGCCACACGAAGTCGACGTCGGACGGCTTGTGGACAAACTGATAGATGTCGGCGCCCTTGTCGATGAGGATCACTATCCTCAACAGCTCGTTCTCCACCACAGCGGTTTTCAGGCCGCGGTAGCTCCAAGCGTCAGAGACCCTACAGCCATAGTTTCGCTCGTTCTGATAGTGCATATTGGAGCTCCTAGCGACCGCATTGTGACGAGCATACCACGGAGACTACGTGGTACGTTGTTATAGGGGCGGGTCTGTGACCCGCCCGACCCAAGGCGACGTGTCGAAAAGAGGCGACAAGTACGGATCAAAGTAGGGGCGCTACTACAGTATGGGGTACTCTAGAGGCATCCCAGTCGCCCCGGCCTCGTAGCGCGTGATGTGCCAACGGCCCAAGTTTGTGCTCAGCAGAATATCCCTGTCGTGGCCACAGAAGGCGATATTGGTCGGCGACGCCATTAGCGTTCCCTCCGGGTCCTCAGCCAGTGTGTCCAGGTCGCCACTAGGGGAGAGCCGATAGATTCGGTCAGGCCGGTACGTGGACACATACAGGTTACCGTCGGTATCGAATGCAGCGCCGTCTGGGACCGTGTCTGGCAATATAACCACTGTTTCGGTGGTCCCTGCGCTCCCGTCGGTATCTATCTTCACGCGAGCGATTCTAGGTGGCCCCAGGCTTATGACTGCGTACAGGTACTCGCCGTTAGGGCCCATACATAGGCCGTTGGGGAATTGGCTCAGATTTTTGTCCCATACGGTGGCCTCGCCGCCCGGTGCGATCTTGATGATTCTGCCGTTGTCCGCCTTCCAATCCCCCGAGTCGGCCACGTAGAGGTTCCCCGCAGCGTCGAAGGTAGGGTAGTTGGGGGTCTTGAAGGGTTCTCCAGGCGGCCCCGCAGAGTAGACGGTTACCATGCCGCCGGGCGTGATCTTCTGTACGCATTTGTTGCCAATGTCGCAGACGTAGATATTGCCCACAGCATCCAGGGCCAATCCCAGGATGAATCCACCGGTATCGGCGAACTGCGTCAACTCTCCTCGATCTACATCTATCCGATAGAGCTGACCAGCCTCACCGCCGGCATACGCGTAGCCGTCCATGCCCCAGGCGATCCCTTCGGCGTGATCGAGTCCCTCGACTAGTACCGAGACTTGTGTCGCATTGTCCAAAATCGGCATCATCGTCTCCTTCACCGGGGCTATTGGGGCCAATGTCACCGCGACTGCAGCCAGGCGAATTTCGCTATTTGGGTTCCGGGAAGAAGCCCGTGTGGAGGAAACCTCCATCAATCGGAATGGAGGCTCCGTTAATATAAGACGCTCCGTCGCTGCACAGGAATACCACCAGGTCCGCGATCTCCTCTGGCAGGACCTCGCGGCCCATGGGCATGCGCTTGAGCCGCTGCCGCTGCAAGTCGGGGTCCCTTTTGTACACCATCTCGGTCATTGCGGTCTTGGCTACACCGGGACAAACTGCATTCACATTGATGTTGTACTGCGCCCACTCCAGGGATAGCAGGCGGGCCATGTTCGACAGGCCAGCTTTTGCGGGGCTGTATGCTCCTCTGTCCGGTACAGGGCTAGTGGCCGCCACCGAGGACATCAGAACGACGCGGCCTCCCTTTCCCTGCTTCACCATCTGACGGCCAGCCTCGCGGCAGGCCAGGAAGGCTCCCGTTAGGTGTGTGTCAAGTGAACTGCGCCACTGCTCAAGTGTCATGTCCAACAGCGGCGATTTGACGTTGTTGCCGGCACAGTGGACGAGGAAGTCCACTCGCCCGAAGTGTTCCACGGCACGATTGACGGCGGACATTACGGAGTTCTCGTCGGCAACATCCATTTCCACTCCAAGAGCCTCCGCGCCCGCTTTGGCAACCTCAACTGCCACGGATTCGGCACCCGCTTGATCCATGTCCGCCACGGCTACCATCACCCCTTGACGGGCAAAGGCCCTGCATACCTCAGCGCCGATGCCTCCAGCACCGCCCGTAACTATAACGACCTTCCCGTTCATCCGGTTGGCTCCTCCGTATTCTGGTCGCTCCCTCTGGATGCCAAGAGCTCCTCACTCACAGTCCAAAGTCGTTTGGCGTCATCGGCATCGTACGACAGCTTCGACGACGGTCGTAGCTTCCGTTCAGCCCAGTAGCCGCCCGAAATTTCGGTGACATCTGTCGAAGACGCCAGGTATATCGGCGTCTCGGCCCATTTATCCTCTGGGGCCAGAAACGGCTGTCGTAGTCGCCAGTACCTCGGGGCGAGGCCTCCGTTGCCCTTCCCAAGTCCGGATTTTGTGGCTCCAGGGTCCAGACAATTCGCCGTAACTCCGGTACCTTCGAGTCTCCTGGCCAGCTCGTATGTGAATACGATGTTAGTGAGCTTGGACTGGGCATATGCCCTGACGGCCCCGTATCGCTTTTCCCCCTGCAGATCGTCAAAGTGGAACCGACCCCGTTCGTGGGCTATGGACGCCACGTTCACCACACGCGACGGGGGGTCTTTATGAGACGATCTGACAGTAGGGCAGTCAACTGGAAATAGGCGAGGTGATTAACTGCAAACGTAGTTTCAAGGCCGTCCTCGGTGACTGTGAGATGGCCCCTCAGCACCCCGGCGTTGTTCACCAGCACGTCCAGACAGTCATATTTGTCCAGGAAAGTCTGTGGCCAGCATATGGACCTGGCTTTGCGACGACAGGTCCGCAACCAGTAGGTCCAGACGAACATCGCCCGCGAGGTCCGTTATCCATTCCTGGGCGGCCGTGCCTCTCTCGCGATTTCGGCACACCATGACAACCGTTGCACAGAGGCGCGCGAGGCCCAAGGCGATCGACCTGCCTATGCCATTGCTGGCCCCGGTGACCATCACGACGCGACCAACCATATGGTCCTGGTTCGTTGTCAGCTCAACCCTCCGAATCGGGGGACCCTGCAGAACCCCAGGCTCCGACCGCCATTAATCCACCGTCGACGTTGACGTATGAGCCGGTCATGAAGCTTGCACGATCACTTGCCAGGAACACCACGACGTTGGCGATGTCCTGTCCCGTGCCGATTCTGCCCAGGGGATGGCTCTTGCCCCACGAGACGATCAATTCATCGGTGTCGCCTTCTGCCTGCTCAGCAGACGTACGCAACATCTTCGTGTCTATGGCGCCGGGATTCACCGCGAGCACTCGGATGTTTTCAGCCGCATAGTCCAGCGACATCTGCCGGGTGAGTGAAAGGATTCCGCCTTTGCTGGCTGCATACGCAGGAACCAGGTTCTGTGACTGTAGCCCCTGCACGCTAGCAGTGTTGATGATCGCACCGCCTCCACGTTTCCGTATCTCCGGGATAGCGTACTTCGCCATAAGGTAGTAGCTCTTGAGGTTGATGTCCAAGATGCGGTCCCACGTCTCTTCCGGTGTGTCCTCGACGTTGTGATACGACTCAGAGGGCTGTATGCCGACGTTGTTGAACAGTACGTCCACAGCGCCAAATGCTGCGACCGTCTCAGAGACAACCCGCCGGCAGGCGGCAGCCTGAGAGACATCGGCCTCAACGAACAACCCTCCGGGGCCAAGTTCTCGTAGTTGTGACTCCACGGTCTTGCCAGCTGCCTTGTCCACATCCGCTATCACGACGCTGGCGCCTTCACGGGCGAACTCCAGTGCCGTATCCCTTCCAATACCCCATGCCGCGCCAGTAACGATCACGACCTTGCCGTCGAAGCTGCCCATAACTCGTCCTCCATTTTGCCAAGCGTCTCGCCAGTCCCAAACTCTAGGTGCAAATTCCAGGGTCAATCATAGTATCTAGCGACTATGATTCGCATATGGTATGACCTGGCCTATTCATTCGCAACCGTACCTATTGGCGCTGTTTAATTCTCGTCTGGTAGGGGACTGACGAAATGAGAGTACGGCTCGCTACAATCGCTGATCGTGACTTGGTAATTCAGCTTGTGAGCAATCTTTTCGTTGAACTGAAAGGGAAGGCCCTTCAGCCTGTTAAGGTTGCTCCCGTGTTCCACGACCTCATTACACGTGAAGACGCCGGATTTGTGGCCCTCTGCGAGACGGAGGATGCCGCACTCGCAGTGTGTAGCGTCTCATTCCTTCAAGCATTGCGGAGCCGTGGACGCTACGCTATCAGCCAAGAGAAGTATGTGGAACCCGATGCGCGAAGCACCGGAATTGGGAAGACCGTTATCTAGTTCGTACTTGACCATGCGGCAACGGCAGGGTGCCGACTCGTGGAACTCGGAACCCCAATGCCAGGGCAGCGCCAGATACAGTTCTATGAGCGGTTTGGCTTTGCTCACGTTGGTGCCCGTCTTCGCTGGACACCAATCTCCTCTTAAGCACAGAAGAGTCGCTAGGGTAGCAGCCATTGGGCGTCGACGATGGCCCGCTCGACAGCTCGCTGCCAGCTACCATCCTGGGTATCGTTTGTCTGCCAATTGATCTGGGAGTTGATCCACCACTCGGCCGCCCCGACCCGCTGCCAGAAGAACGCCCAGGACTCTGGCCGCAAATCGCCCCTTTTTTCTTGAGCTTCGGGGTCGCCGCCCTCGGAGATGTATGCCTTGATGAGTCGTCGACAAGCCTTCAGGTTAGGAGCATCGGCTATCGGAAACCAGTTTACGAGGCAAGGCAGTAGGGGGCCTACATAGGTGCGTTGCCAGTCGACCAGGGCTGTTTTTTTGGTTCCAATATGCAAACTGGTCGGATGATACTCCCTGTGACAAAGACCAAAAGGGCGAAGCTCAGTGCCAGAACTCA
>Ga0302135_10002161_pt1 | contig 11793 bp, 9 predicted proteins | sample CBN3_surface_MG_FD_203119 | JGI IMG/M metagenome (GOLD analysis project Ga0302135, IMG submission 203119) | Marine microbial communities from Western Arctic Ocean, Canada - CBN3_32.1 | ecosystem: Environmental > Aquatic > Marine > Oceanic | place: Canada: Western Arctic Ocean | collected 2017-09-15 | reverse complement strand
CTACACGCTGGCAAAGCAGATGATCGAAGACGGCGAGATCGGCGACGTACGGCTTATCACTAGCGTCGCCGGTGACGGCCTGCCGAACTACGCTTCGCACCAAACCGACATGTTCCGATACCTGCTTGGTGACGTTGAGTGCACATGGGTGATGGGCAACGTTGAACGTGAAACCGATCACTGGGAGCGCTCGACCCAGATCGAAGACAAGGCACTTGCCGTGTTCGGGTTCGAAAACGACGCTCAGGCGATGATCGTTTCCGACCTCACGCCGGTCAGGTGGCAGGGCGCTCGCATCTACGGATCAGAGGGCATGATCGAGATGACGACAGACGATCTTTTCCTGATGAACGCCAAATCTGGTGGCTGGGCGCAACATAAGCCCGACGGTGAATTCTTTAAGTACGGGGCAGATAAGTTCGAATGGGTCGAGGGTGGCGCAGGTCAGGCACGAGAGCTTGCCGACTGGGCGTCGGGTCGATCCGACTATCATCGCGGCAACGGCGTAAACGGCTATAAGGCGTTGGAAATGGTTCACGCTGTGTACGAATCGGCGCGACTTCACGTGCAAGTCGAGATGCCAATGAAGACGATGCTGAATCCGCTCGATCTGATGATCGAAGATGGCCATCTGCCGATTCGCTACCCCGGCAAGCACGACATCCGAGCAAACCATCTTCGTGGCGAGAATATCGGCGCTGATACGGACAACAGGTAGCCGGGCGCCACTGTCCTTTCCCGAGCCCCGATTTCCATCGGGATAAACTTCGTCATCGAAGCCGAGGGACCTGAGGGAGGGGCGTGCGCGGGTCGTGTCGACTGGAATGCACTTTGAATCCCGTGAAATTCCTCCATTCCGCTGCGCTACTGTCTGGAAATGAGTAGTGAACTAACTGTTACGTACTGACGTAACCCACCCGTACTAACTAGGCCACTGAATAAGCTCTACCCGTACGTTGTCGGGTGCGCTTACCCAGCAAAAACGTGTGCCGTCGGGCAGCACGTTCGGTCCATCCACCAGCGGCGCAGCTACCGCTGCCAGACGCTCTATCTCAGCATCGATATCTTCAACATCGAACCCGAAATGCTCAAGGCCAAGATTCGGCCCTGAATCGCTTTCAACTAGCGTCTGTCCATCAAGCGGACCCGAAATATTCACCGGCACACCGTTTGCCGATCGGCACTTCACGAAACGATCGCCGGTTTCGCGGGTCGAATCATCAACGATCTCGAACCCGAAGTTGTCGACCCACCAAGTAGCAGCTTTCATCGGGTCGTTTGATTTCATGTGGATGTGGTTCAGGTTGTACATATTTGATCTCTACTTGGGCCTATCAGTTGGTGCTGGCCAGATATTACCGCACAAACGCTAGAAGAACTCGACTACAAATGACTAACCTTTGAGTGCAGCCTGCAATGCAGCTCGAGCGTACCCAACGGTGTAGGCGAATCCGGTGTACCCGGCTCCGAATCCGTCGTGGGCAAACTCGATATCGTGATCCATTCTGGGCGGGTGCTCCGGATACACGATCCTCGGATAGCCCTGCCGTACAAGTTCGTTCATCACGGCAAGCATGTCGACCTCGCCTTCATCCAAAAACACCTCGGTGTATTTCTCGTTTGGAATATCAGTTATCACATTGCGCCAGTGAACGTGATTTATACGGTCTAGATCACCAAAGTAGCGTGCTGTCTCAACAGGATCGCCACCCATTTCACGAGTCACGCCACAGTCGAACGTAATGCCGTTCGCAGTGCTATCGACGATGCTGACCAACTTCTTCCAGCCTTCGATGCTGCCCATGATCTGCTCAGAACCACGGCTGATCGGTGCTGGCGGATCGTTAGGGTGAAGCGCCATTCGCACCCCGGCCTCTTCGGCAGCGGGAATGACCGCTTTCAGGAAGTAAGTGATGTTGTCCCACATAGCATCGGCAGTGTGAGCGCCCTCTTCTGGCAGAGGCGGAAGGTTCTTGATCGTCTGGTAGTCGAATTCGTGATATTGCGATCCGCCACGACCCTCAACCCAGTAGTAGCCCTCGATTATCCGATGGGCGTACCAGTTGTATTCGACAACTGGTATTCCAAGCCGACCCGCAACCCGTACAGATTCGAGTACTTTTTCGATTTCTTCGTCACGACCGGGGCGACCGTAGATGGCGTTCGGAAAGCCGGTAATCATCTTGATTCCCAGCTTGATTCCGTGAGCCTCAAGCGCATTCACGTCGGCTCCCAGCCCTTCATCAGTCCAGGGCAACTGATTCTCGCGACCGAAGTTCGAGTCTGAGCTGCCAGCACCACCGCTTGAATGAACGTTCGTGATGCCGAGTTGTCGAACACGACGCAACGTCGAATCATCGAAATTACTGACGGATATCCCGATCTTTGGGCCGTTCGGTGTGTCGGTCATATTGAATCTCCGGGATTAGTCCCACAACTTGTGAATTGCTTCGAGGCAGTCCTCGATCATCTGCTCGGCTGCCCCTGCTTCAAATGGAGCAGTTGGGCCAACCTCGTATCCGCCTTCGGGGTAGGCATATGCCATTGGAAGGTAACCGTAGTAGCCGTTCGAATATCCTGAAAACAACGTCCAGTCAGCGGGTGAACGCTCTTTCACAGCGGTGCCAATTTCGGCGAACGGTTCGACCGGAATGGCCACCAGAGCGGTGTTGCCAACTCTTATTACCTGAATCGGTATATCTCGCTTGTTGCCACCCTGACCAAATGTTTGGGTGTGGCGAAGCAGCAATGTTTCGCGCTTGGCCGGGAATGCTGCTTTCTTGATCTCTTCAACCGATCCGCCGCTTTTACGCACGCGTTCAAGATTGGCACTGATGCGGTCGAACTTTTCCTGCACCTCAGACTCAGGCGGCAATTCCTTGACCGGCAACGATGAAGCTGATTCGATCAGTCCAAGTGTGTCGTCCGATTCGCCAACTTGCTTGAACGAGTAAATGCCCAGATCAGCACCAGATGCCTGAATCTCTTCTAATTTTTCTTCTCGAGGAACGGGGTCTATGCTCAGTCTCACCCGAGCTGCTTCGATGCCGAGCTGCTTGCCGAGCTTGCGATATACCTTGGTGTCGCCAGTAAATCCGTCCACTGGCCCCTGGTTGCCCGCCGCACCCTGAAGAAACAGGCAGGTGCCACCAACGATGCTCTCGACCGTCTCACGCACAGGACCCGGATAGTCGGGCGTTATCAGCTTGTTCTCAGGTCCCATGATCGTGGGATGACAGGCGTAATTGACCAATGTGGCGACAGGGTTGCCGTCGAGATCATCAATGGCCGTCACCAGCACTTCGTGGTCGACGAAACCGCTCGGATTTCGACCCGTAAACACGTTGCCGTCGTGGCTCACTGGACGTCGGTTGATATTGATTTCACAGTGGCCTGTACCGGAATCGGCCCGCACCGGAACGATCTTCGTTATCGCCTCTTCAACTGCTTTCGCTGAAGCAGGAGCCATCGAGTTGAACCACGGCTCGACCATTTCGTCACCCTGGACAATCCACGAAAGCCCTTCGATCGGACCCGAGTGGGTGTGGGTATACGAAACTCGCTGGTTTACCGGCGGAATGCCCGTTGCCTCACGCACCGCCTCACGAATCGCCACGTCGTAAGCCTCTACAAGCATGCAAGTGTCGATATCGAGAATTGCGATGCGCTCGGCAGGGTTCGTGTTGCCATGGGTTTCGATCACCAGCGCGGTAATCGTCAGGGGCATGTCGATCCCCTCGGCACCCTCGTGCGACTGCGCCCCCCACCCGGCGTGGGCTATTCCAATCGGCGGCGTTATATCGACTCTAGCGGTCCCGGCTGCGAGCATTTGTTTCTCCGTAAATTAAAGCGATTGTTAGTGAAAAAAAACGACCTAATGCCGCTATCTCTAATAGAAAACGCGGCTAGCCGCCTGCTTAGTTCCAGGCTGCTGGGGCGATGCTGTCGATGTTTGTTGTCACATCGATTACAGCTGGCTTGCCAGCGTTCAGGGCTTGATCGAGCGCTCCTTCGAAATCACCGGGCTTGTCGACCCTGATTCCGAATCCACCCATCTGTTCGGCCATCGCTGCGAAGTCGGTTTTGGTCAACTTCCACAGTTCGTCCGAGCCGGGCAGGGGACCACCGTAGTTGCGTTCGTTGAGACCACGTTCCTGGTTCAGCGACGCGTTGTTGTTCACAACAGTCACCGTGTTCAGGCCGTAGCGCACGCCGGTGTCCATTTCCATGAAGTGATACCAGAGAGCGCCATCACCAGCGAAAGTAATCACCGGGCGATCTGGCGCAGCGGCCTTCGCTCCGAACGCTGCAGGGAAGGCCCAGCCTAACGACCCCGCACATCGGATGAACGACTGATCGGGACTTGTGAGATCGATCATCGTTCCAGTCCAGATTCCTGAGTGACCGGTGTCGGCGACAAGAATGGAATCGCTCGGCATGTGATCCGTTAGTTCCTTGGAAAGTCGTTCGGTGCGCATCGGCATTTCGTCGGAGTTCCAGAGATCCTCGACGCCTGCTTTCCAGTCACCAACAAGCTGCTGCACATGTGAGATCCATGACGACCGACCTGCTTCGTCGCTGGCCACTCCAACCTCGCCACTCGCATCGAGCATCTTCTGTAGACCGGCTCGAACGTCGGACTGCAGGCCAACCTCGATCGGGAACGAACGTCCCAATTCCGAAGCGTTGATATCCATTTGAACGACACGGGTGCCGGCGCGTGGCAGCTTCCAGTCGTTGGTCACCTGACCACCGGTGTGACTGCCGATGAAGAAAACAAGATCGGCTTCTGCGACTGTTTGGTTTGCACATGCCCGTGAATAAGATCCCGGAACACCAACCGCCAGAGGGTGATCCGAAGGGAACGTTTCTTTGGCATTAAGAGCGGTAGCAACCGGGATGTTCAGCCGTTCAGCAAGCTCAATTAGCTGCTTACCAGCGCCTGAAGTTTTCACCCCGCCACCAGCGATGATCACCGGCCTCGACGCACTCGCAAGGGCGCTCAGCGCAGCGTTCACGGAGTCGGAATCGGGTTCGGGTCGGAACGGAGGCATGCTTGCGAACTGGCCTTCAACAATCACTTCCATATCAGCACTGTTCTTGGTGATATCTCCGCCAGCGATTCCCGCCAGATCGAGGTGAGCAGGACCCGGCGTACCAGTGGTTGCCTCACGAATTGCCTGTCGCAAATACATCGGCAGCTGATCGGTACGATCGACCCGCGCACTGTATTTGGTGTTGGCCGAGAACGGTGCGCCGTGATCGACTTCCTGATAGGCGTGACGATCCTGCTGTTCCTGAACGAGCCGACCCGTTAGCGCAATAACCGGTGAGCTAGCGAGATAGGGATCTTGCAAACCCGCTGCAAGGTTCGTGGCCCCAACCGACTGCGCTCCGCAGAAAGCAATCGATCCCTTGACCCGGGCGTAGCCGTCGGCCATATAGGCGGCGGGCTTTTCACTGTGCGCCATCACGCGGGTAATCCCAAGTTCTTCCATCCTCACCATCGCATCGTCGACGATCACAGGCATAAAGAAGAAGTGCGAAACGCCGTATCCGTGCATCGTTTCGGCCAGAAATTCGCCACCAGTCATTTCGGTCATGAGATCAAACAGCTTTCAGTCGAGCGTCAACTTAGATTTTTTTGTGAAACTTCGGCGAACTTTACAGCAGCACGCGACGAGTTGGACTACTGAAAACGTGAAAGATATAGTGTGCCGATGCCAAATTATTCCTACGTGCGTTTATATGCCAATGAAAATGGAGAATCTCACTTCGAAGACGTTTCCGGTGAGATGATTCCAACCGACTTTGCTCCGCCAGCCCCGATTACGTTCACAGGCGGTCATCGACCAGTGAAAACCGCATTGTTCTTTTCTGCCCTCCGAATTGGGATGGGGATTGGCACCCAACCCCTGCACCGCAGTTTATGGCGTTCCTAAAAGGCGAGTATGAAGTCGAAGTTTCAGGCGGCGAAAAGCGTATTTTTGGCCCAGGTGACTTACTTCTTGCCGAAGACTTAACCGGCAAAGGTCACTATACGAAGCTGATCGGAACGGGCGAAGACAGTCTGATTCTCGTTACGCAGTTGGACGAATCGTAGATCAACCCGTCACCGATTATCGTGAAATCTAGCCCGCTCTAAGCCTTGCTCTCGATCGTGGTCTACCCGGCTTTCCTGCCAGCAATGCGGCTACCCCGCAAAGCGGCGGAAGCATCATGTAAGCGATCAGGCCGATTGTGTAGGAACCGGTCATGTCCACCGAAAGCGCAAGGGGCAGGGGGCCAAGCGCCGCCGCGGCCATCGTTCCGAAGTTTGCCACTCCTCGAATGCTGCCCAGATGTTTTCGACCGAAATACGTTGGCCACACCACCTGGTTCATATTCATCAAGAATCCCTGAATCGTGCCCAGCACCACGCCGTACGCATATGCCTGCCACAGTTCGGTCGTGTTCAGCAGCATGATCATGGCAACAATCAGACCAGCTTGCCCACCAGCTATCAGATAGCGAACGGGGATTCGGCTAGCCAGATAACCACCCAGGAACTGACCCGCAATCGCCGCGGGTGCCATGATTCCGAACACTCCGGCCGCAGCCCCAATCGACAGATCTTTCGATGTCAATATCGACACCTGCTGAAACGCCACGCCGGTGCCTACCAACGATTGAGCCGATCCTGCAAATATGAGCAACCACAGCACCCGAGATCGTGTCGCCTGCTTAGCGGTCCATGAAATCTCTGATGTCCCGCTTTTCTTCAATGCACCGGTTGAGCTATCTGGCGTTTCTGGTGAATCGCCATCGGGAAGCAGCCCAATTGACTCGGGACTCGTCCGCATAAAAATGATCGCCGGGACTATCAGCAGCACCCACCCGGTTATAGCGATTGCAACCCATGCGGAACGCCATCCGACTGCTTCGATCAACGTGGCGCCATAAAACGGGTAGATACCGCTGGCAATGGCGCCGCCAAGTGCCATCAACGCCAGGGCCATAGGGCGTTTCCTGATGAACCAAACGGAAACGACGGTGGCTGGAATTAGGCTTAGCGCACCCTGACCCATCGTTCGCATGATGGCGAATCCGACGAACAGCTGCCAGGTCGAGTTAACTCGAGAGAGCCACAAGGCGCCCAAGCCCAAACAAATAACCGAGAAGACCATCATTCGGCGAGGTCCGTATTTATCGAGGCTGCGTCCGATAAATATGATCATCCCAGCCGCGGTCAACGAACCGAATAGATACAGCGTCGAAATGGCGGTTGACGAAAGATTCAGGTCTTCAATGAAAGAATCTTGGAACACCGAAAATGTAAAAGTTTGGCCCGGACCTGAAACAAAACTGGCGAGTGCTGCGACAACTAGCACAACCCAACCGTAGTAAAACGGAGTGCGCGCAACGCGTGGTAGGGAGTTCGGCTGTGGCTCAAATTTTTCTGTCACGGGCAGGAACTATAACGCCCGGCAAGTGCACTGTGGAGCGAGGATGCTGCCAGCTTCTATGCCAGATCGTGCTCAATATTCCTAGAAAAAATACCCCCAGATGAGGATTCCTTTTGAACATTTGTACGTAAAATTTATCGCTGTCGAACCAATCGCTAACTAGGTCTGACCCGACTAAATACCTTGTTTTCGAGCTAAAACTCGAAAATGAGACGTGAAAAGTTCAAAGTTGGTTGCTGGATTTGTGACTTAGCGTTCTAGACTTTCTGATTCGTAAATTATTTTCCCGGGGACAAAAATGAGTATTTCTGTAGAAGGAATCGCCAGTTTCAGCGGACGACACCCGTGGCGAATAATGGTTGCATGGCTGATCGCATTCGTTGCGGCCTTAGGGTCATGCGTACTCCTCGTGCCAGAGGCGCTCGACGGAGAACAGGGCCCGACTCAGGTACTCGAGTACGAACGTGCCCAAATACTGATCGACGAACGATTCGGTGAAGTCGACGGCACGAATGAGCAAAGCGAAGAGGATGCAGGCCCGGCAACCTCATCTGAATTCGTCCTGATACTGGCCGAAGGACTCAAACCAGGTGATGCAGCTTTTGACGATCGAGTTGCCGAGTTTGGCAAAGCTCTGGCATCGGCGCAAAAAGACGATGAAGTAGAAGTGTTGGTGGGTGACTTCAGCGACTACGAGGGTCAGGTGTCGCAAGACGGTACTACTCTGCTTACTTCGATAGATGTGTTTGAAGAGGCATCAGGCGACATAAATACGCTGCTGCACGTGAGCGAAGAATTTACAGACGGTCAGTTTGAGTTCTACATGATCGGCAATGCCAGTATCAATCACGTATTTGAAGAACTGGCAGAAACCGACCTGCAAAAAGGTGAATCGATCGGGATCGCCGTTGCGTTGATAATTCTCGCATTGGTGTTTGGAGCTGTCGTGGCAGCGTTTGTCCCTATATTGTTGGCGATTATTGCGATCATTGTCGCGATCGGGCTTACCCCACTGGTTACCCCATTTGTCGAACTGAATAGTTTCGTGCCTAACATCATGACGATGATGGGGCTCGCGGTAGGCATCGATTACTCGCTGTTCATTCTTTCGAGATACCGTGAAGAACGCGGAAGAGGTCTCGATAAGCAACAGGCGATCGAAGCTTCCAGCAGTTCTGCGGGACGCGCAGTCGTATTCAGTGGATTGACGGTGGTGCTGGCACTACTTGGGATGTTGATTATTCCTGAACGAACGTTTCAGGCATTCGGTATCGGCGCCATATTCGTTGTCTTCGTGGCGGTTGTCGCCGGGATGACGCTCTTGCCGGCGTTGATTGGAATTATCGGAGACAAAGTCTGGGCGATTCGTTCTCCTCTTCCAATCACACTGGGTCTCTTCATCGTTGGTTCCGCGGTGGTCATTATCGTGTTGGAACTCGGTCCGATATTGTTGTTAGTTTCACTGCTCGTGATGTTGATTCTCGGGTGGTTGGCGTTCATAAATCGATCCAGTGGTTGGGCCAGCAGTGGCAAGTTCTACTGGCTACTTTCGTTCCTGATATTGCCGGTTATAGGCGCTCCGCTTGGTTGGCTCATTCGAAAAACCACAATTACAACAAAATTGGGAATTGGTCAGGCAAAAATCGTTGATCCAGAAGCCGAAACGGGAATCTGGAACGCGATAACGGTGAACGTGATGAAACGGCCGTACCTCAGCATGCTGTTTGCGGTCGTAGTCTTGTTATTCCTGAGCTACTTCTATCTCGATCTAGAAAAGGGTACGAGTGGTACATCAGTTTTGCCTGACGAGATTCCAGCAAAACAGGGATTCCAAAAACTCGACGAAAAATTTGGATTTGGGTCTGATGCTCCGGCACTAGTCGTGATCGACGGTGACGTTGGAGCAGATCCAATAGCGAGTGCAATCGACAAGCTTGAAAAGTTGATGATTTCAGATGACGGACTCCAACCACCGGAAGTAAGGGTTGAGGCAGATCAGAACTTAGCAGTCCTCCAATCCAACATTCCGGGAGATCCCAATAATCAGGCGGCGTTGAACACCATCCGTGACCTGAGGAACATTCACATCCCCGAAGCGTTCACCGGAGTTCCTGAAGGTTCATACGAGATTCTTGTTGGTGGTAACACAGCCGAGGTGGTTGACTCGGTCAAAATTACCGATGAGTACCTTCCGATCGTGATCGCCGCGGTACTTGGTTTGAGTTTTATCCTGTTATTGCTCGCATTCAGATCGATAACGATTTCGATTGCATCGATCATTATGAACCTGCTTTCTGTTGGAGCAGCGTACGGCCTCGTCGTACTGGTGTTTCAGAAGGGGGTCGGGGTCAACATATTGGGTTGGGAGCAAGTTGATCAGATCGAATTCTGGCTACCACTGTTCATGTTCAGCATCCTGTTCGGACTGTCGATGGACTACCACGTATTCATGCTAAGCAGGATCAAGGAACGCTACGATGAGACCGGCAATGCCACGGAGTCAGTAGCGTTTGGACTCAGGCGAACTGCCAGCATCATCACTGGTGCGGCACTGATCATGGTTGCGGTGTTCGGTGGATTCGCCCTCGGCGATATCGCCTTCTTCCAGTCGATGGGATTCGGTCTCGGTGCAGCGGTGCTGCTCGATGCAACGATCGTTCGGTCGCTGCTCGTGCCTAGCGTCATGCGGATACTTGGCGATAAAGCCTGGTACCTGCCAACGTGGCTTGAGTGGATTCCGAACATCTCGATCGAAGGCAAGGTGGCAGAGGTTTCTGCGCCCGCTACAACTACAGCCCAGGCCAGCGAGGCCGCACCGGCTGACTAGTTCGAGAAGATAAGAAAATAAACCGCCCGTGGCATGAAACATTGCCATGGGCGGTTTTCGTTTAAGGCTGTCCAGTGCGGTCGGTTGGCTGCCCGAACCGTTCACCAACGTGGCCCGCAACGTACTCGGCATCTTCGCCAACGCCGATAAACTGCGCCGACTTCGAACCGAACATCCACTGCAATCCCATGAAGTACAGTCCCGGATATTCCGTGACGCCCCGGAGCTGATTCGGGTAGTCGTGTTCACCGGTGATCGGAAGCTTGATCCAGTCGAAGTCATACTTGAAACCGGTCGACCAGATGATCGTCTTGATACCAGCGTCGCTCAGATTCAGCGTGGCGGGCGCATCACCCTTCGGCCAGTCAGAAATATCGGGTGGCGATATCACGTCGTCTGGCGGAACCTGGATACCGTTTTTCTCGACATAAGCGTCTACATTGAGTTTCCACTTTACGGGGTGCTCATCGACCGCCTTCAATATCTCGGCGAGATCGGTTCTCAGCGATAAAGAATCGCCACTTCCGCCGGTCGCCGGTCCAACCAGCGTGAGACCGTTCTTTGCCATGTGACGCAGGTAAATATCGTGCCCACCACCAGCGCCGCTCGTATGGGATGACGAGCCATACCGCGCATCGTCGATCGAATCCACGTTCTCGATCGTCTTGTCGAATCCGCCCATCGTGTAATTCCACCATGACGAATCTCGGCCACGGTATCGACGTGGACGTCGACCGGCGTGCCCCACAGACAACCACACCTTCTTGCCAGCGTTAAGAAGCTCCTCGGCGATCTGCGCCCCAGACTGCCCCGATCCAACAACCAGCACACCGCCCTCACCAAGCGATTGCTGATTCTTGTACTCGGCCGAATGAATCTGCTTAATCGAACCGGCTAAATCGGCAGAATACTCAGGGGTCTTCGGCACGCCGAAGGCCCCTGTCGCAACGACTACACACCGAGCTTTAATTACATCTCCGGAACGAGTAGTCAGAACGTATCCATCGCCATCACGCTCCAGCGAATCGATATCAATCCCAGTCCGCACTGGTGCACCAAAATGCTTTGCGTAGTTCTTTAGATAGTCGATTGTCTGTCGTTTCGAAAGATAGCCCTCAGGCTCGGTTCCCATGTAGTGAAACCCTGGCAAACGAACTGCCCAGTTTGGGTTCACAAGGTAAAACCCGTCCCACCGCTCAGCATCCCAGGTATTGCCAACATCGCCTCGTTCAAGAACGACGTGATCTATGTTTTGCTCTGTGAGGAAGTAGCTTGTTGCCAGTCCTGCCGATCCGGCGCCAATGATCACGATATTGTGCGATTCGTTCAAACTTTTTGTCGGCAAGGGGTTTTGGGAATCTGTTCTTTTAGGGGTGATTTGAGGATCATCGATTCGTTGCGAGATGGCCGAACCATCTGACTCGAATCGACAAGAACGCTCGGAGGCAACGAGGATATTAGCTGGTCGAATCGGTACATGGGGTTACGTGCTGTACTTTCTATGAACCAACAGAGCCTTTT
>Ga0302135_10002160_pt1 | contig 11796 bp, 12 predicted proteins | sample CBN3_surface_MG_FD_203119 | JGI IMG/M metagenome (GOLD analysis project Ga0302135, IMG submission 203119) | Marine microbial communities from Western Arctic Ocean, Canada - CBN3_32.1 | ecosystem: Environmental > Aquatic > Marine > Oceanic | place: Canada: Western Arctic Ocean | collected... | reverse complement strand
CAGGGACTAAAACAGGTTGACCGAGATCTCGATATTTAGAAGGAATTTCACTTCGATTTGAAGGAAATGCTCTAGTTGCACCTTTCCTATGAACAACTAATTTTCTTTCTTCGCCACCAACCTTATGTTTCTCCACCTTTGCAATATTATGTGCAACATCATAAACTAATTTCATATCAAGATCAGATTCAGTTTGATTGAATATACGTTCAAATGATTTTCTAGTCCAATGAGTAATCATTTGCCTATTACTCCATGCAAAATTTAATGCAGCAAACATTGCTTTTCTATAAGAGTCACCCTCCTCAGAATTATTTGGAACACATGCAAGTTCTCTATCAGGTAAATGAATATTATATTTTTCCATAGCTTGTTCTGCAACACGAAGGTAATCACTACAAACTTGATGACCGAAACCTCTAGAACCACAATGAATTAAAACTGTAATTGTTCCTTCTTTAATTCCCATTCTATTTGCTGCTTCTTCATCATGTATTTCTGCAACTTTTTGAATTTCAAGAAAATGATTACCAGAACCAAGACTTCCAAGTTGAGGCGCTCCTCTTTTTCTTGCTTTATCAGAAACTTTGTTTGGATCAGCACCAGGTATTTTACCATTCTCCTCACAAACATCAGAGTCATTTGGTGAACCATAACCATGATCAATAGCCCAATTAACACCATTTACTAAAACTTCATCAAGTTCTGAATTAGTTAAACGAACTGCACCTTTAGAACCAACACCAGAAGGTATAGAACTAAACAAATCATTAACTAAATCTTTTAATTTTGAACGAACTGTTTGCTCAGTTAAATTTGAACGAAGTAATCTTACTCCACAATTAATGTCATAACCAACACCACCTGGACTAATCATTCCATCTTCAGCATCCATAGCTGCAACTCCACCTACAGGAAAACCATATCCTTCATGACCATCAGGCAAAACAACACTATGACTAACAATACCTGGAATAGAAGCAACATTTCTAGCCTGCATAATGGTTCTATCAGACAACATCTTTTGTAATAATGGCTCATCAGCATAAATTCTTACAGGAACTTTCATTCCAAGATTAGGATCAGCATCAATTTGATATTGATTTTCTCCAATTTTTTTTGGAATGCTTGATGACATAAGTATTGGTAGAATTTTCTTTCAATCCAATTTAAATCATCATAAATATTCTAAGAATAATTTTAAATCAACAAGAATTTAATTAAAAATATGTTAGATAAAGCAATAATTACAGAAAAAGTAAATCAATTACTTGCAGAATTAAGAGCAAATCCAGATTGGGCAATTGATGAAAAAAATTTCAAACAAGGTTATTTGAAAGCACTAGAATGGATATTATCAGATACAGGAATAAAACAAAAATAATTTCAAAATTTTCAATTAAAAAACAATCTAGAATATAGATTAATGTCATATTGTGCGCAGATAACCAGAGAAAAAGAAGTAGATTTATTTTCTATGGATGGATTAACAAAATATTGGCAATACTACCCATAGACAATGGCCGTTATGGTACAAAAGAAATGATGGATATTTTTGGTGAACAAAAAAAAATTGATTATCAATTAGAAATAGAAGGTTCAGCTGCAATATCCCAAAGTGAAATAAGTATGATTTCAAAAAAGATAGGTAAAAATATTTTTAATGTATCAATGTCAGGAAAAATTACTGCAAAAAGAATTAAACAATTAGAAGCAAAAAGTGATCACGATACAGCTGCTCTTGTAGAGGCATTAAGTGAAAAATGTACTAAAGAAGCAAGACCATGGATACACTATGGTCTTACAAGTAATGATTTAGTGGATACAAGTAATTCAATGCAGATGAGAGATGCATTAAAAATAATTGAATCAAAAGTTGCAAAAATGGCATCTATTCTTGCGGAAAAAGCTGTCAAACATGGAAAAATTCCAGCCGTAGGTAGAACACATGGGCAACATGCCAGCATCATATCATTTGGTTTAAAATTTGCAAATTGGGCTGTAGAGATGGCAAAACACGTAGAAAGAATTGAAGAAATAAAGAAAAGAATTTTGATTTGCAAAACATTAGGTGTTGTAGGAACAGGATCTTTAATGGGAGCAGAATCACTAGAAGTACAAAAAAGAGTTGCAAAACGTCTAGATCTTTACCCAGCAGAAGTTGCCACACAAATAGTTCCAAGAGAAAGATATGCAGAATATGTATTTGAATTAGCATTAATTGGTGCAACATTAGAAAAAATTGCAATAGAAATTAGAAATTTACAAAGAACCGAAATTGGAGAGGTAGCAGAACAATTCAAAAAAGGTCAAATGGGAAGTAGTGCAGTTCCAGTAAAAAGAAATCCAATTAAAAGTGAACGTGTATCATCATTATCAAAATTAGTCCGTAGTCAAGTTGCAGTTGCATTTGAAAATATTCCATTATGGCATGAACGAGATCTTTCAAATTCAGCTAATGAGAGATTTGTAATTCCAACAGTTTCAATTTTAGTTGATGAAATGTTAGAAACCATGACTAAAATTATTTCAAATTTAAGGGTAAATGAAAAAAGAATCATGGAGAATCTCTATATTACTAAAGGTCAAATTTTTGCAGAATTTGTTTTAGAAGCATTGATAAAAAAAGGAATACCAAGATTTACAGCATACAAGGATGTTCAAAGAGTCGCATTTGAAGCAAATGATAAAAGAATTCAGTATAGAGATGCAATTAAAAATGATAAAGCATTTTCATCAAAGCTAACTGAAAAAGAAATTGATTCAATATTTACTCCAGAAAAACATCTTGGTGCATCACCAATAATCATAAGTAATGTAAAAAAATCAGTTCAAAAAACAATTAAAAAATTTATCTAGTTTTTAGTAAAAATTTATGAATTTTAGAACCATATTGTAATGCTTTTTTTCTTTTAGTACAAGAAATTTCTGGAACACCAACATCACTAGCTAATTTACGTATGATATGTTTACGAAGTAGATCATCAGAACTATGAATTTTTTCAGAGATAGGAATAGTTTTTGCATATTCTATGAATTGAACAGATAGTAGAGGTTGTAGAATTTTTACATTAAATTCTGAAGTAACTACATTTACAGCCTTCATCATTTTTAATTCATTATCTAATTTTGATGTCATAACTTCATTAATTCTAGTTTCACCGCCAGAAAAAGCTTCACGATATGCATTATATCCACAAAATAATTCATCAATACCATTACCAGTAATCACAGTATCAAGATTCAAATTTTTTGCAAGTTTAGACACATAATAAAAAGCAATACAGTTTTCATTCCAAGATAAATTATCAGTGGCAATTACTTTACGAATATTGGAAGTAATTGTAGGAAATGTTTCATTATCAATTTCTAAAATATGATGAGAATATTTCAGACATTCATTAACTTCTTTAGAAAATAAAATATCATGAGATTCAGAAAAACCAATAGTAAGCAAAACAACATCAAAACCCATATCTGAACAAATTTTTGAAACTAATGTACTATCAACACCGCCAGAAAAAGCAACGCCTATTTTCTTTTTTGGAACTACATCAGAAATAGAACTTTTAATATTTTCTAATAATATTTTATTCATCAAATCCATATCACTCACATTAAATCATAGAATTAATTTTACATATATTTCCATAAACCATGTCTAATAGAAGGAAAATAGTCATAAACATCATAATAATGAAATATTTTACTGATAAATAAAATGGAACCAAAAGATATTTTTAAAAAACGAAATTTTTCAAAAGTTAATTTTGATTATGAAAAATTAATTGGAAGAAATTTATCAAATACTAATTTGAAGGGAGTGGATCTTAAAAATAGAGATATTCACAATGCAAATTTAAGTGGGGCAGATTTAAGTGGGGCAGATTTAAGTGATACAATATTATTTAATGTAAAATTAAGAGGAGCGGATTTACAAAATGTAAATCTTTCAAATGCAAAACTTTGGGATACTGACTTGTATGGCGTTGATCTTACAAATGCAAACATTAGTGGAGCAGATTTATTTTATGCAGATTTAAGAAATTCAGATTTAAGAAATGTAAATCTAAGTGGAGTAAATTTAAGACATACAAATTTTGAAGGTGCGACTTTTACATCAATAGATTTTACAAATGCAAATTATGATTTAGATACATTACATACCATTTCAAAAGATATTAAATTAATTTTAGAAATGCAAGGTAATTTATGGTAAAATTATTAATAAATTAAGAAAATAATTAGTTCATCAATCTTTTAATCTAACAATAATAATAATACAATATGACAAAATTATCAGAATTAGAAATAGAAGAAGAATTAAAAAAATTAGTAGGATGGAATGTGAAAAATGATAAATTGCATAAAGAATTTCAATTTGATAATTTCAATCAAGCATTTGGATTTATGACTAGAGCCGCTATGGAAATTGAAAAAATGAATCATCATCCAGAATGGTTTAATGTGTACAATAGAATCACAATAGAATTAACAACTCATGACGCAGGAGGAATTACAAAAAATGATGTCAACCTTGCTAGAATTTTAAATTCATTAGTTTAAGTATAAAAAAATTATATTCAGTCATATCATTACAGAATTTATATTGTATTCATAGTCAAAATACGTCATATGACTACAAGTCCTACAATTTTAGATTCAGATTTTAAATATATAGACAAAAAGGGAAATTTACTAAAAACGAGAACAGAATTAACAGTAGCACAAATGCTCACATTTTTAGAAAATGAATATGAATACAATCATGAAATTACACTAAAAAATGGAACTAAAGTAAAAATTGATTTTAAAACTGCTAAAGGATTCATCGAAGTAATAGATAATGATGCAGATATTGAAAAATATAAACAAATCAAAGAAGATTTTCCTGAAGAAAAAGTTATGGCAATAGGACATGCAAAATATGTTGCACAGATTAAAGAATTACAAGACATAGTATTTTATGATAAATCACCACAAACAGGTTCAATATTTTTAGAAGATGGATCATTCTCATTTGATTATGCACACATACTCCCATTAGTTGAAAAATGTTCAATTCTACATGGACATACATCATCAGTAATGGTGGAACTTGTAGGACAAATGAAAAATAATTTATTAGTTGATTTTGGAATAGCAAAAAAAATTATTAAAGAAGTTGTAAACGAATTTGATCATAAATTTTTCATTAATAGAAAATATTTAAAAAAAGAGGATGAATCACATTATCAAATTAGTTTTGATGGGCCAAAAGGATTGTTTGACTTACAAGTTCCAAAACATACAACATATCTATTAGAAGGAGAAGCTACAGTTGAAAATCTTTCAAGTGAAATTATTAAATTATTAGCTCCAAAAATGCCTGAAAATGTAGAAGCAGTTGGAGTTTACATTTATGAAGGATATAACAAAGGTTCTCACATAATTTCAAATATTGAAAGATAAAAAAAATGGAACCTAAAATATCAGAAAAAGCATGGAATCCAGAATTAGAAAAAAATATTCTCAAACAATGGGAAGAAGATAAAATTTATGATTTTACACCTGAAGAAAATAATTTCACAATAGATACACCGCCACCATATCCATCAGGTAGACCATGGCATATTGGTGCAGCAGCACATTATTCACAAATAGATATGATAGCACGTACAGCAAGAATGGCTGGAAAAAACGTGTATTTTCCAATAGGGATTGACAGAAATGGATTACCAGTTGAACTCTATACTGAAAAAAAACATAAAATTAGGATGAGAGAAACAGAACGAGGTGAATTTCTAAATTTATGCAGAAATGCATTAGACGATTTAGAAGCAGAAATGATTCTAATTATGAAAAATTTAGGAATTAGTGGTGATTTTGCAAATTACTATAGAACAGATTCAGAAGAATATAGGACATTAACACAATCAACATTCATCAAATTATGGAAAAAAGGTGAAGTATATCTTGCAAATAGACCTAACAATTACGATTGGGTTTCAGGAACTACAATTGCAGATGCTGAAATAATTTATGAGGACTTACAAACTAAACTTGTTTACATGAAATTTAAAATTAAAGATACAGATCAAGAAATAATTATTGCAAGTACAAGACCAGAATTACTTTGTGCATGTAGAACAATTATTGTTAATCCTGAAGATGAAAGATATTCAAAATATATTGGTAAAAAAATAATTGTTCCAATAACCAATGCAGAAGTAGAATTAAGAACTCATCATTCAGCCAAACAAGAATTTGGTTCAGGAGCAGTAATGGTTTGTAGTTATGGTGATCAAAATGATGTTGCATTATTTAGAGAATTAGAATTAGAAGAAATAGTTGCAATTGGATTAGATGGTAGAATGACTGAAGTTGCAGGTGAATATACAGGATTAAAACCAAAACAAGCAAGAACAAAAATCATAGAAGATTTAGAAACTGCAGGATTTGTTGAAAAAATCGATGATATTGTTCACAGAACTCCAATTTCAGAAAGAAGTAAGATTCCAATTGAAATAATTCCTATGGAAGAATATTATCTTAAACAAAAAGAAAAAGTTGAAAACATAAAGAAAATAGGAAAAGAAATTACATTTCATCCAACAATGCACAAACAAATTTTGATGAATTGGTTAGAATCCATTAATATTGATTGGCCAATTTCAAGAAGAAGATTTTATGGTACTGAAATTCCAATTTGGTATTGTAAAAATTGTTCAGAACCACATGTTCCAGAACCTGGAAAATATTATAGACCATGGAATGAAAAATGTCCAATAACAAATTGTACAAAATGTAAAGCTACAGAATTTGTTGGCGAAGAAAGAACATTTGATACATGGATGGATTCTAGCGTATCTCCACTTTTCATTAGTAAATTTAACAGAGATGATGAATTTTTCAAAAAAGTGTATCCTGTATCAATCAGACCACAAGCAAAAGATATTGTGAGAACATGGTTGTATTATACACTATTGAGGTGTGAGGAATTAACAGGAGAAAAACCATGGTCTGAAGCTTGGGTAATGGGGTATGGTTTAGATGAAAAAGGGATGAAAATGAGTAAAAGTAAAGGAAATGCAATAGATCCATTACCAGTAATTGAAAAATTAGGTGCAGATACTTTTAGATTTTGGAGTGCAAGTGAAATTAATCACGGATATGACTTTAGATGTAATGAACAAAAAATTGAGTCAACTAAGAAATTTTTAAGTAAATTATGGAATGTGTCCAGATTTTTATCAAGCTTTCCAGTAATTGATTCAGGAACTCCAAATCCTTCAGATAAATGGATTTTATCTGAATTAGATAAAGTAGTAAAAGAATGCAAAAAAGGTTATGAAGAATATAATTTCTTTATTCCTGCAATTGCAATTAGAGAATTTACATGGAATGTATTTGCAGCACACTATATTGAAATGGTTAAAGCAAGAGCATATGGAATTGATTTTTCAGATGAAGAAAGAGATGGTGCAATATTTACATTACACAAAACATTAGCAACAATTTTAAAATTATTAGCTCCAATTACACCATTCATTACAGAGTACCTTTGGAAAACATTGTATTCGGATCAAAGTATACATAAAGAAAAACAAGTAAATTCAGAAAACATAGAGGTTCAAACAGACATTACTAAAGAAATATCAGAATTTAATTCAAAAGTATGGAATGAAAAAAAATCTCAAAATTTATCATTAAAAGATGCAATTAAAATTGAAATTCCAGAAATACTACAACCATTCAAAAAAGATTTGAAATCTATGCATAATTTAATAGATTAAGTCATATTCGTTAAAATTAATTGGCACTAGATATACATGAAATTAAAATTGAAATAGCTGAAAAAGATTTTTTTAATATTGACAACAAAATACAAAAGTTTCATGGAGGAATTAAAAATCCAATGTCCAGAGTTACCAAAAGATAATCTAAAAGATGTAACAAATGATTCAGGATTATCCACATTGGAGGACTTTACAAAGGTGGAATTTGTAAATTTTGAGGCAAAAAGAGAGGATCTCTATAGATTAAGCATGGATATTGAAGCATATGCAGTAAAAAATTATGTGCCATTACTAGCTACATTTGAAACTGAAGCATTATACAAATACGTTCAAAAACGATATACAGATATTTTGAAAAAGATTCCCCATGCATGGGTAATTGGGGGTTTTGATGATCCATTTTTGATTCCCCCAGATTCAGTTCCAGCTACAGCAGAAATTCTAAGTTGTTTAGATACAAACATTGAAAAAATGTGGATTGTAGTTACAAAAGGACCAAGTGGACCATTTGGTTTAGTTGCAGAAGATCTTGGAAATGATAAATTCAGAGGTTTTTTCTCAATAGATTCAAAGATAATTAAAAAAGTTATAAAAATTATCAATGATACAATGCGTATTGAAATTAATTTTTCTAAATGAAAATAAAAAATAATCTTTTTTTTGATTAATATAAAAAATGAAAATTAGTTATGTCTTGGAGTTGCAGTACCAGTAACTTTAACAATTTGTGGATCTGCACAGACTTTTTCAATATGTCTTATTCCCATTAAACCTGAAAAGATAACTCCATCTCCCCACTTGTTGGTTGTAATTTCTATTGGAAATTTATCTCGTGCTTCCTCTTGTTTTAGGTGAAGATCTACACCTTGTTCATAGGATACATCAAGATGAACATGTGGAATATCAGGACCAACATATTTCTTCAAATTTAGCTCAAACATCATCACTCTAATCATAAGTTCAGGCTCAATTTTTGGATGTGTTTCCTGAATTTGCTTAAAGAACTGATCAAAGTATGGTGCTATAGATGCAGTTGTAGTTTGTTCTGCCATGAATAAATTTTAGTTTTATTATATTTAATTAGTAACAAACAAACAAACTAGTGCCAATTAAGGAATGGAATAGAATTAAATTTTGTAATTATAGATAATTAGTTTTTTAGAGTATTTGTAAGATTAACAAAATATTTGTGTAATGAAATATCACTAGTTAGTTCAGGATGAAATGCAACTCCAATTACATTATTCATTTTAACAGCAATAATTTTTCCATTAAATTTAGATAAAATTTCTACATCAGAACCAACATCAGAAATAGATGGAGCTCTAATGAAAACACCATTAAATGTTGGAATACCAATAGAATTCAAAGAAATATCAGATTCAAATGATTCTCGTTGACGTCCAAAAGAATTTCTTTCTAATTTAATATCTAAAATATTTAAAAGAGGTTGATCAATTTTTCCGACCACTTTATCTTTGACTGTTTTAGACAACAGTATCATTCCAGCACAAATTCCAAGTACAGGCATTCCCTGTTCAATTTTATCTTTTAAAGTTATGAATGCACCGTTAAACAAAGAAAGCTGCCCAATAGTAGTACTTTCACCACCTGGGATTACAAGACCATCCACTTTAGAGATTTCATCAGGTGTTCTAACACTAGTAACAGTTCCATCAATATCTAATGCATCAATAGCAGCTTTGATAGAAAGAATATTCTCATTAACATCACCTTGTATTGATAAAACACCAAGATTAAGACTCATGCTAAACCACCGCGATCTTGCATTCGTAATTCTAATGTTTTAACATCTAAACCATGGATAGATTGTCTTTCGTCAATCATTTTTTGAGCTTCTTTAACTTTATCAGATTCATTCCAAAAAGTAGTTGCTAAAACAATTGCATTTGCTCTTTCTTGTGCATCATCTGCATTAAAAATTCCAGAACCAACAAAAATACCATCACATCCAAGTGACATCAAATATGCGGCATCAGCTGGAGTTGCAATTCCACCAGCAGCAAAATTAACAACAGGTAATCTTCCAAGTTTTGCAGTTTGTTCTACAATATCATATGATACTTTGAATTCTCTAGCTATACGTACTAAATCTTGATTGTCACCAGAATCATAAATTGATTTGATTGTTCTTAATTCGTCATTAACTTTTTTAATATGTGTAATAGCTTCTGCGACATTTCCAGTTCCAGGTTCACCTTTTGTTCTTATCATAGATGCACCTTCTTCAACTCTTCTCAAAGCTTCAGCCAAAGACCTAGCACCATTAACGACGGGTGTTGTAAAATCCCATTTCCAAATATGACGTAATTCATCTGCAGGGGTTAAAACTTCAGATTCATCAATCATATCAACATCAGTCTCTTGTAAAACTAATGCTTCACTGACATGTCCAATTCTACATTTAGCCATTACAGGAATAGTAACAGAGTCCATAATTTCTTCAATAATTTTTATACTTGCAGTACGTGCAACTCCACCAGCTTTTCTAACTTCAGATGGAAGTTTATCTAAAACCATAACAGAAACTGCACCAGCTTCTTGAGCAATTAATGCTTGTTCAACATTTGTAACATCCATTACAACACCATTTTTTTGCATATGAGCAAATCCACGTTTTAAAGTGCTTGAACCACGTAGTGTATCAACAGAATCTAATTTTTCAGAAATTATTCCTTTAGCATTGATTCGTTCACCTGATAGCGGTAACATATTCTAATTTTTTCTAAAGCCTATTTGTACCTATTCACTAATTTCAGACATTATTTTATCCAATTCAGATTCAACCATGCTAATTATTGGAGGGATAAAATCAGATGTTGCGTTTAATTCTGGCCAATGAATTTGATTAACACGTCCATTAAGAGTAATTTTAACTGAAGATTTTTGGTAATCTGTTATATTTTCAAAAACTGAAAAAGAATTAGAATCAATTGAGATGAAACCTGTTTCTTTTATTAGAGCTTTAATTTTATCCAATTTTTTTTGATCTATTTTTGATTTGATATCAGGTTGAGGATATCCTTTTTCAGTTATAGTATATTTAATATCACCATCATTTTTTATTAGAAGAATTTCAGTTTTTTGTGCACCGATTCGTTCAGTAATTCCATTAGATATTTTTTTCAATTGATGCTTTGTGTATTCAATTTCAATTTTATCATTAGAGTTTGCAGCTGACATAGGAATTTCATTTTTTGTTATTAATGGAACTGCAATCAATAATGCAACAACTACTGGAATCGCTCCCAACAGAAAGTAAACTGGTTTGGCCATAATTGCTTAACAATACATAATGAATGATTATTGCAAATAAATCTTGGTTAAAAGTAAGTTAAAATTCAAGCAAATTGTTTCGATTCATGTGGGTTCGTAGCCTAGCCTGGTAGGGCGATGGTCTCCAAAACCATCGATCGTCGGTTCAAATCCGATCGGGCCCATTTTTTATTTTTTATTTCTTAGAACATTTAATGCAGAACCATGTTTGAACCACTGAATTTGTGATTCATTGTAAGAATGATTTAATAGAATTTCTTCTTTATTTCCATCATTATGAGTAACGATACAAGTTACTTGTTTTTTAGGTTCCAAATTATCTAAATTAATTAAACTAATTTTATCATCCTCAAGAATTTTTTCATAATCATTTGGTTCACTGAAAGTTAATGCTAACACACCCTGTTTTTTCAAATTTGTTTCATGAATTCGTGCTAAACTTTTTGTAATAACTGCAACACATCCCAAATAACGTGGAGTCATAGCAGCATGTTCTCTACTACTTCCTTCCCCATAATTATTATCTCCAACAATTACCCAATTGAGTTCTTGTTGTTTATACTGTCTAGCAATTTTAGAAAAAGGTTCAATCGCATTATTTAAAATATTTTTACCATGTCCAACTTCATCATTATATGCATTGACAGCACCTAACAACATATTATCACTGAGATTATCCAAATGACCTCGAAGAGATAACCATGCACCTGCAGGAGAAATA
>Ga0302135_10002157_pt1 | contig 11802 bp, 8 predicted proteins | sample CBN3_surface_MG_FD_203119 | JGI IMG/M metagenome (GOLD analysis project Ga0302135, IMG submission 203119) | Marine microbial communities from Western Arctic Ocean, Canada - CBN3_32.1 | ecosystem: Environmental > Aquatic > Marine > Oceanic | place: Canada: Western Arctic Ocean | collected 2017-09-15 | reverse complement strand
TTGCGCTCTCCGGCATGCTTATCATTCCAGCGTCAGTGTTCCAAGGCCTTGGAACCGGGGCAATCCTTGTTGTTATAGCAGCAGTAGCAGCTTCACTGACGCTCTTGCCCGCCATCCTCACGACCCTTGGCCCCAAGGTGAACCTTTTACGACTGCCGTTCCTAGGAAGGAAGTCAGCAAACCACTCTGATGCCAATCAAAGGGGATTCTGGGAATTTGTGACACGCAACGTCATGCGGTTCCCCATCATTAGCCTGGTAGTCGTCGCAGGGCTGATGCTTGCTGCATCCGCCTCCTACCTTGACCTGGAAACAGGATTCAACGGCGTTGACACTCTTCCAGACACCCAGACCAAGGCAGCCTTCTTTATCCTGGAAGAAGAGTTCTCCTTCGGAGTAGTCAGTCCTGCCGAGATTGTAATTGATGGGCCTATCAACAGCCCTGGCGTTCAAGCTGCAATTGCAGACCTTACGGCGGCAATTATAGCTGACCCTGATTTCCAAAACCCTCCTAGAGCCCTAGAAGTCAACGCAACAGGAGATTTAGCACTGCTAGCAGTGCCGGTCCCTGGTGAACCCGCCGGCCCAGCTGCCCTTGCCGCTATAGCCAAGCTCCGTAACCAGTACATCCCTGCTGCCTTCAGCGGTGTTGATGCCGATGTCTTGGTGGGCGGGATTAGTGCCTTTAACACAGATTTCTTCGCTATATCTGACACCTACAGACCCATCATGTTCGCGTTCGTGCTGAGCCTCAGCTTCCTTCTCTTGATGGTGGTCTTCCGCTCAATTGTCATTCCGTTGAAGGCTATTCTCATGAACCTGCTCTCTGTGGGTACTGCTTACGGTCTGTTGGTGCTGGTGTTCCAGAAGGGCGTTGGCGCAGACCTTCTGGGGTTCACGGAGACGCCTTTCATTGACGCATGGATTCCGCTGTTTCTCTTCTCTGTTCTCTTTGGGTTATCCATGGATTACCACGTGTTCTTGCTCAGCAGAATCAAGGAACGCTATGACCAAACCCATGACAATAATGAGGCTGTGGCCTACGGGTTACGATCTACGGCAGGGCTCATCACCGGCGCAGCCCTGATCATGGTGGCGGTGTTTGGTGGATTTGCAGCCGGTGATACCGTGGGTAACCAACAAGTAGGGTTTGGCCTGGCAATAGCCATATTCTTGGACGCCACTCTGGTACGGTCTGTCCTGGTTCCTGCCAGCATGCGACTTCTAGGAAAGTGGAACTGGTACCTGCCATCATGGCTCCACTGGCTCCCGGATTTTCAGGTGGAACCGATTGAACAACCGTCTTTGACAGATTCTAAGGAAGTCTAAGGAGTTCGCATGGCGCTAGCACGAGACTTGATGAGCTCACCCGTCACCACAATCTTGGAAACGGCAACCGTTGGGGATGCGGCTGACCTCATACTTGAGCGAGGCCTCAGCTGCGTCCCTGTGGTAGATGACAATAAGCATTTGGTTGACATGCTCACCCATACGGACTTCTCCATGCACCATAAATTCATACCTTTGGCACAGAACCTATACTCACTGTTGGGCGAATGGGGGAAGCCAGAAGCCGTTGAAAGTATTTACCATGAGATCAGGTCACGGAAGATAAAGAATGTCATGAGTCATCCTGTGTCCACGGTAGAAGAGAGCACCCCGGCCATTGAAGTTGTGGAAACAATGCTCCACAAACACACTAACCGTGTACCCGTTGTACGTGGAAAGAATGTGATAGGAATCATCACACGCCATGACCTATTGAAGCTCATCTCCATGGGCACCTAGCATCACAAGAAAGCAATCCTAAATCATCCCTGATTTAGGCCATTTGCCTCCTTGTCCTCTCCCTTGTGGGGTAGGCTATAATGACGCCACTAACACAAGAGGAAAGCCTTGTTCACCCATCTGCACGTTCACACGGAGTACAGTCTCCTGGACGGGTTGAGTCGGATCGGCCCCATGGTTCAGCGGTGTCAAGAGCTCGGGATGGATTCCCTGGGCATCACAGACCACGGAGTGATGTACGGGGCAGTAGATTTTTACTCAGCCTGCCGAGAGGCCGGCATCAACCCCATCCTTGGCTGTGAAGTCTACCTGGCACCAGGTAGTCATACGAGCCGCACCGCCGCCGATCGCTCTCCGTATCATTTGACGTTGCTTGCCCAGAATAATACCGGGTATCAAAACCTTATCCAGTTAGTTTCACGTTCACACCTGGACGGCTTTTACTACAAGCCGCGTGTGGACAAAGACCTCCTGGCAAAGTACTCCAGCGGGATCATTGCCCTTTCCGGCTGTCTTGCTGGAGAGTTCCCACAACTCACCCTCGCAGGGAAAACAGAAGAAGCCTTGGCCTCCGCAATGTGGTTCAAGGACACCTTCAAAGAAAATTTCTTCCTTGAACTCCAACGCCACGACGGTATCCCGGAGTTGGATACCGTGAACGTCGCCCTCATTGAACTCAATCGCACCCAGGGTATCCAGTTGGCGGCCACCAACGATTTTCACTACGTAAACCATGAAGATGCAGGGCTGCAGGACATCCGCATCTGCATCTCCACAAACACCAACGTCAACGACGGCAAGCGACTCAAGATGGCAGGGGAGTCCTACTACCTGAAGAGCCCTCAAGAGATGTCAGAGCTCTTCCCGGAATTCCCTGAAGCCATCTTGAACACGCAACGCATAGCGGATTCCTGCGATGTCCGCATGAATTTCGACCGCATCCGCCTACCGGAAGTGCAGACGCCGGCAGGAACTACGCCTCAGACGTATCTGGAGCAACTGTGCCGAGATGGACTGGCCCGGCGTCGGTCAGGGGCCCCGAAGCGCTACGATGAGCGGCTGGACTACGAGTTGCAGGTCATTGAGCACACCCAGTTCGCCAACTATTTCCTGGTGGTGTGGGACATCCTTGCTTACTCACGCAAAGAAGGCATCCTCTTCGGCGTTCGAGGCAGCGCAGCCGCCAGCCTGGTACTCTACTGCCTGGGCATAACAGATGTTGACCCTCTGGAATACGATTTGGTCTTTGAGCGTTTCCTGAACCTGGAACGCAAAGAGATGCCGGACATAGACATGGACTTCCAGGATGACCGACGAGACCAGGTCATCCGCTACGTTGTGGAGAAGTACGGCCGAGACCACGTGGCGCAGATTATCACCTTTGGCACAATGGGCCCAAGAGCCGCTATCCGAGACGTTGGACGCGCCCTGGCAATGCCCTACGCAGACGTGGACAGAGTTGCCAAATTAATCCATCCCCGGTCCAGTTCTCTGGCAGACGCGTTGGAGATGAGCCCGGAGATGGAAGGGCTCAGGGATTCCGATCCCGCGTTGAACAAGTTGATAACCACAGCCCAACGGATTGAAGGTACCGCCCACCACGTGAGCACCCACGCCGCGGGAGTGGTCATCTCTGCAGACCCACTAATAGAACACGTTCCCCTCCAACGCCCTGTGAAAGACGAAGAGAGTGGAACCCCAATGACCCAATACCCTATGGAGCCCATCGCCAAGCTGGGACTGCTGAAGATGGACTTCTTGGGACTTGCCAACCTGACTATCCTGGATCGCGCAATCAAACTGGTTGTGGCCAACGGTGGCCCCACACTCGTTCTTCCCGATATCCCGCTGGACGACCCAACCACCTTTGCTCTGCTTTGTTCCGGCGAGACCACAGACGTCTTCCAGCTTGAAGGCTCAGGTATGCGTCGATACATCCAGACGCTACAGCCGGACAACTTCCGCGACATTGCCGCGATGGTGGCTCTCTACCGACCCGGGCCGATGGAGCACATTGACCGGTACATTCGAGTACATCACGGCGATGAGGCCCCTTCGTACCCTCATCCGTCTCTTGAAGACATCCTGAAGGAGACCCATGGCGTCATCGTGTATCAGGATCAAGTGCTCCTGATCGTTCAGCGGATCGGTGGCTACACCCTGGGCGCTGCGGATACGTTCCGGAAGGCCATGGGCAAAAAAGTTGCGGCCATCATGGATAAAGAGAAAGTGGTTTTCCTCTCTGGCGCGGCAGAACGCGGATATACCCAACAAGAAGCCGAGCATGTCTTCGAGATGATTGAGCCCTTTGCCGGATACGCCTTCAACAAGGCCCATGCCGTCAGTTACGCCCTTATTGCCTACTGGACAGCGTTTTTCAAGGCGAACTACCCGGTAGAGTACATGACCGCCGTCCTCAACCAACGGTTGGGCAACACAGAAAAGATGTCAGGAACTATTGCAGAGTGCCACCGGATGCGCATAGAAGTGCGCCCTCCAGACGTGAACCATAGCGATGTGGAGTTCGTCATAGAAGGCGCTGCTGGCGAAGCACAGAGCATCAGGTTCGGTCTTGGGGCCGTCAAGAACGTTGGTGAGGCCGCAATAGGCTTGGTGGTGGACGCCAGAAAGGTTGGCGAACCCTTTACCAACCTGGAAGATTTCTGCCGAAGGATGGAACTGAAGGGCCTCAACAAGCGAATCTTGGAAAGCCTTATTAAAGTCGGCGCAATGGACACCCTCGATTCCAATAGAGGAACGCTGTTGGCAGGCATGGACCGTATCCTGGGGCTTGCAACCCAAGAGGCTCACCGCCGTGACAGTGGACAGACCACAATGTTTGACCTCTTTGGCGATTCCGTTGATATGCCTCTCCCTGCGCTGGAACTGGTTCGTATTGAGGATGTACCCAAGCAGGAGAAGGCGAACTGGGAACGAGAGTTGATGGGGGTAACGTTCTCTGAAACCCCGTTAGGCAGCATTCTGGCAGGCATTGACCCTGGAACCGCTATCATCTCCACCCTAGACTTGGACAACTCTATGTCAGGCCAACGAGTCACGTTGGTGGGGCAAATCGCATCGATGCGGGTGCCCACGACAAAGGCGGGAAAACCCTTTGGCGCTCCTTGACGGCATTATTGAAGTAGTGGCGTTCGGCAGCTCTTATGAAGACCATCAGGAACTCTGGAAAGAAGGAAATCTCCTACGGGTGATTGGTAAAATACGAGTGCGTGAAGACCAGCTCTCCATTAACTGTGATGAAGTTATCGCCTATGATATCCCCACCGATAGCGCCCCTGCTGTTGAGGAAGAAGCTCCTGCCTTTGTGGAGTCTGTGACCGTGGCGCAGCAGCCGGCTGCAGCAGCCCCACAACCCGTAGCCAGCGGGAATGGGTACAGTAACGGCAATGGCAACGGGCATGCAACTGCCGCAAGGAACACTCAGCGGTGGCTCCAGATGACGTTGCAGGAAACCGAAGACCCACAAGAAGACGAGTACAAACTCCGAGAGGCTATGAAACTCCTGTTGGAGTACCCTGGCCATGACCCCGTGTTGCTTGAAGTCCGCACCAACGGCAAGACCGTCAGGTTGGACGCCACCATCACGGCCAACTGTTGCCCTGACCTCTACGGGAAGTTGGAAGCACTGCTGGGAGCAGGTACCGTCCAGGAGCACGGGTCAGCAGTCGCCTAGCAAACCAGCTTAGCCGGTTTGCCCACGCGGTGTCTGAGAATCAGTGTGGTGCGATGCTAAACGTAGTGCGGTGGAGTGAGGGGCATGCCAGAACTACTAACCTCGGAAGAAGTCCAGAAGAACCTCACCCAACTGCCCGGTTGGGCCCAATCCGGCGATGTAATAACCAAGACGTACAGCTTCAAGGCCTATTTAGATGGAGTTGGCTTCGTCAACCGTGTTGCCAACGCTGCGGAGGCCGCCGACCACCATCCCGACATGGCCTTTGGTTACAAGCAGGTCGTTGTCACCTTGACCACCCACTCCGCAAAGGGCATCACCAAGAAGGATTTTGATCTGGCAGCGGATATAGAGGCGCTGGTCTAGAGTCCTTAGTCTTACCCCTCTATTGGCTTGAACTCCAGCTTCATCACCGTCTGCGTCTCAGGCGTTACCCTTGTCCAGTGGGCAATGCGATGCCCCACAACCCACGCGATACCACCCACTGCGACCACTAACGGCACTCGCTCCCGCCACGGTTGGGGCACGTAGGCGTCCACATAAAAGTCTTGAAGCTTCTTAGTACCCTTTTCAACCCCTAGCGGCTGGAAACGGTCGCCGGGGCTCCAGCCTCGTACCGATAAGGTTCCCCCTAACGCGTCCGCATCAAAATAGGCTGTGTACACGCCAGCATCCATATCCTCCGGCATGGGCATTACTTCAGCACAGACCCGCCATCCACCAAGTATCGTCTCGCCAGGAACGGTCATTTGCTGAGGCCCCGCCAATAGCGGCAACACGCAATCGTCCACACCCGGAGCAAACAGGGCAACGGTATTGTGTCGAGCCTCCATCCTACCCCCACCGGGCAGGGGAAGTTCCTTCCCCGCAGGCCCCTCCGCCAAATCAAGCATGCTCTCCAAGTGGACGTGCTCAAGCCCGGCCATTGAGCCAAGGGCAGCGGCGTATGCACGCCTTAGCGCGTGACGCTGTAACGACAGGTGCAACGCCTGGAAAAGGTCTCTGTTCAAGCTGACAATACCAATTGATTCTTCTGCCAGATCCGGCCACACCACATCCAATCGCGCTTCCACATAGTCCAAGTCAATGCTCACCGCTTCTGTCAGCCGCCCCAAGCCCTCAACCAACCTTGGGTTCAGGGTTTCCAGCAACGGTATCGCCTCAAGACGGATGAGGTTGCGGGGAATCGTGGTGTCCAGGTTGGTCTGATCCAGGATTGGTGTAAGTCCTAGCTCACGGCAGAATGCGGCGGTCTCATACCTGCGGACGCCCAGTAACGGTCGGAACACCTTCACTGGCAAGCCGTCGTTGATTGGGAGTTCGCCAAGCACAGACATAGCACGTAACCCGGTCAACCCAGACCCTCTCGCTAGGTGCAGCAACACCGTTTCTGCTTGATCATCCAGGGTATGGCCAACTGCTATAGCGTCTGCATGCTGGTCGGCGGCAACCTTAGCTAGCGCGCCATATCGAGCATCGCGGGCTGCCTCCTCCGGTGAGCCTTTGCCCACCTCAACAACCACAACTGTGCATTCCAGCCCTAACGACTCGGCAGAACGTCGCACGAACTCAGCATCATCATGGGAGTTTGGGCGTAAGCCGTGATCGACATGCGCAACATGCAGCTGGAGGTTCATAGGTTCTTGGAGGGGTTTTAGACTATGGAGGAGCGCTAGAGAGTCAGGCCCACCAGAGACTGCCACCACGAGCCGTTCACCCAGCAGACCTGATTGTTCAATGGCGCCGACTACACATTCTTGAAGCCGACCCACTATTGGGCCTCCGGTGATTGCGGCTCCTCAGGGTCTACAGGCGCAGTATAGAAGATACGCACCTTTTCAACGCGTAACCCATCCATCTCTGTGATGGTGAAGGTCACGTTGCCATAATCGTACTGCTGGCCTTCAACGGGAATGCTGCCAATCCCTTCCAGAAGGAATCCAGCTATGGTCTCGTAATCCCCGTCAGGCAATGTAAGTCCCATACGCTCATTGATTTCATGGAGTCTCATAGCGCCATCCACCACATACGTGGTCTCGTCCAGGGCCTCGAATTCCTCTTCCTCTTCCTCAATTCCCTCCTGAAATTCCAATGGGCCCATAACCTCTTCACCCAGTTGCACAATGTTAATCACGCCACTGATGACCCCAAACTCGTCCACAGCCACCGCTGCTGTGGTATCTGCCTCCTGAAGCTCCTCCAGAAGCTCTGCTGCCAACTTGGTTTCAGGAACAAACATAGTTCGTTGAGCAAGAACAGTAACGTCGCCACCAAAGCCAATCCGTTGAAGCGCTAGGCCTCGCAGCACATCAGCCCTGTCAAGCATCCCAATGACGTTGTCGTGAGTCTCAGCAAACACCGGGTAATGACTTCTTGGATGGCGACCGCAGAGTGAGAGGAACTGGCCCAACTCCATCCCCTTCTCCACCCAAATCAACTCTGAGCGCGGGGTCATTACCTCTCGAACTTGATGGTCGGCAAAGCGCATGATTCGTTCAATCAGCCTGGCTTCCAGCGATGCCACCGCCCCTGACTCACGGCCAACAGAGATCATAGCTTTGACCTCTTCTTCCGTCACCAAATCCATGCCTCTGGAGCCACCAAAAGGTCTCAGTACAATATCAATTATCCAGTTCAGTCCCCATACAAATGGGAGTAATGCCCGCCCGAGAAACACTATTGGCCGCGCCACAATGAAGGAGGCGCTCTCAGCATGACGAACACCCAGAGCCTTTGGGATAGCCTCGCCGAAAACAAGCAACAGCAGCGTCACTACGCCAGTCGCGGCCAAGACCGCAACGCCTGGGGAGTCTAGAAGTTCTGCAGCAATAGCCGTTCCCAACGCCGCCGCTGCGGTGTTCGACAGGTTATTGGCAAGCAGGATAGTAGGAAGAAACCGTTTTGGGTTCTCTACAAGCCTGGCCACTAGTTCTGCTCCGGGCACGTTGCTACGCACCAAGAATTGAACACGCGCACGCTGGACAGAGAGGAGAATGGCCTCTGAAGCGGAAAAGAGGGCGGAAAAAACCAGCGAAACTATGAGAAGGCTGCTATATAGCGCCACGGGTCCTTGTGGCATGGAAGGAAATTCCTCCGGACCAGGGCTTACCCACGTACTGGGTTAGGCCGTGTCTGGTCATCTACTACAAATAGAACGAATTACTGTGTCCCTTTGGCCGATGATACTAGCATTGCACTGCCTTGATGTCAAAGCAACAACGCGCCCATACGCTACACTCACCCTGGATTCAACACATCGCTTACCCGTTCCCGAATCAGGCGTGAGACTTCACGACGAGGCAGGGTAGCATCTACAACCATCCACCTACCCGGTTCCTGGCCAGCAAGAGCGAGAAAACCCTGGCGAACCTTGCCATGAAAGGATTGCTTTGATGCCCCATCGTCCTGCTGCCCACTCTGGCCCGGGAGTTCCGATTCAAAGCGGTCAGCGGCCCGGGGCTCCCGGCGCTGCACTGACGCCTCCACCGGCATATCCAGCAACACCGTCAAGTCTGGTACCAGCCCGTTTGTTGCAATGTGGTTCAGCCTACGTAGGTCTGCTAGATCAAGTCCACGTCCATAGCCCTGGTAGGCCAAGGTGGAATCGGAAAAACGGTCTGACACTACAGCTTCGCCCCTCGCCAGGGCAGGGGTGATAATCTCCTCCACAAGCTGCGTACGAGCCGCAAGGAACAACATCGTCTCGGCAAGGGGGGAAATGGCCATGGGACCATACTTCACCAAACGTCGGACCCGCGAGCCCAACCGTGTGCTGCCAGGCTCTGCCACGCGCGTCACCTGATAGCCCTTACGCGTCAAGTACGCCGCTATTAGGCGAGTCTGCGTAGACTTCCCCGCGGCCTCTCCGCCTTCAAAAGTGATAAAGAATGGCTGGGACACAGGCTCCTTTCGGGCCTACCAGATGGGTCACCCCTGAAAGATGACGACTCGACGTTGCGGCTCCCGACCCATGCTGGCTGAGCCAAGGTTGTAGCGTTCTGCTAGCTGATGCTGCAATCTACGAATGTAAGACGATTGCGGAAGGAGTTCCACAGAAAGACCTCCATCCATGACCTGCATCACGGCATCCTCTGTTTCCTCCATGGCGTCACCAAGGCGCTGCCTGCCATCGGCACCCCATCCTGCGCTCAAGGATTTCAGGAACTGCTCCATCTGCACCTGAGTGTTTTTTCTCAGCACATAGATTGGCAGCCCCTTCTCCTGGGCGTAGTGCAAGGATTCACCGCGGTTGCGAAAATGGGTTTTTGTGGTCAGAACCATGTCTGCTTCCTGAACACTTGAAGCAATCTCCGCGCCAATGCCCAACGTCTGGGCAGTATCAAGAAACCGATCTCTGCTAACCCCAAAGGAAAACACCTTGGTGGGCTTTTGGGTAATCACCGGAGATGCTTCGCGTAGCGGCACAGTATCTCTGATTGGAGCATTGATAGTAGCACTTGGGTCTCTGGCTACACCTGACTGCATCGGCCTTGTCTGAGGCCCGTGCGATGATCCCCGTCCCCTTGAGCCACCTCGTCGATTGCCAAAGCCTCCACCGTCATTCCTCCAACCGCCGCCCTCCTGGGGAGGCGCAACCGTGGCCAACGTTGAGGGCTCACCTATCCCCACGTGCACTTTCCCATCGCTGTCCAGCCAACGCAATTCTGGCCTTACAGGAAAGCCTCGCAACAGGGTATCAACCGTGCTGGCAACCTCAGAGTGTACCGCAACTTTGTCCCATGACTGTATCTCCACCAAGGCGTCAAAAGACGGTGGAGCTTTCCGCTCAAGCACGCTCTTCTGGCTACCACGACGTCGAGCCTCTTCATCACCCAGCGTGACCGTCTGAACCCCACCCACCAAATCAGAAAGAGTTGGGTTCAGGAGGAGGTTTTCCAATGCGTTCCCATGAGCCGTAGCAACAAGCTGCACCCCCCTCTCAGCAATGGTTCGAGCGGCGGCGGCATCCTGTTCCGTCCCAACCTCATCTATCACAATGATCTGCGGCATGTGGTTTTCCACAGCCTCTATCATCACGGCATGCTGCAACGTTGGGGTTTTGACCTGCATACGGCGCGCATTCCCGATGGCCGGATGGGGGATATCTCCATCGCCTGCAATCTCATTGGATGTATCAACAACAACAACACGCTTATGCGCCTGGTCTGCCAACACCCGGGCAACTTCTCGCAACATGGTTGTCTTGCCAACGCCGGGTCTCCCCAGCATTAGGATGCTCTTGCCCGAGAGCACTAAATCCTCAATGATTCGTGTGGTGCCAAAGACCGCCCGACCCACCCTACACGTAAGGCCAACGATTTTGCCGCTCCGATTACGCATGCAGGAAGTCCTATGGAGTGTTCGCTCAATGCCTGCACGGTTATCATCACCAAAGGGGCTCAGACGAGATACAATTTCACTGATTTCCTCTTCAGTAACCTCGTGAGAGGGCATCACCTCTTCCCTCTCACGAAACCGCGCCTGGGGCGGTCGGCCAAGGTCCAAGATGATTTCAATTAGGTCTTCTGGGTCACCCAGCGCCACTAACCAGGTCTGAACCCGTTCAGACAGCACACTTAACAGCGAAGTCAAATCATCCATCACCACATTCCGGACAGCAGTGGCTTGGGAATCAACTATCTGGTTCTCGCTATCAAGCTCTTGGGCATCTGCTTGCTCAGGACTATGTGGGTGCAATGAAAACCTCCCAGCAAGGACTGTTATCAACGTAACCTACCCCTTGTATCTTTCAGGGGTATTGGGGCACTACTCTTTTTTTTGTGCCAACGCTTCATTGGCAATTGCTACAAAATACGCATGGAACCGGAAATCATTGGTCAATTCCGGGTGAAAAGCCGTGGCCAGTTTTGCCCCTTCGCGCGCGGCCACAGGCATACCATCAGCCAACCTTGCCAGTATCTCTACTTCCGGCCCCAACTCCAAAAAGCCTGGAGCTCTAATGAAAAACGTATGCAACGCCGGGTCACCTAACACAGGAATATCCAAGTCTGTCTCAAAGCTCTCCAACTGACGGCCATACGCGTTGCGCGTTACCGTGAAGTCCATAAGCCCCAAGGGCTCTGGTCGGTCTTCAGCTAGGGACTTAGCCATGAGAATCATGCCTGCACACGTGCCCCAGATAGGCATTCCCTCACGCACCCGACGCTGAAGCGGTTCCCTAAAGTCATGGAGGTCCATCAATCGCACCATAGTGGTGCTTTCTCCCCCAGGCAAAATCAATGCGTCGACGGTATCCAAATCTCTAGGAAGCCGCACTTCCACAGGTTGAACGCCCAAATGGCGCAACATCATAGAATGCTC
>Ga0302135_10002155_pt1 | contig 11812 bp, 11 predicted proteins | sample CBN3_surface_MG_FD_203119 | JGI IMG/M metagenome (GOLD analysis project Ga0302135, IMG submission 203119) | Marine microbial communities from Western Arctic Ocean, Canada - CBN3_32.1 | ecosystem: Environmental > Aquatic > Marine > Oceanic | place: Canada: Western Arctic Ocean | collected... | reverse complement strand
CGGGTGATCACCACCGCTGACGTCTGGAAACGAATGGTTCCCGTCGGTACCAACATCAGCATCGCCTTTGGCGTGGTGTTCTACGGCTTCTCCATCTATATCCGCCAGGATGCCGCCGGAGCGGAGTTCTCTACGACCGTCCTCTCCGCCGCGTTCGGCGGATCCATGCTGGTGGCCGGGGTTCTGGCCATCCCCGTGGGTAGATACGTCGATACGCACGGTGTGGCTCGGCTAGTGGGCATCGGGTCCGTCATGGCCGGACTCGGCCTCATTGGCTTTGGGATGGCTCAACAGAGCTGGCAGGTCCTGGCCGTCTGGATCCTCATCATCGGACCAGCTGCGTCCGCCATCTTCTACGAGCCTATCTTCACTGCTATCAACCAATGGTTCCCCATCGATGGCCGACCCCTCGCGCTTGCCATCGTGACGGTTGTTGGAGGTTCTGCGGGCATCATCTTCATCCCGATTGTTCAGTTGGTCATCAGTTCTCTTGGCTGGCGGACTGGAGTGATGACATTGGGCCTTCTCCCTATCGTCTCGGGGCTTCTCGTGGCGAGCATCAGCCTGCGAGGGACCGCAACGCCCGATCTCGGTGGGCTGACAGCAAGATCGCACATCCGAATCAGGCACCTGCTGGCCGACAAGAGATTCGTGTACTTCACCGCCGCCATGACCCTCGGCTTCTTCGGTGTCCAATCCATCATTTCGCATCGGCTAGCTGTCTACGAGGCAACCGGGTTCAATCCCGCTGTAACAGCCGGATGGGCAGCAGCAGCATCAGCGATAAGCCTTCCCGGTCGCTGGTTGGCACCCATGCTCGCCAAGCGGTTCCGACCGACCAACGTCCAGATGGCCGCGCTCTTCCTGACCGGCCTAGGCGTCGCCCTGACCATCAGTGGGACGTCAACCTGGGAGATGATCGGACACTTCGTCATCTTCGGACTCGCTTTTGCGGCGTTCCTCCCGCTCAGGGCCATGGTCATGTCTGAGTGGTACGACGGCCCCCAGTACGGCAAGGTGATGGGCGCCCAGTGGACCGTTGTATCCCTAATCGCCGCAACCGGGCCAACCATTGTCGGAGTCCTCAGGGACGTAACCGGCTCCTATCGCATCCCCATGATCATGGTGGCCACCGTAGTGGCAGTATCAGTCTGGTTGACCTTCCTCAGCGGACGAGCCGAGCAACCCACAGCACAAGGTACCGTCTCCGTCTAGGGCGCCACAGTAGGTCGGCTCGGCCCAACATCGGCTAGCCAACACCCTCATGCCGGGTTCCCTCAGCTACGGGACCGGCGAAGTGACAGGGCCCTCAGCGCTCCTGACCTCCCCACAACATTCTCACGGGTGTCGGGGCCGACCTACTCCACCTTCTCCGGGTCTGGACTGACGACAGGATGAGCTTTTATGAAATCGAGCACTTCTTCCCGGAAAAAGCGGAACGTTCGACCACCGGGTAACCGGTAGGCGGGGATCCTGCCTTCTCGGGCGTATCGGCGGACCATCTGGACGTGCATGCCAAGGAGCTCAGCCACCATGGCAGCATCAAGTACCGGCGGGTACTCGTCAGCGCCTCGTGTGCTCTCTTCGCCCATTAAGGAACGTCCTCTATCGCTCGCTGCTCCAAACCTACTTGCTTAGGGTCGGCCGGCACAAGGGGTTTGTGCCAGAACGCGAAAAATAGCAATCCACTGATTCCTGCTCCGGTTGGTAGCCTGTCGTAACGGCAACGACAAAGGTCACTGATGAATAACAACACTCGCAGTCTTGCGGCGCTCCTCGTCGGCTTCGCTCTTCTTTCGGCAGCGTGCGGAGGCGAGGCGGCCACTACCACCACTGCCGGGGCCGCCCCAGCTACAACGGCCGGGCCAGCACCCACGACTACCGCTGAGGGCGCCAGCACGACGACGTCCACCACGCCCGAAACGACGATTCCGGCGACAACAACGACAACGACGACAATCGCTGCAACCACAACGACGGCTGCACCGGTGCCAACCCCGCCAGCTCCGGGGACCGTCTTGATCACCAACGAAGACGGCGTCTACGAAGTGACGCTCAGCGGCACTGTCACACAGGTGATCGATGCCGATTCGGGTGCTGTTGGCGGCATCATCGCTTTTGCCATTGACGACACTGCCGGAGGCGTGATCTTCCAGCCAGGCCGTTCCCCATGGGCAGTTCATGGCGCAGCGTCGATCGTCTACCGAGTCGAAGCGGGTAGTTCCACTCCGACAGCGTTCCTAACGCCGAGCGACACACAAGGTCTCTCGCTGGAGGACGTGATCGACAGTGGCACCATCAAGGCGTATTACACGCGCCTCGAGACCGCGGGAGGAGCACCGGCGGACTACACCCAGACGCTGCGGGTGTTCGACTCAGTGTCTGGCACTGTCACAGAACTCGCGATCGTCGGCGGCTGGGAATCGGGCTCATCCCCCATCAGCGTCGGAGGCAGCCGCATCGTTCGAAACTGGGCCGCTGAAATCTGGAGCGGTGTCACGGTGTCCGACCTGTCCGGCTCCGATGTGGTAGCCCCAGGCAACCCCAACCCAGACGGCGCCACCGACTGCATCCCCATGTGCGGACACGCAGCAACGGTGTCTCCTGACGGGACGCAGATCGCCTACGCACAGCAGGTAGGCGGAGTCCTTGAGATCATCCTCGCCGACCTAGCCTCGGGAACCGTCATGCTGACTGCGAACATGGCGCCTCCAATCGGCGGGTACGTTGAGTCCATTGACCTCAACGACGCCTACATCGTCGTGAACCTGATCGAGGAAGGCTCCGAAGTCCCTACTCGGGCAACGATCATCGACATCGCGTCTGACGGCTTCACCACCTACACGGCACCAATATTCGGCCGAGCAATCCTGACAAGAGCGCAAATCACCAGCAATCTAGTCAGCTGGCCGTAACAGCCTTTGGGCCACCCGCTACCAAGTGATGAGTTAGGAGAAGCAGGCTAGGGTCGGGGGATGATTGAGGTCAGGAACAAAGCGATCGAGCACGTGGACCATCTTGTCTACTCCGTACCCGATCTCACTGCCGGCATCGCCCAGATTGAAGACCTGTTCGGGGTAGCGGTGCAGCTGGGTGGTCGCCATTCGGCCTTCGGCACAGCTAACGCTCTGATGGCTCTAGGCAATAGTCGCTACCTCGAGATCGTTGGGCCCGATCCAGACCGAGCAGACGTTTCCGTCCCGATTCTGTTTCAGCTCGATCGAATCGACGGCCCCAAGCTGGTGACATGGGCGGCCAAGGCTTACGAGCTCACGACTAGAGCGGCTGATGGCCTAGTGCCCGCTGTCCTCGGCGATGTCAGCTCAGGGAGCAGGACTCGAGTCGATGGCACGACGGTCGGGTGGCAGGTATCGGATCCTTACACCGATCGGCTCGGTGGCGTGATTCCCTTTCTCATCGATTGGACCGGTAGCGCTCACCCCACCGAATCCCTCGATCAACCGTGCGTCTTGACGCAGTTAGACCTAGGGCACCCTCACCCACACGAAGCAGCAGCAGCGCTGGAAGCACTCGGTATCGGCCAGTCAGTTCACCACCGACCTGACCCAGAGCTCGTTGCCACCATCTCAACCCCAACCGGTGAGCACCAGCTGCGCTAGTAGCCCAAGTCTCGGTCAACGAGTCCTTGGATCTCGGCTCCAATGAGAAACGCTTCTACCGTCTCTGCGGCCACTACTGAAGCCCTCTCTCGATCAGTGGGGGCAGCGATATGGGGGAAGACTTTCACTTTGGGGTGGGTCCACATCGGATCGTCCAAGGGCAGAGGTTCTGTGGCAAAGACGTCAAGGATGGCGAGGTCCAACCGGCCAGAATCCAACGCTTCGATGAGATCAGGTTCCACCAAATGACCGCCCCTTGCGAGGTTGATAAGCGTTGCTCCCTTAGGCAGTCGACTCAGGAGGTCTTGATTCAAGATCCCTTCGGTGCCGGGGGTGAGCGGAAGCAGACAAACCAGAACATTGCAGCGGGGCAGCATTGCCTTGAGCCCTTCAGATCCGCTGAACGTCTCGACGCCCTCAACCTTCTTGGGACTTCGGGACCACCCAAGCGTGGTGAACCCGTGATCCGATAGCGCGTCGGCGGCCCCTCTTCCAAGCTCGCCCAAGCCGAGCATCCCCACCGTGAGGGTGTCCGGAGTGTCATAATACTGCTGCTCCCAACGTTGCTCGCGCTGCAGATCCAAGAAGTGATAAGTCTTGCGATGCACGTTCAACACGTGAGCAAGGACCGCCTCGGTCATGATGGCTTCGAGCGACGGGTCGACATAACGGGCCATTTGAACACCGGGCAGTCGATCGTTCCCTGCAATCCCCTCAACACCGGCCCATATGGAAACCACGAACTCAAGATTGGGCAGCTGTTCTAGGTCCTCGACATCGGGATTGGCAACCACCGCAACCCTGATCGCTGACCGATCGGCGATGTCGGGGAAGACGTGAAGGATGACACCGGGAATGCGAGCCTCCAGCTCCTGGCGGCACAGTTTGATGACGTGCCGGCCGCCAGCTGTGCCGACGAAAGCCAACTCAACGGAACTATTCGCCAACTGCAGCCCGCAGTTCCGCTACCGCTGCGGGGTATCCGTCTGGGTGAGCGAGTATCCCCGACCCCGAAATAAAGGCGTCTGTACCAGCTTCTTTCGCCTCTGCGATGTTGCTGGCCTTGATGCCACCATCTACCTCGATGAGGCAGTCCAGCTCACGAGCGTCCACAAACCTCCGGATCTCTCGAACCTTCTCAAGCTGCGACTCGATGAACGACTGTCCCCCGTACCCAGGGTTCACCGTCATTACTACCACCATGTCCACCAGTTCCATCACGTGGCGAATGGCTTCGAAAGGTGTCGAAGGGTTGAGCGCGACAGCTGGCCGGCCGCCCAGATCTCGAATGAGGCTGAGAGTCCGATGCAGATGGGTGGTGGCTTCAGCGTGGACAATGATCAGCTCGCAGCCCGCATCGATGTACGCCTTGACCGAGTCTTCGGGGTCTCGGATCATGAGATGCGCTTCAAATGGTAGGTTCGTGGCTGATCGGCAGCCAGCCACCACGTCCGCTCCAAAAGTGATGGGCGATACGAAGGATCCGTCCATGATGTCCCACTGGACGGCGTCGACACCCGCAGCCTCTAGCGCAACCAATTCGTCGGCGAGATGCGAGTAGTCCGCCCCAAGCACCGAGGCGACGATCATTGACTTGGGCAAGGTGCACCTCCTGTGATGTACACCGTAGCGAGGTTGTAGTCTCACGGACATGAGCACACCCTTTCCTACTGTTTGGACGCCCGACGAGGCAGCACTCGAACGAAACCGAGTAGCTGCCTTCATGCGGGAGTACCACATTGACGACTGGGATGAGCTCTACCAGCGTTCAATTACCGAGCCTGAGTGGTTCTGGGATGCAACCGTGAAGTTTCTCGGCATCCCCTTCAGCCAGCCGTACACCTCAGTCCGAGATGAATCACGGGGCGTGGAGTGGTCCACTTGGTTCAACGACGGAAAGATCAACCTCTCTGAAGCTTGCGTGGACCGCTGGGCCGAGGAGACCCCGGATGCTGCGGCGATCAAGTGGGAGAAGGAAACCGGCGAGAACGGCGAGATCTCCTACGGGCGTCTGCTCGACATTGTCAGCCAATACGCTGGCATCCTCAGAACCCTTGGGGTAGAGCGTGGCGACAAGGTGGCGGTCTTCCTTCCGATGTCACCCGATTGCGTGATCGCGATGTTGTCCATCGCTCGGCTCGGGGCGGTCTTCGTGCCCGTCTTCTCAGGATTCGCCGCTGACGCGGTCGCTAAGCGGTTGAACGCCGCAGAAGCAAAGCTGCTCATCACAGCCGACGGCGTGGAACGGCGAGGCAAACTGCTCCCAATGAAAGAAACAGCGAACGAAGCTGTCGACGCCGCTCCTTCGGTCGAGACGATTCTCGTCACTAGCTACGCCCGACGAGACGACACGCCGATGACACCCGGCCGAGACAGGTGGCTGCACGAGTTCGCCAACTCCACCGAGCGGGTGGACGCGGTGGAGACAGACGCCGAAGAGACCGTGATGCTCACCTACACGTCGGGCACCACCGGCAAGCCCAAGGGCGTTGTACACGTCCACGGCGGACTCACGGTGAAGCTTGCCGAGGAGGGGGCCTTCCAACTCGACGTGCAACAGGGCGACACTTTGATGTGGATCACCGACATGGGTTGGGTGATGGGTCAGTGGATGGTGGTGGGTGGTCTTGCCAATGGTGCGGCCATTGCCACCTTCGACGGAGCGCCCAATTATCCTGACCCAGGCCGGTTGTGGGATCTCGTCAAGAATCTGGGAGTGACCGCGGTGGGAGTCTCCCCCACGCTCATCCGCACGCTCCAAGGAGCAGGAATCGAGCATCTGGAAGGCAAGGACCTCTCGTCGCTCCGAGTCTTCGGATCCACCGGTGAGCCGTGGAACCCAGACCCATGGTATTGGCTCTTCAACGACGTAGGCAAGGGCCAGATCCCGATTCTCAACATCTCAGGCGGAACCGAAATAGGCGCCTGCATCCTGTCCGCCAATCTCCTGAAGGGCATCAAGCCAACCTCACTTGGTGACCCGTGTCTCGGTATGCCCGTTGCCATCCTCAACGATGATGGCAAGAGCTTGGGCCCGGGTGACGGGGTCGGTGAACTGACCATTCAAGGCTCGTGGCCCGCTATGACGAGAGGGTTCGCGGGCGACCCGGAAAGATACATCGACACCTACTGGGCCCGATGGCCTGGGGTCTGGGTTCACGGAGACTGGGCCTCGATTGACGAAGACGGCCATTGGTACCTCCACGGCAGATCCGATGAGACCCTCAACATCGCCGGCAAGCGGCTCGGACCCGCAGAGATCGAGTCAGCGATCGCCGATCACCCACTCGTCGTGATGTCGGCGGCTATCGCAGTCCCCGACAAGGTGAAGGGCGAGGCCATCGCCGTCTACGTGGTCGCCAAAGAGCAATCAGACCGCTTGGCGAGCGAGCTCAGCGACATGGTCGTAAGCGCCATCGGCAAACCATTCCGCCCCAAGCACGTCAAGTTTGTGGACGATCTTCCCCGGACCCGCTCAGCCAAGATCATGCGTCGAGTCGTGAAGGCTGTGGCGCTTGGGAAGGATACCGGGGATCTCACGAGCCTTGAAAACCCCGCCTCCCTCGACGGAATCGGGCAGCTGTGACCACGTCTGGGAAGGATCAGCGTCGAGACATCCTCCGCACTCTTGCCGTGCAAGTAGACCGCCACGGAGTCGGCGCCCATCAAGAGGAAGATTTGGTCGCTGTCGAAGAACCGCTGGAAATTCAGGTGCTGTATCCCGGAGACCTACCAACCACACTGGCCGTGGTGATGCGGACACCAGGAGACGACCTTGACCTCGCCGTTGGATTCGTTGTCGCTGAGCGAGTAGTCTCTTCCGCCGCCGACATTCAGGAAGTACAAGAAGCAGGCATTGGACGGAACCGCAGCAACATTGTGGCGATCACCGTCCGCCCTGAGGCACAGCTCAACCTTGGGAACGCAGACCGGTTTGGGGTCACTTCCTCGGCGTGCGGTGTGTGCGGCAAGACAGCCGTCGAAATGAGCGGTGACCACCTCGAAGTGAAGGACGCCTTCCAACCGAAGCTGACCGCCGAACTCATCCAGTCCCTACCCGCGGCCCTCGGGAGCCAACAGGACCTCTTCAGGTCGACCGGCGGAACCCACGCCACCGGCCTCGTCGATGCTAACGGTCTCGTCGCAATCATCCGTGAGGACGTGGGACGTCACACGGCGATGGATAAGGCCATCGGAGCACAACTTCGATTGGGGGTCAGCGACTTCTCCCAGATGATCGCCGTGGTCAGTTCCCGCGCAAGCTTCGAACTGGTTCAAAAGGCACTAGTAGTCGGCATCCCGGTCCTAGTGGCAGTGGGACCCGCGACCAGTCTGGCCGTTCAACTCGCTGCCGAGCACGGGCTCACCCTCATAGGGTTTGCCAGCGCCGACCGGTTCAACCTCTACACAGGCAGAGCCCGTATCAGTTAGTCAGGGCGGACCATCGAGAAGGGGTCGTCGGTCCGAGCGTATTCTCCGCCGCCCATCCGAGCAACCACACCGATCACGGAACTCTGGATTCGGTCACCGTCAAAGAGTGAATCGTCGATGTGAAAGGCCACGACTTCCCCCACGACTATTCGACCGTTCCCGACCTCGTGGATGTCCCGGACTACGCACTCCAGAGCCACCGGCGACTCACCCACAAACGGAGCGTTCACAAAGCTGCCATTGATCGGGGTAAGGCCGGCCTCAGCAAATTCGTCCTCACCAGCGTGAAAGGTGCCACTGGTGACGTTCATGAGTGGAGCTACGGCCTCTGTCACCAAGCTCACGGTGAACTCCCCCGTCTCCCGTACGTTGGCGAGCGTGTCCTTGCGCACCAAGGGATGGCCAACAGGACAGAACATGACCATTGGCGGGTCGGAACTCACCACGTTGAAGAACGAGAACGGAGCCAAGTTCCGGGTTCCGTCCTCAGCTCGGCTACCCACCCACGCAATAGGCCGTGGCACCACCAACGACGTCAGAAAGTGATAGGGCAGCGGAGCCTCAAGCTCAGCAGTACGAATCGTTCGTTTCATATACGTCATCAACCGTTAGGCGCATCCCGGCATCTTCCAGGCGAACGATCGGATGCTACCCGCGAGGGTCGGCAATCCCGGCAGAACGTGATTGAGTTGACCAACGCAGGACCGTTTCTCGCCTACGGCACCACAACAACAACTACATTGCTGGTGGTAACCAAAGCTTCTGAGAAGAGCAGAGCCGTATTCCCGTCGAACTTGGGTCCGTGCATCGACTTGTCTCCCGAGTAGCCGTAGGAGTTAAGCGACGTCAAGTCCCCCACACCGGTTTCAGGATTGAAATTCTTGAGCCATGGTCCACCAGACGATCCGCCCGTCATCTCGCAACCAAGCTTGTAGGTCTCGTTCCCAACGTTCGGATCGAACCCTGTCAGGCCCTCGCAATAAACGAGATCCTTGCCCTTGTACTTCTGAACTGCGGGATAACCGAAGGCATCCACCCGCTCGTCAGCGCCATTCGACCCAATGACGAGGTTCTGGGATCCCACGATGCTCTCGACAAGGACGTCCGTACTGCCATTTTTTCCGCCACCGCCAAGGCCCATAACTGCAAACGCAAAGTCATGCACAACAGCCTGATCGTTAAAGGTTCCAGCGCTGGCAAACCCGTGATGTACCACAAGGTGCTCGGCTGTCCAACAACCGTATTGTGTCTCATCACAGAAGGAGCCACTCTTATTAAGACTCGCGGGAGAAGCGTCGTAATTGGGAATGAACATCCAGTTGGAAGCGAATCCCTCATCCATATCAGCAGTCTCGTCATACACACAGTGGGCAGCAGTTAATACGATCGAACGCCCGGCGGCCCCGTCGGTGACAACCGAAGCCGAACACACGTAATACGAGCCACCCATAACGAACAGAACCTTGCCCGTGGTATCAGCCACAAGACCACCTTCCCAAGAAGCCCCCGTGATAGCTGTGGTACCTGTGGTGTCGCCTCCGTCGTCTTCTCCGCCACCTGGCTTGCCGGGCTTGTCTGGCTTGTCTGGCTTTGCCCTTGGCTGAAAGGCGCCTGATTCAGTCAGCACGAAGTCACGCGGAATCGCCTGTGCTACTCGTTCGTTGGTCCAGAACTCGACGATCCTTTGGTGCTCGTCGGAGACTCCGGGGCGGAGACTCCGGGGCGCTCTGCGGGGGCGCCTGCGCCAGCCGCTGCCAGCACCGAGATCATCGTGAGCAACGCGGTGACTGCCCTCAGGTATTTGCTTCGCATTGGTTCGTCTCCAAGTAGAGCTCCATCGCCTGCCCGGGTAACATTGTAAGAACCATATCCGCTACCTGCCACGTTGCCTAGAAAGTCTTTCAGTGAGGTCGCGAGAAGAAATTCCAAGGAATTGCCCGTAGGGGATACATGTCCCTACTCAATACACCAAGATGACCTACTAGAATTGCATTAATCGGCAAGCGCTTTCGGGCTCGGAATTGAGGCTGAAACGGGAGCCACAATCAACCATCGGCCGGGCTGGCTACGACCCCTCGGGCGAGTTAAAGGAGTCATGGTGGAAGCTTTCGATGTGATCACACTCACCAAAGGCAACGTGTCCCAAGCCGATCGTGCCTACGCTGAGGAAAAGCTCCAGCAGCTCTCAAAAGTCGCACCACGTCACATTCAGAAGCTTCGATTAAAACTAGTTTTCTTGGATGTTCCCCACCTGTCCAACCCCGCGAGCGTTCAGGCCAATATTGATGTAGCCGATGGAAGCTTCGTTCGAACGAGGGTGGAAGCAACAACCATTCGAGAGGCTACGGACTTGGTTGTTGAACGAGCATCTCGCAAGCTACGCCGTATCTCGGAACAGTACGTCGCCCGGCGCAGCCGAGGAGCAGCCAACGACGCATGGCACCGCGGAGACGCACCCACATCCAGGACCGCTCATTTCCCCCGTGCGACTGGTGAGAGGGAACTGATCCGACGGAAGGCGATCGGGACCTCGGACGCAACCGCTGATGAAGCCGCCTTCGACATGACGCAGCTGGACTACGACTTCTACGTGTTCACTGATATCGAGACCGGCGGCGGAGCCTTCCTGCACCACACCAACGACGGTGCAGAACTGGTCCTTCAATACGCGACGGGCGCCAACGGGACCGAAGCTAAGTACATCTCCCAAATCGACACGATTAATCCGAACCCAGTCCGGACCATCTCGCTTACCGACGCTCTGAAGACGCTCGACGATTCGCAGGGAGCCTTTACGTTCTTTGTCGACACTGCTACTGATGAGCCGTCGGTTGCCTACCACCGGTACGACGGTCACTACGGGTTGCTCACGGCTCGGTCACGCTGAGTTGCAGCTCGAACCTAGGTCAATTGCATCAAGTGAGGTCGTCTTCATCCGTCCGATGACCTTGGCCGACGCCAATCTGGCAGGCAACGTCCATGGCGGCGTCATCATGCGGGAAGTCGACTCAGCGGCCGGTACGTGTGCCATTCGCCACGCTGACACCACTTCAATCGTGACGGTGGCGATCGATGAACTCTCGTTCCACGAGCCCGTGCATGTCGGCGAGATCTTGATCGTGAGCGCGTCAATCAACTTCGTTGGCCGGACCTCTATGGAGGTGGGTGTCCATGTAGAAGCCGAACCGTTGGGAGGAGGCAAGCGCCGCCACACCACTTCGGCGTTCCTCGTGATGGTGGCTCTGGATTGCGAGCAGTTGCCCGACATTGTGTTGGAGACGGACGAGCATCGGCGAAAGCACGACAAAGCCCGAATCAGGAAGCAAGCTCGGAGCCAGCGCAGGGAAGCATTCAAGGCCGCAGGGCATTAGCTGGGCAGGCCACGACCAACCGCTAAGACTCACGATCCCACCTAGCTCCGATCGCCTGAAGACTGTCCTACTAACCTCGCCCTCATGAGAATCCTTGCGATCATCCTTGGAGTAGCCCTCGTCAGCACAGTGATGCTGTCCGCGGTCAAGACCGTGATTCTTCCGCGCAACGCTCAGACAGCGATCACGCGAAGGTTATTCCGCAGCGTGTTCGGGGTTCTCAGGCGCGTCGCCCACTTCTCCCCTTCCTCGTCACAGGAAAGCGTCCTTGCTCTGGTTGCTCCCATTGGCCTCATCTTGTTGCCCATGGTCTGGGTGTTTCTCATCATGCACGGGTTCGCCCTGATGTTCTGGGGTAGCCCAACGATCGATTTTCCATCGGCAGTCGCC
>Ga0302135_10002151_pt1 | contig 11827 bp, 9 predicted proteins | sample CBN3_surface_MG_FD_203119 | JGI IMG/M metagenome (GOLD analysis project Ga0302135, IMG submission 203119) | Marine microbial communities from Western Arctic Ocean, Canada - CBN3_32.1 | ecosystem: Environmental > Aquatic > Marine > Oceanic | place: Canada: Western Arctic Ocean | collected 2017-09-15 | reverse complement strand
TACTTTCAATATTTTCCGCAGACTCTTTTTGTCCTGCTTCATGACTTGCCAGCAAATGCAGAGTTTCTGAAGATCCTTTTTGCAGAGTTTCCAGTGCCACATAAGGATCATCACATGAACCTATTTTAACTCTGTTATTGCGTGAATCCTGGATAAAATAAACTGCCCAGGCCAAATCTCCAAGACGCTGCTGACGCATCTTTCTTTCACTGCTCTTTGCATCTATGCAGTTTTTGCAGGTTGACGTTTTGCCATCATGAGAATGTGAAGACATGTAGAATTCCCTCAATGATTTTATTGTTCCACATCCTTCACAGCTCTTTTCCAGCAAATTCATTTGGGACAACCTCCTTTCCGTTTCTTTGGGAGCTTGCCGAACCTGTGCCCGCACATTTGAACATTTACGACAAAACGAAGCCAGTCTGTCATGACATCGCCCTGGAGGAAAAAATTCCGGCGAACGTGGAAATTCCCCCCGGCACATGCTACATAAACGGGTGTATTGTTCAGGACCAAATAATTCTTCTTGAATAGCTGACCTCATAGTTTCATTCCTTTGCTGTTTCACTTTGTAAAATGGGCATATAAATATTTTTCTACAATCATAAGATTGCTAATGAATTTCCACTTTTCTGTTATAATAAATAGCAGATTACACAAAATGGTCAATTTCTGAATGCAAAAACTGCCGTGATAGTATAAGCTTTCCAAAAAGCTTGCCATCCATAAAAACAATTTAGCTGCTTTTATCTGCAGCATACAGTTTTACATTTATTGAAAATATTTACATTTTACAAAAACACATACATTCAGCAACAACAATTTGAATTTATTGACCGTTAATAATTTAACTGTTCGTACAGAACACCAATCTGGTCCAATTAATATTTTGGACAACCTGAATTTCAAACTTGAAAGAGGCAAAAGCTTGGGAGTAGTTGGAGAATCCGGTTGCGGAAAATCGATGACGGCCTTTGCAATCATGGGTTTATTGCCGGATAATATGACTGCCTCTGGCGAAGTTATGTTCGGTAATAACTTGCTGAATCTACCTGAAAAGGAATTATGTAAAATCAGGGGGAACCGTATCAGTATGGTTTTTCAGGAGCCAATGTCGGCACTAAATCCAGTCCAGCCAATTGGATTCCAGGTAGCAGAAAGTTTGATTCTGCACAAAAATTTATCCCGACATCAGGCACAGCGACAGGCTTCAAAGGTATTGGACCGCGTCGGCTTACCTGCCAAAAAAATTTCGCGATCACTTTATCCACATCAGCTTTCCGGAGGACAAAGACAGAGGGTAGTGATTGCGATAGCTATGGTATGTGAACCGGAATTGATTATTGCAGACGAACCTACAACTGCACTGGATGTCACGATTCAGGAACAAATACTGGCTTTGATTTCTGAATTGGTTATTGAGGAAAACATGACACTGATGCTGATAACACACGATTTAGGTGTTGTTGCAGAAAATACTGATCAAATGCTGGTAATGTACGCAGGACGGATTGTAGAGAAAGGTCCAACAAATAAAGTGTTTGAACATTTAGTACATCCATACACACGCGGACTTTTTGCATCAATTCCTGACACAGAGAAGTCTGCTAATGATCTTAGCCGTCATCCCAAAAATAGAAGGTTGTCAACAATTCCCGGACGTGTTCCTGAATTCTGGGAACGGACCAAAGGCTGTTCTTTTGCAGACCGCTGTTCAAGGGCACAGGCAAAATGTTTTTCAGAGCTTCCAGATGAAACCCGGATAAGTAACGGACATTCCGTAGCCTGTTTTTTCCCCTGGAAGTAAAACGTATGAAACAGGAACAGAATGCAAATACTTTACTCCAAATCCGCGAACTAGTGAGGGAGTATATCCTGCCACGCCAGCATATTTTTATTCCTCCAAAACGCTTCCGTGCACTTGATGGAGTAAGTTTTTCGCTAAATTACGGTGAAAGTTTTGGCATTGTGGGCGAGTCCGGTTGCGGTAAATCTACTTTGGCCAGAACTGTATTAGCACTTGAATCTCCTCAGTCCGGAGAAGTTTGTTTTCAAGGTAAGGTTCTGCACACCATGAAAACCAAAGATTTGCGACGTATGCGTCGTGGAATGCAAATGGTTTTTCAAGATCCATACGGCTCGTTGGATCCCCGCCATACAGTAAGTCAAATAGTATCTGAGCCCCTTACATTGCTGGGAGAAGTAACACTGAAAATACAGCAGCAGCAAGTTGCTGAATCCCTTGAAAACGTAGGACTTTCTCCTGCAGACGCGGACAAATTTCCGCATGAGTTTTCCGGAGGACAGCGCCAGAGAATTGCAATTGCCCGTGCTTTAATTACACGTCCGTCACTGATTGTGGCGGATGAACCGGTATCGGCTTTGGATGTGTCAGTTCAGGCTCAGGTATTGAATTTAATGATGGACTTGCGGGAACAGCATGGACTGGCTTATCTTTTTATTAGTCATGACCTGAGTATCGTTCGTCACATGACTACAAATGTGGCTGTGATGTATGCAGGAAGAATTGTAGAAACAGGTCCAACGGAAACCGTGTTTAATCATGCTCAACATCCATACACTAGTGCTCTGCTTGAAGCAGTTCCACGTCCTGACCCGTCAAGGAAACGCACAGGACGTTTAAAAAAAACAGCGGCAACCCAACTTTTTCCCGAAACTGAAGGAGGATGCGCCTATGCTTCCCGTTGTCCGCATGTAGAGGGAAAATGCAGAGAAAAATCACCGTCACTTTTAAATCTGAATAATAGTTCGGCATTGGAATCTGACAATAATCCTGCTGAAATTGTTCATAAAGTTGCCTGTTACAAACCCTTAGATTCTGTTGTTACAGTTTGAAACACTATTAACACTTAAACCAAATAACCATAAATGTCAGATTCAAAGTTTTGCAGTTTTTTGTGTAGACAATCAGGAGAACCTCTTGCTGGAACTGCCCCATTTGCAGAGCATTTTGTTTTTATTTCCTGGCCAAAAAAATACTGGGAATACGAAGCTCTGGAATCCAAAGGCGGATTTCCAACTGGACTAAAACAATGGATGAAAGAAAAAAGTAAAATTAGTGGAAAAATTAGTATCCGTTTAGCAAGTCAGGCAAAGCTCAAAAATGACAAAGTGGAATTATTTATCTATCCCGGAAAATGGTATTATTCAAACGTTTTGCCCAAAGAAATACCAGAAGTTTTAGAGTCACATTTTCAGCATTACAAAACTTCCGATTTTTCCTGTAAAAAGATTGAGCGGGGCCAGATTTTTATTTGTACCCATGGGAGGCATGATAAATGCTGTGCCAAGTTTGGACAGAAACTTGCTGATCAGATGCAATATCATGTTCAAAAGCAAAATTCTTCTGTTGAAGTTTGGGAGAGCAGTCACCTTGGAGGGCATCGTTTTGCAGCAACAATGATTGATTTTCCAAGCGGACGAGTATATGGCCGTATGACTCCGGATGAGATTCCAAGGTTTTTAGAGAGTCGAAAACAAGGACAAGTTTATGGTTCAGCTTATCGGGGTTCAATTTTTTTGCCTGAACTGGAACAAGTTGCTGAAGCTCATGTTCAGCATTATTGCAGTGTTCAGCAATTGGATTGCCAGGTGAAAATAAAAAAACTGGAAAAATTAAGTGAAGATAAATTTAGTTGTACTGCAGCATTTGAGATTAATAAACGTTCCGCTGTATCGCAAAATAATATCCCGGATGAATTAGCATTTTCTTTTAAGTTGAAAGACTTTGAAAGCCCTTCCGGATGTGATGCACTCGAAGAACCGCAACTGAGAAAATGCTGGGAACTGGAGTTACCCCTTTCCTTCTAAAAAATTTATTAAATGGAGTAAAAATGGTAGACGAAGAAGTTCAGGAAGATCAGGAAAACGTGGATATTGAAGCAACTGAAACCGAGAATAGAGACAGTCCTGATGACGATATGGATTCGTTGATGAATGAGTTAGAGCAGCAGAAAACAAGCCCTGAAGGTACAGGAGGCAGCGGTGACCTTAGTTCCTTAATAACGGAAAAAGCAGATTCAACAGAGGAAAATATCGACGAAATGCTTGACTCCGCTATAGACACCACCTCGTCCATGGATGATACACCGGTTGAAGAAGGTGTTGACCTAAAACTTTTACAGAAAATGCCTTTAACAATGACCCTTGAAGTGGGACGTGCAAAAATGACCATTAACGACCTGCTTTCACTAGGACAGGGCTCCGTACTTGAATTGCACCGTTTAGTTGGTGAAAGCCTGGATTTATTTGCCAACGGGAAGTTGATTGCTCAAGGTGAAGTTGTAATTGTCAATGAAAAGTTTGGTACAAAATTAACGAATATTATTTCTCCTGAAGAGAGGATCAAACAAATGGATGGTATGGATAAAACAAATTAGTAGCCGACAACAGGACTATTTTTTCTAAGAAACAACCATCAAGTGCTGCCTTCAGTCTGGTGATTTAATTCTCATAATCCAAATGCCCTCTCACGATTGGAAGCTCAGTTCATACGACTATAAGCTTCCTCAATCCCTCATTGCCCAGCATCCTGCACCAAAACGTGAACAGTCACGGATGCTTTTTCTAGAACGTAAAAGCGGAAAAATTTCAAACCGCAACTTTACTGAAATTGTTTCACTGCTCCCCGAATCCTCCTGCCTTGTTATCAACAACACTAAAGTCCTGCCTGCCCGGCTTCCCGGAAAACGTCAAACCGGCGGAAAAATTGAAGCCCTACTGATTGAGGAAAATAACAATGGAGACTGGAGCGCAATAGTCCGAAAAGCTGGACGAATTAAACAGGGTGAGCGTCTTGAATTTTGTGATGGAAAACTTTTGGCAAAAGCAAAAGAACGGCTGGAAGAGGGAAAATGGCTTTTGGAGTTTGAGGAAACAGAACGTTTGAAAGAGCGATTGGAAGATGTTGGTCTGCCGCCGCTGCCACCTTACATAGAACGTCGGCAAGCGAGTGATTTGCAAAATACAAAAGATCGAGAACGTTACCAAACCTGTTTTGCTACCGAACTAGGCGCAATTGCAGCACCCACTGCCGGCTTACACTTTACGCCTGAAATTTTAACAGAAATTAGAAATCGTGGAATCGAAATTTTGGAGGTAACTCTACATGTCGGATTGGGAACCTTTTCCTCAATTGATCAAGAAGATATTCGAAAACACAAAATGCATGCAGAATTTTTTTCAGTTTCTTCTCAAACACTCCGTCAACTGCAAGTCTACCAAAACAATAACAAAAAGATGATCAATGTCGGCACAACTTCTGTGAGGGTCCTGGAAACCTTAGCTCGGCAGAATTTTAAAGAAAGCTCTGGTTGGACAGACATTTTTATTTATCCCCCTTGCAAATTCACAATGACGGATGGGCTTCTCACAAATTTTCACCTTCCTAAATCAACGTTGATGCTGTTAGTTTCAGCATTTTGTGGCCGCGAATTTTTATTAAGTTCCTATCAGCATGCCGTAGCCGAAAAATACCGTTTTTTCAGCTATGGAGACTGCATGTTGATTTTGTGATTATTATCCTACAAATTAGATGAACTCGTAAATATTCGTAAAACAATGTCATATTGAGCGAAGCGAGAAATTTTGTATAAGCTCCAACATTAATATCATTAAGATTTCTACCTCCGGTCAAAATGATTACAGACCTTAACACCCTCTGGATTATTCTATTTTTTACATTTCCAGATTGCTGATTTAGGTGCTGGGTGGATTACAGACTTTTGATGAAACCATCAAAATAAAAAATATTATTTAATGTTAAGTATCGCTTTCAAGTTGTCTTTTGTAGTATTGAGAATATTTTGGTAAATTATCCTCAATTTCATAATAATCTGATTTGTCATCAACAAAAATATGTTCAACAGTTTTTAGACCTTTTGAAGAACCCAACATCCCTGCAGCAATGCTGATATTACTGCCGGCTAAACGTTCAAAAAAAATACTGGCACCACATTCCTGACAAAACCCCCGTCTTGCTTCTTTTGAGGAGCTAAACCATTTCAGTCCAACATCATTAACAAGCTGAAATTTATTTTTTTCCACAGACGTATAGGCTGCAAAATTTCCATGAGTATGGAGACACTGCCCACAATGACAATTGATAACCGGACGTAATTCACCCGTCAGCTTAAATTTAACGGCACCGCACAAACATCCGCCATGCATTGAATTCTCTTTTTTAATTTCTTGTTGCAGTTCTTCTGACAAATCATCTTTTACTTGATTATCACGACGATCTGCTTTTGAATATACTTTGCCAGACGGTTTAACCTTTTCAGCAAAGCGACTCTTCATTTTTTCGCTGTAATCCGCTCCCAATGCGGGAGTATGTTTTTTTGATTTTGGCATATGTCTCCTTTGAGCCCAGTTTAACTTTTTGGTTTTAAAACCTCAACCATCAATTGAGTGTCCCCTCAAAACTTGTACTGAAAAACCCTCAAGCCACGCAATTCCTCCAACCGGCGAGACGAATTCAGCAGGTTCCTTTTCGGTATCAATCAGAACGTTCCAGGCTATTTCTTCAGGCTGATTAAATTTAACCGGTTTATCAAAACAATTTATCAAAATACGCATTGCCTGGTCTGGCCAACCAGGATTTGTTACTTCAAAGTGTAGTGTCCTTACATAAGGTGCAAACTCCTCCGGTTCACCTGAGGTATTAAACCATTTATATTTACTTTTTTCTGAAAATAAAAATGGAGCGTGCTGTTTGCGAAAGGCAATCATACGCCGAGTAAAATCTAAAAGCACGGAGTTTTGTTCTGTCAAATTCCAGTCCATCCAGGTTAAAGCTGAGTCATGACAATAAGCGTTGTTGTTGCCCTGTTGTGTCCTCCCGAATTCATCACCACCCAACAGCATGGGAATTCCGTTGGAAAGCTGAAGCAGGCAATGAAACATGCGTAACTTCCTGAAGCGCAATGAAAGTATTTTAGGATCATCAGTTACTCCTTCAGTTCCGCAGTTGTCCGAAAAATCAGCACTGTGCCCATCCCGGTTTTCTTCTCCGTTCACCTCGTTGTGTTTTTCGCTGTATGAAACTAGATCCATCAAAGTCATACCATCATGAGAAGTAACAAAGTTTAGACTCCGCTTTCTGCCTTTTTCTACTGAACCAAAAATATTTGGACTGCCCAGAATTGACTCTTTAAGCCCTTCCATCATGCCTTCATCTCCACGTACAGCACGACGAACTTTGTCACGGAATTGATCGTTCCATTCTGTCCAATCTGCAAACTCAGCTGCTTTTCCCAGTTCGTAAGCACCTGCAGCATCCCATGGTTCAGAAATCAGTTTAATATTTTTCAGGGATGGTTCATGTCTTAATTCCCAGAGTAACTGTGGAAAATCCATAATGTTTCCAGCAGAATCCCGATTTAGAATTGAAGCAAGGTCAAACCGAAAACCGTCCACACCCATAACGTGTGACCAGTAAATGAGACAGTCACGAATCATTCGTCTGGTTGTTGGATGAGCACAATTCAAAGTATTTCCACATCCGGAATAATTTTTGTAGCTTTCGTCCTTTTCCCGCAAATACCACTGATCCGGCGCCAGTAACTTAAAATGATCTGCATAACCATTATCTCCAAATTCCGCAGTATGATTAAAAACGACATCCAGCCATATTTCCAGGTCAGCTTCATGGAATTTGTCAACCATCGCTTTAAATTCTTGAACTGGATTTACCACATCTGAAGCATAACTTTGTTTTGGTGCAAAAAACAAAAGCGGTGAGTAACCCCAACAGTTTAGGACAGTATGCTCAATTTCTGCATCAGAAATAATCTTCTCGTTTTCATCAAAATCAAAAACTGGCAAAAGCTCAATTGCAGTCACACCAAGTGCTTTTAAATACGGAATACATTCAACAAGTCCCTGATATGTCCCGGATTGTGAAGATCCAGAAACTGAGATTGATGGGCTGTTGGTCATGCCACGGACGTGGCACTCGTAAATGACACTCTGCTCCAGGGGGTGATGAGGGTGGTGTGGACGGGAAGCAATTAATTCTTCTGTCGGTGTTTCCTGACGTAGAACTGGCAACCGGCGCATTCCATGAAAAACCTTACTTTTGGGACGGGAAATAACACTGAGCCGAAAATCCTCCTCATCCATAACAAATCCAATTGGTCTCCCCCAATGCTCACCACCTAAGCTTTCCCTGGCAAATGGATCAAAAACAAATTTTGTGTTGCCATCCTTTTCTTGAAGCTGAATCAGGTAAACCATGTGTTCTTCTTCAGAGCCCGAAAATTCAGCTTCCCAGCCCCATACATCACCAAACTGATACGATGTGTCCAACTGGACATCGGACAGCAAGGCCTGATTTTCTTCAAGTTGCGGAAAAGAATGTGGGTAAAACAAATAGCGGATGCTGACAACATGCTCAGCAATCAATCCGAATTGAAACGAATTTCCACGCCAATGCCCTCCCATAGAAGGATTTGGCAAAGGTCGAATTGACTGAAACATTGGCTGAATTAAAAAACAGGATGGAATTAATGGCCGGCGGCAGCAAATAATTTCTGCATAGCGTCTTTCACTCCCGGAGCTGCAACTAAGACTGGATTTCCCGTGAGTAAACCATCATTGGCCAGAAAATCATTTGTCCAACCACCGGTTTCACGAACCATAGCGATACCTGCCAGACAATCCCATGAATTAATTTGAAATTCATAAACCCCAATGTAACGTCCGGCAGCTACGTATGCTAACATCAAAGCTGCAGATCCAACGTCGTGATATACACCACCATTATTAAACAAATAATCGAAGGCTTTTTGGGTTGCAACAATAGAACTTTTTGGTGAATATCCCATCCCGACAATTCCATCGGCAAGTGAAGTAGCCTTACTCGGTTTCATTGGTTTACCGTTTAAGGTAGCACCAGTACCACGCTGAGATGCAAACAATTCGTCAGTACACGGTGCGTAAATCAAACCTATCTCAATTTGGTCCTTAACTACAAAAGCAATCGATACACACCAGGATGACAAACCATTTAGAAAACAGCTTGTTCCATCAATAGGATCAACAACCCAGATACCTTCTGCATCCAAATTTGTGGTTCCGCTTTCTTCACCTAAAAAACCATCTTCCGGAAATAAAGTTTGCAGACGTTCACGAATCATTTTTTCAACTTCACGGTCTGCTTTGCTTACCAAGTCCTGAGGTCCTTTTTTTTCCGTCTTCAGACTATCAAGTTTTCTATACCACTGAAGAGCATAAAGACCTGCGTCACGGACCAACACCTGAACTGCATGAAAACGATTTTGTATCGATTCTTCTTTCATAATTTACTTACTCACAAAAAGTCTGAAATCCATATTTGTCATTTCGACAATAGGGAGAAATCTTTATTATAGTGGACTCTCGTACAAGATTTCTCTCTTCACTCTAAATGACATAGTTTTTGGATTTATTTAGAAAGCGCAATAATTAATTTAAAAATATATTTTCTTTTAAATAGTCTGATTGCAGAGTGCCTTGTTTGTAAAAATCTTGCAAGCTGAAGGCTTGATGAATTTAATCTGGTACAGGACAAATCACTCGATAATGAGCAATATTTATGTTCTAATTTTTAAGAGCTTTGTTGAACATTTTTATCAAATTGTAGAGTCTAAATCGTTTGCTACAATCCTACTAATGAGTATTTTATTTTAGTAAGATACTGATATTATTCGCTGCGTCATGTCATTTCGAGTGAAGGGAGAGATCTTATAAAATACTGATATATTATAATATCTCTCAAATACGTTCGGAACGACACAATAAAACTTTTGACTGTCTAGTAAACCTGTAAAACATTGTTATTAAATTATCCCAAATTTAAAATCCTGTCTTCATGCTGTGACAAAAATGTTCCAAAGTTTACGCCATAAAATTATTCTGGTTGCAGCAGTTTGTGCATCAATAACCTTGTTAGGTTTTGTTGCCCTGTACTGGCTTACATTGGAACAGCATCAGTCTTTGGACAGACACCGTGATCTCCCTGCAGTTTCCCTTAAGTGGTTTTCTCTTAATAATGCAGTCCATAAAGCCTCACTGGCACAAAAGGCCTGGATCGACAGTGGATATTTAAAGTTTCTCAAAGAACGCGACCTTACATGGAAAGTTGATATTCATCCGGCCTTTAAGCAACTCAACCTGCTTTACAAAAAAGTACGTGTCTGGGAAGGAGAACGATCAGTTGAGAGACGCGTTTTTTATGATTTGCGGTTGATGATTTTATCCCTTGAAAATCTGCAAAAAAATACAAGCGATCCGGAACAAAAACTTACTCAGGAAGATGCACAGATTATCTGGACAGACAAGGAGTCGCCTTTGGTACAAAACATCAGCAGTCAGGTAGAAATCTTGATTCGCTGGCAAACCGATTTTGCGCGTCAGCAGGAATCTGAATTGCGGCAAGGTTTGTCAGGACTTGGAATCTGGATCTGGGTCGTTGCTTCTGTTGTTTTGCTTCTGGTTTTGGGATTAGCCGTTTTTTTTGCAAACCGGATCACTGCTCCACTTAGAAAATTACGGGGTGCTGCCCATCAGTTAATCCAGGATCAGTTCCACAAGCCTGCTGAAAAATCGATTGAAGTCGAGGGTAAACCAGATAGGTTTACTGAAAACAAGGATGAAGTTAAAACGTTGACAGAAGTTTTTCAAAAAATGGAGTCCGTCATCCGTGAACGTACTGAATTACTGGAATCCTCAAATCGTCAGCTTGATCAAGCCAGCCGTGCCAAAGGTATGTACCTCACCAACATGTCTCATGAGTTACGTACTCCGCTTAATGCTATAATCGGCTTTGCGGAAGTCTTGCTTGAATCAGCAAAAGAGGAGCCACTTTCGGATTATCAAATTGACAGACTTAGTAGAATTTTAAAAAGCGGGCAACATCTTTTGGAACTGATTAATTCATTGCTCAATCTATCCAAAATAGAAGCAGGCCAGATGCAAATATTTAATTCAGAGTTTCAGTTGGAAAATTTGCTGCAGGAAGTGATGGGATCGCTGGAACCACTTCTACAGGAAAAATCTCTTAAGCATGAACTCGTTTTTCACTCTGACACACCAATTAAGCTTTATTCTGATTCCGGAAAGGTCCGGCAGGTACTGATTAATCTTCTGGGAAATGCCATTAAATTTACTGAATCCGGGGGTCATATCAAAGTCAGTAGCATTCATGATGTAAATGGAGTTTCAATTGAAATTCAGGACACAGGTTGCGGAATTACCGTAGATCAGCAGCATCAAATATTTGAAGTCTTCCATCAAGTCAACTCATCCGGAACACTCAAGGGGACAGGTCTTGGACTTGCACTCGTGCAAAGTTTAATGAAATTGCTTGGAGGTTCAGTTTCATTAAAAAGCAACTACGGTAAGGGGAGTACGTTCAAGCTGTACTTTCCAGCATCCATCAGACTTAGACATGAATCCTGAAACTTAAATTACTACTTGAATAATTTTATTAAATCTCAGAATACTGAAGCACAAATTGGAATCGGATATGCCCTGTTGGCTTTTAGCGCATGGGGTTTTATTCCCATTTACTGGAAATTACTCAACACTGTTCCATCCATGGAAATATTGACCCACCGCATGGTTTGGTCGGTGTTTTTTCTATTAGGTCTATTGGCGGTACAGAAACGTTTAGGAGAATTCCGTGAATTATTTCATTCTCCAAAATATATCTTTATGCTGCTTGGAACTGCTACACTGTTAGGAGGTAACTGGTTTGTTTACATTTATGGAGTGAACACAAATCAGGTAATTGAAACAAGTTTAGGTTATTTCATCAGTCCACTAC
>Ga0302135_10002150_pt1 | contig 11835 bp, 17 predicted proteins | sample CBN3_surface_MG_FD_203119 | JGI IMG/M metagenome (GOLD analysis project Ga0302135, IMG submission 203119) | Marine microbial communities from Western Arctic Ocean, Canada - CBN3_32.1 | ecosystem: Environmental > Aquatic > Marine > Oceanic | place: Canada: Western Arctic Ocean | collected... | reverse complement strand
CCAAATTTATACCGTAAGACTGTGCAAGTCTAGCTAGAACTTGATACTTTTCTTGCGGCTCGCTATAGCGCAGAGAATGGTCCGCCTCCATGAGAGCCTTTACCGCCCCATGAGCATCGATCCCCAGACCTTGGATCGTGCTCATGTAGGGGTTCAAAACCTCCTGCATCTGGTCGGCAAACTGGGCCTTGGATATAAGCGGCTCGACGCCAGCTTTCATCTCATTCTCGCGCTGCCATGCATACTCTTGTAAACGGTCTGGCGCGGCATTCCAGTCTTCGTGGTAGTCCTTTTTCCATGAAGCAGGTGGGCGCTTCCACAAAGGCTCCTCGACTGGCTCCTCGACTGGCTCAATAGACTCAGCCATTGTCGGCTGCCGTGAATACTTTCCACCCTCATCCCGCAGCCTTTCAACCGGGGCGGTTTCATCAGATTCATCAAACTGCTGGGATAGCATGTCCCGACGGCTGTCGGCGTCTTCTACTGGTACGATTTCATCCAAATCTGGCATTACATGATCCCTGTGGGGGTTAACTTCGTGTGAACCGAATATCGTCGCGCAGTTTGTCGAGCACTCGGTTTGCTTGGTCGTGCGTCATGCTCGCTAACTGCTCCCGCAGCACTGTCTTGCGGTTGTCTCTTGCCTGTGTCGGCTTACTTTCCATCTTCTCGTTACCGATCTCGATGCAGTTGTGCTGCCTCAGATGCTCCCGGTGATGGCTGCGGCTGGTGATCATGCTGCCGTCAACCATCGACTGATACGGTTGAATATCACCCATGATGAGCGGCGACGCTGTGGCGCTGCGTGTTTTCTCAACCATTTTTCCGTTAACGAATATGTAGGTTTTTTTCATAGCAAAATCAAAACATCCTCATCATCGAGTTCCATGTAAATCTCCCAGATCCGTTGCACTCGGTCCAGGTCTGCAAGCATTTCGTCGTAATCAATGAGCGGCACTGGCGCATTAGCTGTAGGCATAACAATAAACGGCGCTGAGATTTCTTCCGCCAGCTCAGGCCGGCCTTCAACAATCTGCTCAAAAGCATCAAGAATTGCCTGCCTTTTCTTTTCTTTAAGCCGCCGCTCTCTTTCAAGGATCTTGTTGAAACGCTCCCCGTCATGGCCCCCTTCCACAACAATAATTGGAGGATCGCCTGCCGTAACCGCGCCGACAGACCCGGCTGCGCCATTGCCAGCCAGGGCGATAGTGGTGACAGGCAGGGAATCCCATAGAGCGCTATCCCATGTGCCAGCATCCCATGCGCCCTGTGCCATGTTTTAGGCAATTCGGATAAGTGCGTTGCTGGCATCATTGGCTGGCATCGACAGCACAAATGTCCCAGCGGTGATGGTTTGCGCTCCAAAAGTGTGGGCGCTGATTGATTTATTGGCCTGGGTGCCGTTGTACAGCAGCACGCAATCAAACGATGTCGCCAAAGTGACGGGCGTGTACGTGAAGCTGGCGCTCGGCGTCCAGTAGGCCGCAGTGCCGCTGGATGTGGGAGCCGTGGCGTTGGTGGCCGTCACCCCGCCGGCTGTATAGCCCGTGCCTGAAACCTCGCCGGTCGCGCTGTACGCGGTCGTAGCAGAGTTGACGGTGGCGCTCGCCAGATACAGCGCAGCCTTAATTGTATCGGCGCCAGTGCCTGCGCGGATGACAGTTGTCCCAAGCGCGTGGATGCCGCTGAGCACCTCTGTTTTGAAGCTGGTACACATTGCCTGAGTGTTTGCCATGTCAGAACCCCCCTACATCGGCTGACAAAAACATAGCCTTTTTGAGCCTGACATGTGCGGAACGGTGCACCAGATCGCCAGCCAGCCAATACTCAACCCATGTGGTATTTTCATTGGCGTCATCGATTGACCCTTCGCGTTTATCAAGCAGGGAATCGTCCAGATCTCCCCGCGTCGTGGTGACTATCATGCTGCGACCTCCACTCCGATCGCCTTACCATCCGGGCCTCTCACAATGCGCTTCGGTGCGGCCAGTGTTTGCATCACGCCACCGATACGGCCCATCGTTTCGCCGTGCGCGTTCGCCATGTTTTCGTGCATTTGAGCCATGTGGTCAATGGCTAACCTGACGTTCTCGCCCAATTCTGCGTTGACTCTATCGCTGTCGGCTTGCTGCGCCTCGATCAGAGGTAGGTCTAGACCAGGATTGGCGCCGATCCTAGCCACCATGATCTTAGTAGCAGCCTCCAGCTCGGTTTTCCAGCGGTTGAATTCATCAAGCAACTGGGCCTCCTGCATTTTCATTTCCATCTCGTGACGCATTTTCTGCTCGTCAATATGCGCCTTCATCTGCACCGACTGAGCCGCTGCCTGCATCTTCGCCTGCTCAATCTGCTGAGTCGCCTGTATTTTTACCTGCTCAATCTGCTGAGTCGCCTGTATTTTCATCAGTTCAGGGTTCGGCTCTGGCTGCTGCGGCGGACTAGCGTCTACCTGCTTCTGCTTCTCTTTCAGCTCGTCCAGCGCCGCATCGAGCGTGCCTTCAATCGGCTTGGCCTGTTTAAATCCACTAACTCCAAACTTCATCAACTCGATCAACATCGGCACCAGCTCCGGCGACTGTTGTCCGACAGGCAACGCCTCTCGCAGCAACCCACCGAAGGCCGCCAGGAACTCAACGCGATCCTTTTTATTTCGCTGCTCGTCTAGTTGCACCAGCGAATCTGCGTCCACCTCAATCCGAAAGTTTCTAAGCGGGTTGGATTTCAGCAGTTCAAGCGCCTGCGGGATCATCTGTTGATCTTCTGGACTCATCTGCGACGCAGCAGCATAGAGCAGAATTGTCTGCGGCTGGAAGTGCATGCAGATGACTTGCGCCTTGAGCCGGATTAGCTCGCTCGCAAACACGGCGACATCTTCCTGCATTGAACGCAGACGCAGCCCAGCGTATTGCCCCTTGATCTGTTGAGCGGTCGCGGTTTCGGATGCTGCGGTCTGGCCTCTGATAATGTCGCTGATGCCAGTGAGTTCGTAGATTTGACTCTTGATGTCATCGCGTGCGCGGTAGCAGCTCAGCAGAGCATTCGCCAGCATGTCGATCGGCAGGATGTCGATGCTGCCCTTTAGCCCGCCCTTTTCAGAGAAGGCCATCCATTTGTCGACAGGGATCAGGTCGTTGTTTCCGGCCTCATCCATTATTCGCTGAAGCGCTGGCTGGCTGGCATCGAAAACGCCGCGCACCTTTAAGGCTCGCACCAGCCCATCAATTCGATCAGACAGGATATCAAGCTCGTTGGCCTGGTCCTGGTAAATTGCAAAGTCAGGCACCGGTACCAATGTGTCGCTCGTGGTCGTGCTGTAGAGCGGCGTGGCGCAAGGGAAAAACTGATCCAGCCCAAGCGGATCGTCGCGCTCGTCGATGAGCGTCGGGTGATTTTTCGAAAGCCAGTACACCTTTCCAGATGATTTGTCCCACAGCTCGCAGATTTTCGCTCGAGTGCGCTCTTTGGTCCTCTGTCCAGAGGACGCCCTAGTTCCGGCGCCAGAATCAAGAGGGATCGACTTCGCCATTTTTTCGCCGAATCGCTCGATCAGTGCGTCCTCTTCCATGTACACCCATCGCCAAACACAGGTCACTTCTTCCCATGTGCGAGCGACACTGTGTCCGAAATCCTTCCAGTGCACGTAATCTGTGGGGGCGCATTCGTACTCCACCTCTTCTTCCGGCTCGGTTTCGCCTGCGGTGTAGTCTTGGCCTTCGGCTGCCTCACTCTCAACGTCTTCTGTGATTTGCAAGCCGTCCTCTGGCGTGTCGAGCTGCCGCACATGAGGCTCGTAACGCACCCACGCCACCCCACGGCCACCGAGAAACCTGTCCTCAACGGCATGCTTCATCGTCGCTCGAAAATCAGGGTAATGCTCAATCTCGAAATCTAGCGCACGCTCGATTAGCTGACCGGCCACCCGCCCGATAGGGTCGTTATCTCCAAAGCGGCGTTGTGCGACGGCCTTCGGCAGCTTTGCGTAGACAGCAGGGATCAGCGTTTGGACATTCGCCCACAGGATATTGAATTTTGCGGTGGTGTCGTTTGAGCTTTGGCTGCGGTTATCGTCGCGGTAGCGCTTTATGATTTTCGTGGTTCGCGCTTCCCACTTTTTGAATTCATTATCGTACTGGCTGATCACATTCAGCCATTTATCGACGCCGGTGCTGGTCGGTTCCATTTATTTGCGGCCCCTAATATCCATATGTTTTCGCGCTGCGATTTGCTGTAGCCATGTCATCTCGCTCGGGTGGTATAGTTACGGGCCAACTGGAGAATCCAATGCCTAGGAACGAAGAAGACGCAATTGGCTACGAATTCATCAATGGTGAATTTACGTGGGTTTACGACTTCACCCCGGATATCGAAGCGCGATTCTATGCCGCTGGCGAGATTGGCCCCGAAGGCATGACTATATGCCACTCTGATCCTCTCCCGGAATAGATGTGGCGTAGGCAGCGCCAAGGAAGGCGGCTGCCACTGCCGGCACAAGTCCTCCCTTCTTAACTGCTGCCTCTAGCCTCCCTACCCACCCTGGACCTTCAGCGACAATTGCCCGGAGTCGTTGCAGATCAGCTCGGATCGTAGTGGCAAACTGCTTCGCCAGGGACTCGTCTCTAGCAATGTAGTTCTGTGCGTTCTCAGCGATGAATGGGTTGTTGTCGAAAGCCTTGCGCATCTCAGGCGTTATGTTGATTTTCCGTAGAATTTCCTTCGACACCTCGCCCGATCCTTCGCCAGCCATCCACGCATTGATTCGCGTTCCGTCAGGCTGTATCACGTCAGTAAGGTCCGAATAAACCGCATCAACATGCGCTCTTTGCCCCTGTCCTGCATCCGGCAAGACATCGCGAACCGCTAGTGCTAGAGCCTTGACCTGCTTCGGCTTCATCTCATCGGGGGGCGGCCAGAACCGTGTGCCGGTAACGCCGCGCCCTGTGTCAACCACATCATCCAACCCGTACTTGCTGAGCGCGTTCCTAGTTTTCTTTAGTTCGCTCTTGGTTAGCTTGCGGTCCATAGGTATGCGTAGGCTGTTCTGGTCCATCGGGCGGCCTCCACCGAGCACCATATGCCCTGCGCCAGCATCCTGTCCACTAAGGCCAGCACGGAACGTCTCAGAGGCATCCACCATAGCCCTGTCTCCGGGCTGCATCCGCTTCACACCTGGACGAGTCCCTACAGGCCCGAACAGCCCTTCCGGCAGGTTGTAGGCGATCGGATCGATAGTCTCGATGCCTGCTAATGGCCGAGCCACCTCACCAGGGTTCATCTCAAGTGGCCCTGTTGTCGGCTGGTAGATGCCCTGCGACTGCACTGTCGGGCGCACCCTGGCAGCGATTCCTGTGTCGTTGTACTGCAAGCCAGAGTAGATTGAATCGCGCCCGCCTGGGGCTGTTGCGAATGTGCTTTTAGGGTCAGCGTGGATTGCCTCCTTAACCTTATCAGACGCCCCGGTCAGTCCAGGCAAGTGTCCAGTGCCTGGGCCAGGAAAAGTCTCATAAGTCGCGTTAACGGTATGCTTGTCAAAGAAGTCAGCAATGGTTCGGTTGGCGTCCTGGAATGCCATCTCACGAGCAACATCCTCAACCGCCTCCGGGCTAAGGTCGTTGACTTGGTGGTACTTCATTTGTTCTAGTGCGCGCTTCCGGTAGGCGGTCCCCTTACCGAACAGATCATCAGCTTTCTGGCGCACCCACGGCGCTGCCTGGAGCTTCTCGCCGGTCCAATCGGAGCGACCACCTAGGCTGATTCTATTGGCTCGGTCGACCGCCAGCGCAGTCTCGTGATCCATAAAGGCATGCTGGGCCTTGTTCAAGCCCCCAGTTTGCTGAATTCCACTAGGCTCGGTGTATTGCCATGCTCTAGCGAATCTGAAGTCATTGACGCCTGTGGCGGTATCCTTGCTGGTGGTCTGCGGGTTAATCTTGTTGGCGTAGACGCCCGTCTTTGGCCCAAGCCAGTACTTGGACACATCGTTCGCGTCGGCAGCATCGTTGTGCGCCTTGTGGGGGCCTGGGCGACCAGACTTGACTCGAAAGCCGGTGAGCGTGCCATTGTTCTCGACCAGGGCGAAGTTTAGCTCGGCGCCTGGAGACACCCCGGCGGACCACATGCCTTCCTGCGATGCCATCCACTTGTTGAACAGTTTATTGCCGCCGGTCACATCATCCATGCCAGCCCTGTAACGGTCGTACCAATCTGCGCCGCGCGGGTCGCGCGCAATGAAGTCATCAAATAGCGTTCTCACTGACTCCATGTCCTTGTAAGACTTTACGTCTCGTGGGCCTCCGATGTAATAGCCTTCAGCTCCTGCGTTCGATAGGTTCAAGTGTGGTTCTTTTCGTGCAATGTCAATCGCGTCGGCTGTGGGAATGTCGCGGAGTGACTGTAGCGCATTCTTCTTCGGGGGCTTTCCTCCGCCTAGCTTCGCGGTTGCTTGCAGGATTGCCTCATCGGTGTGGTCTGCTGCCTTCATCGTCTTGGCTAAGGCAACAGCGCTGGCACCAATACCCGAGTCGGCCCCAGCCTTCTGCGCTTTAAGTGCGGAGAGAAGAGCCGCAGTGCTTCCAGGCTTGTCGGCCAGTTTTTTGATGACACCACCCAGCGCCCCAATGCCAATACCGGCTTTCGAGCCTGTGCCTAGAAGGTTAGATGGATCGGCGGCGAGGCTTGCCAAAGTTGCACCAGCCGCTTGGTTCATTACCCGGTTGCCGCCCCCTATGCGCGGACCAAGCTCGAAACCGCCGGAAATCGCCTTGTCGCCAACATACGTCGACCAATCCCCCAGCCCTTTCATTATGTTTTTAGGCTGCAACGAATGCGCAGCAGTCGCAAGCAATGGTGATCCGGTTTGGGCTAGAACAAAATCACCCGGCTCCTCGGGTTGATGCTTCGGGTGTTCATTAGCCCAAATCTCATCAGGGGTCGGATAGCCGTGCGTCATCTGATCCTTTTGCTGCTGCGTCCACGCTAGCGGCTGGGCTTTAGTGCTCCATTGCTCTTGATGCTGCAATCCAGCAAGCAGCCGATTGCGTAATGATTCGTCCGGCATCTGACCACCAAGACCATCGGTAGGAGATAGCTCAGAGTCGAACCACGCCGACGGCAGCATTTTACGCACCGTCGGCGAGCTTCTGGCAGCATCCAGCCCTTGCTGGTGACGCAGTGCGGCAGCGATGCGCTCAGCTTCCATAATTACGCGCTGAAGATGCCAACAGCAACCACGGTCGCGCCGGCGCCGGTTGTGATCTTCCACGGCCCAGTCACCGCAGCCATGTTCAACTCAAGGCTGATCGGCCCCAGGACGGCGCTGCTGGCTGTGCTGAGCACAATGGAAGTCGACCCGTCAATCAAGGTGACGCCTGCACTAGCTACCGTAACCACGTTGATCACCAGCCGATGCACGTAATCCCCGGCTGCCCCAGTCCCGCCCAAAACCTGAGCAGTTTGAGATGCTGCTACGGCTTCATACTGATACCGATATGGATTGTCTACGCCGCTCATAGCCTGCTACCCCTTTTTGTTTTCGTGGTCGCCCACATCTCATTTAGCGAAACTGTGTTTTCAGGCCCAACCATCAGCGGTTTTACCACATTTGGCGGTCTAACTGTAGGCTCAGCCTGCCACGCTATCGCCAGCATCCGCATAGCGTCGGCGGGATGCGAGCACCAATCATGTCTCGGCGTCTGCCGAAATGCTTTTTTATCTTCATCGTAGCCGCGCTGATATTGCCGCAACGCCTCGATGCCCTCAGAGCATCGCTCAGAGTCGAACCACGTTGACGGCAGCATTTTACGCACCGATTGTATTCCATCTTGCACGCTTAGATCAGGAACGATAGACAGATTGTTGATGCCCAGGTATTCGGCCATCTGCTCAATGATCGACTTGCCCTGCGCGGCCAGCGTCTTAGCCTTTGCATCGTGCGGCAGGTAGTGCTTTCCGTAGTGGTATGGCTTGTTGGTGACCGTGGCGCATATCTCAGCAATGTTGGCGCCCGACACGGCATGGTAGTCGATCACATGGATCTCGCCACGGATTACCTGGTAGAACCAAATGGCGGTGTCGTCCCGATATCCTAAATCCCAAGCTGTATGCACCGGCACCTCTGGCTGGTAGTCGACTTGGCAGATCCGGCCTTCCTCTGTCGCCTCGCGCATCTCGGTGCCGAAGAACGCGCCGAGGATCGCGGCCTCAAAGCTGCACTCGTATTCTTGATCGAATTGGTCCTTGCTGAGTTGCGACCTAGCGGCATCCAGCTCGGTCGGTGGCAGCAGGCCCGACTTGCTGGCCGGCAGCGTTAACAGAAACCACTCGTCCCGCAGTCTTTCCGCCGTCTGCCAAATGTCGTAGAACTGGTTCTTGCCCTTTGGAGTCCCGCCAAACACCGCCCAGCCCTGCCGATCAGAAAGCGCGGGCCTGATGACGTTGCCCCAGACGGATGGCTTGAAGTCGCCAAATTCATCCATGAATATCCCATCGAAGCCCAGCCCACGCATCGCGTCGGCGTTGTCGGCCCCAAACAATCGGATTTTACTGCCGTTAATCATGTCGATGGTAAGTTCAGACTCGTTGGTGCTGGTCGATGCGGTAGCTGAGAAATGCTTCAAGTAGTCCCAGGCAACGCTCTTGGCTTGGCTGCGAAAAGGCGCAATGTAGGCGTACTGAGGCATGGGGCTTTTGCTGGTAACTGCTGCTCGAATCAAGTCGTTGATTGCCGCTACCGTCTTTCCAGCTCTTCGATGTGCGACAAGGCACGACCAGCGCTTGGTGCGCTGATGGAACGGCATGAATGCCTGTCTAGGCTTGTACGGAATCACATGCAGCATTTATTCAAGCCACCGAAACGTATGCTCTTGTGGTCCTCCATCCAGCCCCGTCTGCTCAGACCGAGCCAGTTTTGGAATGTGGTACTCGATTGCCTTCAAAAACAGATCAGCGGCCTTACCTGGATCGTCAACAGCCACCGCGCCCAGCCATTTCTCAAAGTTGCCAACGTTACGCTGCGCTATCAGCGCGATCGCTTCACGCACCTCGACGGTGATCTTGTTGCCGACCCCTGCCTTGCGGCCACCTGTTTTTGGAGTTCCTTTGACCCTAGACATTCTATTCTATTCTATTCTTAAGTGGGTTAATCGATTCGACTGCTAGAGCAGGATGCGATGAGTGCGTTATTGGTTGCAATCGCCACCTTTTCCGCTCTGCTCAATGCGTCAATCGCTGGGTCTGACAATCGTACCTGTTCAAGCCCAAGCAAGCATTCCGGCGCCACCACCGTGACGGAATCGGACGCCTGCCAGTCGATGTAGGCGCGGGCTAGACTGACCGAACCACCAAGAGCGCTCAGCGCTTCTGGCAATGCCGCGCAGCCGCTACCGCTTAAGCCAATCACGGACAGTAGAATCGCTCGCGCTAGACATGCTCTCGTGAACCTCACTTCCAGCCGCCCGTCGTTCCCGCGCCTTTATTATGGATTCGCGGTTGATCTTTTCCGAGCGAGACTTGCTGCCTGCTCTGTATGCTAGCCACAAAAGCACGGCGATCGAAGCAGTGGCACCAACCCATGCCATTGGCTTACTTATCGTCTGCGTTTTTCGATAGGGCTGGCGCAGCAGCAGCGCCGCCAACATTCAGAGAAAGCACGTTGAGCACTCGAAGGATGCCAGCGACAATGCGATCGTCTGAAGTCGATGGGGTGAGGGCCGAAATCACTGAGCACGCAGTGACTAGTCCAGTGATGGCACCCACCCATGCGGGTAGGATGGCTAACAACTCGCTAATCGCGGACATATTCTGCTCCAGTTTCAATATAGGGTTTTTTCTCAGGCTTCTTGGTCCCGCATCTCAGTTGAGTGGCGCTCTCTTTGCATGAAATCCAAGGCCCGACTAGAGCGCAAACAGTACTCCACAATTCGGTGCTTTCGGCTTTTACTGATTCCGACACGCAAACGAGCTGGGCGCCTTTGATTTCGATCAGTCTTAATCGATTGCCTTGTCCTGATGCGGAAAAGGAAACCAGCAGCAGCACGGCCAAAGCAAAGCGCATCGCACTATCCTCGCGTTATCGGTGACCGTGCCACTCCATCGAATAATGATTACCGTCGTTGAATCGACCGCCCCAAACCAGCGGCAGGCCGACTTCAACGCCAAGCGCTTCCCACCACTCACCAAGGGGCTTATGTGACTCAGTTTCCGTTAGATATTTCTGATCTCGAAATAAATTTAGGTCCACCGCCAAGCGTCGCTTGTGGTTGCTTTCAGACCTTCCGTAGCCTTTTTTCACGCCTGCGGTGCCAAACACTCGCGGGTCTCGGTAAGCATCTCCCAATGTAAGTTCAAACCCTTCCTCATAAGAAAATGCAATGAGCTTCGCCACGCAGATCGTAAATTCGCGCTGCGCTTCACCGAGTTTCATCTAGAATCTAGCACGGCTGGCCATGCCTTGAGAGGTTTCGTCCATTAGACAGACTTTGTGCGTAAAACCCCGCGACTGCGTGGAAAGTGCCTTGTTATCACCTTTTTTTCTAAGTTACAACCAATCATCTGTCATACCGGAACCTTTACCGACCCAAATGTACGGAAGCCATCCGCAAATCGCATCGCAGCCTCCAGGGCGGATGCACTCGAAGCACATTGCTCAGTGTGTGCCGACAAATAACTAACCACCGACCCCTTGCTTACGCCTCGCTTTAGCTTTCCGTTTGGCAGGTAGTAGTTGGTGCGCGGCGACAAATAGCACTGTGTGAAGCCCGCCAGCGGCTGAAACCATTTTTCACTCGTCGCGGCAAAAGTGATCACACAAGCCTGATCAACCCGTCCCTCGCCGAATTCTTCCAACAATTTCTCGATCCATAACCTGTTGCCTTTGCGCGAAAATGGGTGATTCAGCCACACGTTGCCGTGCCATGGCTGCATCAATCCGTTTGTCGCTTTATCGAAGAAGAACCCCGCCTTGACTCGCTGATTCGCGGCTGCGCTGCTTGCCGGATCTAAGTCAATGCCGCCCATTACCCACCGCGCGGCGTTGACGATTGCCAACGGTGTGTAGTATTCGTGGTCACCGGAGCCCTGGTTGATTAGCTGGTGTGATTCTATGTTCATTCGTAAATCATCCCGGTGTGGCCCAACAAAAGCGACTCGCGGTACAACATAAGTTTAGTCGCGTCGCAATCGCTCGTGGATTCCCACACAACCGGCTTGCGGCCTTTCCACTCAAACATCGTTTTGATTTCCGCCGGGGTAAGCCTTCGATCGCTTCTAGGCTTGTTACCGTCCTTGATCTCCACCCTCACGTCAATGCCATGCGCTCCCGCGATGCCGTCCAGCGCACCTGTGATCTCGCAAGTGTCCTGCCACGAGCCATTCAGCCCGCGCCAGTAGTCCACCAATTCCTTGTGGTTGGAGTCCTTGCGTCCTTGCGCTCTTGTCCTCCTCATGACAGCAGCCCATTTTCGAGCCACCAGCGGACCTGTCGCACCCATGCCTCATCAAACAGCTCTTGCCGACGAAACTTTACAACGGGGAAATCGGTCGATCGTTGATCATACCAAGAATGACAGTTGAAACATGCGTGGACGGCCAGCCAATCATTGCCTTTGTATCCAGCACCTCTACCGCTGTTAGCGGCGTTGGAATGAGCGAGAACGGTTGTCGTATTGTCGTGATTACAAACTCTCGGCACGTTCATCATGCACTCGGCGCCTCGCGCGGCAGCGCGCAGTTTCGGCATCCGCGCGCTTTGATTCTTTTGCGTTGGTGGTTTTGATGCGATCTGACTCATGCTGATTTTCCTTTCACTTGATCGTATTGTTGCCACCAATCGTGGCGCATCTT
>Ga0302135_10002149_pt1 | contig 11838 bp, 10 predicted proteins | sample CBN3_surface_MG_FD_203119 | JGI IMG/M metagenome (GOLD analysis project Ga0302135, IMG submission 203119) | Marine microbial communities from Western Arctic Ocean, Canada - CBN3_32.1 | ecosystem: Environmental > Aquatic > Marine > Oceanic | place: Canada: Western Arctic Ocean | collected... | reverse complement strand
GAGGAGAAGCTTTACCAGATAGTCGTGCACCGCCATAACCTGAGGTTGCCGACGGTGATAACGACGCTGGACGACTTCGACGGCGAACTGGGACCGATACGCTCTCGTGCCAATGACAAGGCCGTCGGCTACGTGGTGGCGGTGAAGGCGCCGGACTTCAGAGGCAAGACGCGCAATTCCCGGCGGGCCAAGAAGACGACTGGCAAGGGGGCCTCTGCTGGCTCCAAATAGTCAAAGAGAAACTGAGAAGTTCTGCATTTTGTGCGAGGTGATCTCTGGCAGGTCGCCGGGCAATATTCGCTACGAAGACGACGACGTTGTGGTGTTCGACAACGAACTGACGTGGGTACCGGTGATGCTGCTGGTCACTCCTAAAAAGCATCGAACACAAGCACAGATGTGGGGCGACCCGGCGCTGCTGGGGAAGATCGGCGAACTGGCCGTTGAGTATGGGAGCAAGCTGTGTCCGGGCGGCTATCGGCTGCTGTCGAACTTCGGCAACGACGCTCTACAGACGCAGGAGCACGCGCACCTGCACGTCATTGGCGGGACGAAGCTGGGGCTTTACGTGAGGCCGCCGGGCTAGGCTCTCCCCGCCCGGCTCGTCAGGGCTTCTTCGCGTGAGCGCTCATCGCTTTTGCAATCAGGCGAACTTTGGCAGGACTTCCTTGCCTAGTAGGCGCATTGAGTGTTCGTAGACTGAGGGGGGCATGTTGCCGATGTTGACCTTCATCATGAGGTTTTTCACACCGGCGTCTCTTATTTCGGCGATGCGGTCGGACACTTCTGCGGGCGTCCCGAGAATGAAGCCATCTTCGATGGTTCGCTTCTTCAGCCACTTTCGGCCTTCGTCTGATTCGACCCACTCCTTGGTATTGAATTCGACACGAGCCCGGGCGATTACGTCCTGCTCGATTTTCAAATGCTTGTCGACGAGCGCTCGGGCCTCTTCGTGCGTATCGGCGACGAGTGCGTCGGCGGTGAACCAGATCTGGTCTATCGCAGCCTGGACGGCGGCGTCTGAGTGACCGGCCTCCAGCGCAGTGGCCCGGTAGAGGTCTAGGCGCTCACGCATGCCAGCGGCAGCAACGCCGCCCATGAGCATGGGCCGACAGACCGCAGCCGCCGCCTTGATGGAGCCGTCGCTAATGCCCGCACGGATGATGGGCGGGTGGGGTTTGGTGTAGGGCTGGGGGCGAAGTATGGGGAACTCGATGTCCCAGTATTCGCCCTTGTGCACGACGTTCTTTTCGGTCCACGCCCGCACGAGCAGTTCTTCCATTTCGTTGACGGCGCTGAAGCCCATTTCGAGGGTCACACCGAACCCCCGGTACTCGTAGTGGTTCGCGACGGAGCCACGGCCGATTCCTACGATGAGACGGCCCTTGCTCAAATGGTCCAACAAGGCACACTGGGCGGCAAGCCGGGCGGGGTGATGCAGGGCGCTTTCCACTACTGCGAACCCGATTTTCACGCGAGACGTACGAGCGGCTATGGCGGCGGCGAACACCACAGGGTCGGCGTAAGCAGCCGCGCCGTCGAAGTGGTGCTCGGCCAGCCACACGGAGTGGAAGCCGACTTCTTCGGCTAGCTCTGCTTCACGCAGAGCTCCGTCGATGGTTGCCCCGTCGTCTTCCGGGGTTGGGCTGATGGGGAATATCCAGGTTCCGAAGTTCAATCGAATGTCAGGACGCTGCGGGCGACCTTGCCTTCGCCGAGGACCTTGAAGGCTTCGTTGACGTCTTCGACCGGGAAGCTGCGGGTAATCAATTCGTCCAGCTTTAGTTTGCCTGACTGGTAGAGCGCGATGAGCCGGGGGAAGTCGATGTGCGGCCGGGCGCTGCCGTACATGGAGCCGATGACGGTTTTCTCCCACATGAGGTCGCGTGCGTCCAGTGTGACGGCAGTTTCTAGAGGCGCGTGGCCGACCCAGACGGTCGTGCCCCTGGGTCGCGTGGCGTGGATGGCCTGTACGAAGGGCTCGGCGACCAGGCCGATGGCCTCGAATGCGTAGTGGACACCAAGCCCGCCGGTGAGGTCTTTGATGGCCTCGACCGGGTCGCCGTCACCGGCGTTCACGGTGTGAGTGGCACCGAACTGTTTGGCCATTTCCAACTTGTTGTCCAGCAGGTCTACGGAGATGATGGTGGTTGCGCCCGCGATGACCGCGCCCTGTATGACGCTGAGGCCGACGCCGCCCGCGCCGAACACTGCCACTGTCGAACCCGGCTGCACCTGTGCGGTGTTTATCGCTGCACCAACACCTGTAGTCACACCGCAGCCGACTAGCGATGCCTGGGGGAAAGGCATGGACTTGTCGATGGGCACGGCGGACATTTCGCTGACGATGGCGTGGCTGCTCATGGTGCCCAGGCCAGAGAGGAACGGGATGTCTTTACCGCTGTGGCCGACGCGCGCCGTAGCGGTGCTGCGGGGCTGTTTGTAGCAAACGTTCGGTCGGCCGATCTGGCAGGCTTCGCAGAGGCCGCAGGAGGGCATCCAGGAGAGGATCACATGATCGCCGGGGACGACGTTGGTGACGCCAGCGCCGATGGACTGGACGATGCCAGCGCCCTCGTGGCCGAGCACGACGGGGATGGGGATGTCCCACCACTCGCCCTTCACGACGTGCCAGTCCGAATGGCAAACCCCAGAGGCCTTCATTTCCACCAGGACTTCGCCGGGGCCGGGGTCGCCCAGCTCCATGTTTTCCACCACAACTAGCTCGTTGTGCTCGTAGAGGACCGCGCCCTTGATCGACTGCATTTAACAAAGTCTCCTGTTGGCCGGGGTGCCTCCCCGAAAAGTGAGTGCCGGAATAGTAGCAAAGGATGTCAGGGGTGAGTAGTCTCCCCCGCTCACAGGGCTCGCTCTTGGGCTCTTCGGCTCATGGCCTGCTCTCCGCGAGCCAGGCTCGCTCTAGGGCTCTTCGGCTGATGGCCTGCTCTCCGCGAGCCAGGCTCGCTCTAGGGCTCTTCGGCTGATGGCCTCATCGCTTCGCAATTGGCCGTGATTGGCTCACAAGCCATCGGGGGTTCGTAGGGGGTAGGTACCTCCTGCCCCGGGGTTCCAGGGGTGTCCCCTGGCAACACGCTGATTTGGGGGTTTGCCCCCAAAAAGCTCGAACCAAGCGACGGGGCGGGAGAGCGGCGAGTCTGGCCGCCCGATGCCCGCTCGCGAGGGACTTAGCCCCGCGTCAAGTGCGAGGTGAGGACATCCAAAGAGTTCTGAACAGCTTCATCAATCGAACGGAACACGTCCAAGACGTTGGTATTTTCGACCGGAGTGCCCTCGCCGAAAGCGATACCAAAGGTCGGTTCGAAATCCAACTCCATTTCTGGGCAGGAGACGATCAGGAATTCTGTACCTCGCTCCAATGTGCCGGTGTGCATTTTGATATTGATAGTCTCGCCCGGTCCAACCTCGATAGGCGGGTCCACGAGATTTATCTGCGCCAGATTCACGAAGACGACTGGCAGGTGTCGGTGTTTGTCTATATTTCCGAGCTCATTCAGAAACGAGAGTCCTTCGCTCCCTCCATTGCATGGCTGAAGGCTGTCGATCGCTACGATCGCTCCTGCGCTAAGTCCACTGAGATACTGCCGTCGCCGATTCCTATACACCCTTTCATCATCAAATATCGGGAACTGATTGACGCGGCTGGGAACACGGTCGTTCGAGATGACGAGTTGCCAGATGGCGTGGTCAAGGGCAGATCGATAGTTGTAGAGCATGTCCCCAATGAGAGCGTTGATATCGAGGGGGATCGTGGGCGGCTCGGACGTGAGCTTCCAAACATGCTCACCGGGTTGTTTCCGATACTCATAAGACACGCGCGGTGGATGCGATTTGATGAACTCGCGGATAAGGCCGTGAAGGGCCTGGCCGTGTTCTTGCGCTCGGGCTGTCTTGGTTCTTATGCCAATGAGGCGGGGATGATTTTCAGGGGGTTGGGTCATGACAAAAAGGGATGCAATCGACGGACCGGACCCGAATTCTACCACCCAGTCATAGAGCACAAAGTGCAGGTTGGCCACCTGTCGGACCCGGCTATAGAGCCACCCGCCGAGCAACCCATCGGGGGTTCGTAGGGGGTAGGTACCCCCTGCGTGGGGTTTGGGGGCAAGCCCCCCAATAAGCTCGAACCAAGCGACTGGGAGGGAGAGGGGTAAGTCTGGTTGCCGTTCATCCTAAACACAGCCTATGACTAACGCACACCCACGGTTACCATAGACGGTGAAAAAGGCAAGCTAGGCAACCGAGTTAGGAACGGAGCACACGTGAACCGCTTTCGGAACAATCAGGTAATCACAGTTCTTTTCTTGGCACTGGCGTTCATGGCGGGTTTTTCGGCTGCTTGCTCAGGAGAGCAGGCAACGGAAGCGCAGGTGTCGCAAGAGCAGGTGTCAGACGAGCAGATTCCGGAAGCGCAGACACCGGACGACCAACCGTCAGAAGCGCTAGACGTGGTCGTTTGCACGGATGAAGAAAAGATCTGGCCAGTAGAGGTATGCGACGCAGAAACCAACGAGTCTATTTCGGGATTCAAGATCTTGGTGACTGCCAGTGACGACATCCTGATGGAAAGGCAGATAAGAGAACAGGGCAATCATCCAGCTAACGAAATATTTTTCGGGTTTTTGAGTTGGAACTACGAGACGTTTAACCAACTCAGCGTAGGTACCCACATCGTTCAGGTGACAATTAGAAAGGAAGGTTACCGCCCGGCCACATATGACTGGGAGATCGTGCAAGACGTTTGTAAGCACGGCAGGCCCAAGCTGGTGGCCCCGCTCACAAGGATGGAACTAGATCCGATCTAGTTCCCAGCCACCCGCCGATAAAGCCACCCACCAAGGGTAAACGAGTCGCCGTTGGGGGCGAAAGCAGCCCGCTCCCCTGCCCCTCTGCCGCCTTGCAGCAGATAGCTGCCGGGCTCGTCCACAGCAACCATGCGGGCGGGCGTGTGGATGGGGAAGCTTTCGCCAGGCGGCGAGGTGATCCACAGGTCGCCGCCCCGGAACTCGACGTTGGCGGGCACGCCGGGCTCGGCGATGTAGTAGCCGAGCAACGGGGCCAACCCGTCTGGGGCGGGCTCGACTGCGGGAAGATCGGCTTCGGGCACAGGCGTCGCAGCCGAAGCCGATCCGGTCAGCAGCACTTCCATGACCTCGCGCCCAAGCGAGTAGACACCGGCGACGGGCCAGGCATTCGCCAGCAAGACCACGCCGGTGCGCGAAGGGAGGTTGTACGTAATCTGCGACCCGAAGCCGTGGATGCCTCCGCCGTGGCCGTGGTAGACGCGGTCCCCTGCCCGCTCGACGGCCCACGCAAGGCATTGCCCCGAAGCCCAGTCAGCAGCGGCGTACTGGGGCCGGTGCATCTCAGAAAGTGAGCGTCCGTTTAGCACCTGTGAGCCCTGGCGTTCGCCGGCATCTTCCTGGAACTGGAACGATATCCACCGCGCGAGGTCCGCAACGGAGGAGTGCAACTGCCCGGCCGAGGTGACGGCGTTCAGGTGCCTGTAGTCGGCTTGCTTTAGCCGGGCACGCGACGGATCAGAGGAGACTACAGCGTCGTAGCCGGTGTATAGCTGGTCGGCGGGGAGGTCGGAGCGTTCGAACGCCGTGGCCTCGAACCCGAGAGGACCGAGAACGTTGGCACGCATGTACTCGACGTAGGGGACGCCGGAGAGCCGCTCGACGACTTCGCCGAGCAGGCCGAACGCGAGGTTGGAGTATTTCCACTGGGAGTCGGCGGGGATGACGACCTCTGTGCTGGGGAGCGCGGCGATGACGGCGTCGCGGCCGGGGAACTCTTCAGCGCCCCAACTGAGCAGCGACGTTTCGGCGGACAGGCCGGAGTAGTGGGTTAGCAGGCGGCGCAGGGTGACGTCCTGCGCTCGGCCGCCGGTTTCGCGGACGTCTGCGAACTCGGGAATGTGTGTCGAAAGCTCGTCGTCGAGGCCGAGGCGGCCGTCGTCCCTTAGCTGCATGATTGCCGTCGCGGTGAAGGTCTTGGTGATGGAGGCTACGCGAGCGACGGTGCCGTCGTCGGGTTTGCGCTGGGTGGCGAGGTCGGTGACGCCGAACCCGGATGACCACACTAGCTCGTCGCCGTGGACGATACCGGCGGCGAGGCCGGGTGCGCCGAGCGCTCCGAAGCTATTGGCTATGTAGTCGGCGGCGGCAGAGAGATTGGTTAAAGACATGGCCGCGATTATAGACGGGCCACGACCACACTTGAATCAGCGTCTCATTTTGTGGCTTCTTTTTCTGTACCGGTGTTCGGGTTTGGCTTTTTGGGGGCTTGCCCCCAAACCCCACGCAGGGGGTACCTACCCCCTACGAACCCCCGATGGCTTGAATGACAGTCAAGGCCGATTGCCAAAGCGATGAGGCCATGAGCCGAAGAAGCCCTGACGAGCCCGGCGGAGAGCTTAAGGCCATGAGCCGAAGAAGCCCTGACGAGCCCGGCGGAGAGCTTGAGGCCATGAGCCGAAGAAGCCCTCACGAGCCCGGCGGAGAGCAGGCCATGAGCCGAAGAAGCCCTTACGAGCCCGCCGGAGGGCTCTCCAAGTCCTCCTGCGTGCGGAGTGTTGTGTTTGGGAAGAATGCCTCTTGCGCGAACCAGAAGTGGTTGCCGTGCACTACGGGCGTTAGTCGCGAGCCCGCCAGTTCGCCGGTGACGGCCTCGCCGAAGATGTTCCACGTTGAACCGGTCTCGCGGTCGGTGATGACGCCGTCGCGGTCAACGAAGCTGAGCTTGAGGCCGTCGGCGAAGGGCTCGAACACGGCCGTTGAGCCGACCGCGCGCTTTTCAATTGTGGTCGGATCTACATCGCCCTGGTCACCGGACCCAAGCACTGAACTGAGAGAGTCGGAGCTGAAGATGGGCCGCTTGGCGAACGGCGACAGGGTGCTGCCGACGTAGAAGATGACCAGCGCCTTGCCCTGGAAGGTGTCGTGCACGATGGGCATCGCCTCCAACACGGCGAATGGGTAGGCGACGGCGTTGCCGTTGACGACGAGAGATACGACGCGCTCGACGGGGGACAGAGAGCCGTCCGTGAAGGTCGCCCGTGTCTCGGCGGAGGCGTCGCGGCCGCCGTAGGGAGGCAGGTCGTACGCGCGGTCGGAGTCGGGGTCGCGAATGAGAACGACACCATCGGGAAAGGTGTCCCGGAAAGCCGCCCAGTCGATGAACTGCGCTGGAATGAAGTCGAGCCGGGTGCCGGTCATGGTGCCGACGATGGCCTCGCCGGTGACCTGCTGCCACCAGGACTCGGTGGTGCGGTCCCACATGATGAGGTTGGAGTTGCGCAGCAGGCCCGAGGTGCCGAAGCGCAGTACTTCGCCGTTCACGGCGCGCTTGAACACAAGACCCGTGTTGCAAAGAGGGCAATACGTTACGGCGACGGGTTCGCCGCCGATGACGTCGTTAACTATCTCGTGGGCGATGAGGATGGAGAGTGGGTAGGCGCGCTGCTCGCCGTTTAGCTCCAGCACAATTACGGGCTCGGCGTCGACAAGGTAACCAGGCGCTTCGGCGACGGGTGCGAAGATGGGGTTGTCGATGGGGGGAATGCCGTCGCGAGCCGGTCCGCCGGGCTTTATCTCTTCGAACGCGACCGTATGTATAGAAAAATCAGTGGCCCACGACGGGGCGATGACCCGGAGAAAGTCTGTCAGGTCGTCGTCTAGCAGGACAAGCTCGGGGGTCGGCGACGGCGTGACGAGAGGCACTGCGGCGTTGGAGCAGGCGGCAGCGAGGACGGCGACGGTGACGGCGGCCAGCGCGAGCAGGGCAAGCCAGGGTCTGGGCAGTCCCTTTGAAAGCGTGTCGGTAAGCCCTTTCATACCCATGTGATGCGTCGCGACCCCGTTTAGGCGCTCCGCCGAAGCGGGCGCGGAACGCTAGGGGGTCGTCTGGGCCAGCCAGTCACGCACGACCTCGTAGAAGCGGTCGCGGGCGTGGCGTTCCAGCCAGGGGTAGTGGCCGCACTGATCTAGCTCAACGTACTGGAGCTGGGGTACGTGTGGGGTGAGGCTGTCGCGGATCATGTGGCCGGGGTGCGGGTCTTGCTCGCCGTGCAGCATTAGCACGGGGCAGGCGATGGCCGAATATGCGGCGGGATATGTGCCGTCGGACTGGAGGCGCATCATGTCGTCCCAACTGGCGTCGTGGCCGACGACGTCGAAGGCGGACGCGGGCGTGCCGATTTCGGCGAGGTCGTGGGAGTCGGTTTTGAAGAGCAGGCCAGCGGACCGTTTCATTCGGTCGGTCGCGCTCAGGCCCGACCCTTTTAAGCGCTCCATCGCCGCCCTGCCAGAGGGGCCCAGCCGTTCCTGCCGCAGTTCCCCCAGGCGCTGGCGAGAGGCCGTGTCGAACGTGCCGCTGCCTATCAACATGAGACCGCCGAGGGTCCCGAGGTGGGCAGCACCGTAGGACATTGCCAGCATTGCCCCCCAAGAATGGCCGACGATGAGCGCGGGTTCGCCTCGCCCGTGTTCGGCGACGCAGTCTCTCAGGTCGGCCAGGTGGCGCTCAACGCTCAGGCCGCCGTTTTCACCCCGGCGCTGAAGTACTTCTATGGCCGTGAAGTCGTTGCCGAGTTCGCCGGCGACCGGCTCCATGTAGCCGGGTGCGCCGGGGCCGCCGTGCAGGATGAAGACGACGGGGCCGCTGCGCCCGTACGTGCGTGTTTCAGGCAGGGGTAGGCCCCAAATTCTGGCCCGAGTCAGGCCCTGAGTCGGCCCAGGCGTCGAAGACGGCTTTGGAGATGCGGCCTATGGTGCGGCTGCCCTCGTGCTCGCACAGCATGGCGGTGGGGTCTTTGCTGTCGGCGGTCATTACGGTGATGACGTATCGCAGGTCGGGGCCGGTGATGAGGCCGGTGTCGCAGCGGCCGTGCAGGTACGCGCCCAGCTTGTTGTAGAGCTTGTAGGTGGGTGTGATGCCCGCCTCTGCGGGGAACTGGTTTAACGGCAGGTAGCGGCCGAGCCACTCGATGTGCTGGCAGCGGCCCATGATGTCGAGCATCTGTGCCGAGGCCGAGGCCGACACCAGTTCGCCGTCCGCAATTCGGGTGACGAGATTGGTGAAGTCCCGTGACGAACACTCGGAGTAGGCGTCGATGTCCTTGCCAGCCAACTCATCGAACGTGTCGGCGCCCAAATCCGAGTTGAGGGAGTACTCGTTCATGCCGAGTGAGCGCATGCGGGCGTTAATGCGTGCCTTTCCGACCAGGTCACTGAGCAGCCAGGTGCAGGTGTTGTCGCTGACGACGACCATCATCATGCAGACGTCTTTGACGGTTATTTCGAACGGGGTTTCGAACTCCCTGAAGACTCCGGTGCCCAGCCGCAGGTCGGACTGGTTGATGGTGACTTTGTCGGTCAGGGATATCTTGCCTTCCTCTTCGATTTGGAAGAAGAGTTCGGCCATGATGCCCAGCTTGATGGCGCTGAGGGCTGGGAAGACTTCTCCCTCGCGCATGTCGAGCCGTTCGCCGGTGACCAGATTACTGGCCGAGACGCTGACCCGGCCAGAGAACTCGGCGGCTATCTCTTCGACCTGTGACTTCAGTGCTGATGCGACGACCATAATGCGCTCCTGTTCGGGATCCTGTATCCCTCATAAGAGGGGCGATGCGGCGCAGATTAGCAGCGACCGCATACCCGGTCAAACCGGGTCCTGGCACCAGGGAAGCCAAGATGCGTCTTATAATCCGCGTCATGGATTTAACTTCACTTGGTGGGACCGGCATGGCCCGTATTATCCGTTCCCGTGAGGCGACGGTGAGTGAGGTCGTTGCCGCTCACTACGACCGTATCGACGAGGTGAACCCGGCGATCAACGCGCTGGTCGTGGACATGCGTGAGCGTGCCACACGACAGGCACGGGAAGCCGATGCGGCGCTGGACAGAGCCGACGAGGTTGGCCCGTTGCACGGCGTGCCGTTCACGGTGAAGGACGCGCTGGCCGTGGCTGGTGAGCCGTTCTCTGGCGGCACTCTAGGTCGAGCTAAAGTCACCGCTGAACGGGACGCGACGGTCGTTACTCGCATGCGTGCGGCCGGGGCGATTTTGCTGGGCAAGACGAATGTGCCCGAGGGGTGCCTGGCGCTGGAGAGCGACAACCTCGTGTACGGCCGGACGAACAACCCGTACGGCCTGAGCCGAACGCCGGGCGGCTCCAGCGGCGGTGAGGCCGCGCTGATCGCGTCGGGTGGCTCACCTATCGGCATAGGCAGCGACGCCGGGGGGTCGATTCGGCAGCCTGCTCACTGTTGCGGGATTGCGGGCCTTAAACCGACGGCAGGCCGGGTGCCGAGAACGGGGCACTGGCCCGCGTTCACGGGCATGACCGATTCGTTCAACGTGGTCGGTCCGCTCGCCCGTCGCGTGGAAGACCTGGCGCTGGTGTTCCCCCTTCTGGTCGGCCCAGACGAGAGCGACCCCCATATAGCGAGCGTGGCTCTGGACGCCCCGACTGACGTAGATGTCTCCGGGCAGCGGGTCGCATGGTTCACAGACAACGGGGTGATGGCTGCGGACGCCGCGACGGCCGCAGCCATAAAGAGGGCTGTGGCCGCGCTGCGCGACGCCGGGTGCGAGGTGACTGAGGACCGGCCGCCCAGCATTGAACGCTCGTTCGAGACGCTGTTCTCTGTGTGGAGAGCCGACGCCGGTGCGGGGATTCGCGCGCTGCTGCGCGAAGCAGGGACGGAGAGGATGCACCCGCTGACGGAGGGATTCCAGCGCAAGCAGGGCAACGAACCAATATCGGCCGCTGAGCTGGCAGGGCTACTGGCGGGGCTAGACGAGCTAAGGTCGGAGATGTGGCAGTGGATGCAAGGCTACGACGCGATAGTCAGCCCGGTGAACGCCCGGCCTGCCGTACCACACGGCACAACAGTGGACCCGGATATCTTCCCGGTGAACAGCTACGTCTACCCCTACAATCTGTCGGGGTGGCCAGCGGTGTCGGTGCGCGGTGGCACGTCGCCCGAGGGTATGCCAATTGGCGTACAGATAGGCGCACGACCGTGGCGCGAGGACGTGGCGCTGGCGCTGGCGGCTGTCGTCGAGAGCGCTTCGGGAGGCTACCTGCCGCCGTCGCTATAGCTCCGACTCAACCTGGGACCGTTACGCCATGAGCAATACCAGGGCCAGCACGATGATGATTGCCAGGAAGGCGGCGATCAGGCCGTAGCCGACGATGGGGTTGCTTAGCAGCTGTTTCAAGCGAACCACCCGGCGTAGTCGGCGATGGCTTCGTCGGGGATGGCGCCTTCTAAGTAGTCCCTCACCGCCTGGTCGAGAATCGCGACGCCCTCGTCTATTTCGGCTTTAGTGAGCGTTAATGGGGGCGTTATCTCGATGACGTTGCCAAAGCTGCCCGCGTAGTAGAGGACGAGGCCGAGTTCCCATGCCCGGTAGACGATCTTGGCGGCGGCGTCCCGGTTCGGGGTTTTGCTGCCCTTTTCGGTAACGAAGTCTACGCCCTGGATCATGCCCATGCCGCGTATGTCGCCGACGACGTCGTAGCCGCTCAAGGCGGCTTTGAGTTTCGCTTGCAGGTACGCGCCGTTCTCGGCGGAGCGCTCGGCCAGGCCCAGTCGGATGACTTCATCTACTGTCGCCAGTCCGGCGGCGCAACAGGCGGCATTGCCGGAAGTCGTGAAGCCAGCGAAGCCGGTGTCGAGGATTTCTGCCCTGCCGACTATGGCGCTTAGGGGCAGCCCGCCGCCCATCGACTTGCCCAGCAGCAGCAGGTCGGCCTCGACGCCGAAGTTTTCGTTGGAGAACATTTTGCCGGTGCGACCCAGGCCCA
>Ga0302135_10002144_pt1 | contig 11846 bp, 10 predicted proteins | sample CBN3_surface_MG_FD_203119 | JGI IMG/M metagenome (GOLD analysis project Ga0302135, IMG submission 203119) | Marine microbial communities from Western Arctic Ocean, Canada - CBN3_32.1 | ecosystem: Environmental > Aquatic > Marine > Oceanic | place: Canada: Western Arctic Ocean | collected... | reverse complement strand
TTAGAGTCGCTGCGGCGAGAATATTTGCATGGTGGCTTAAGCCGTGAAGACTTGGCTGAGAATCCTATCGAGCAATTTAAAATCTGGATGCAGCAAGCCATCGATCTTAAAGTCAGCGACCCAACAGCCATGACTATTGCTACAGTTGCGGTTAATGGGCAACCTAGTCAACGAATCGTCTTATTAAAACATTTTGACAATGAAGGTTTTGTATTTTACACGAATTACAGTAGTCGTAAGGCTGATGAGTTGAATCAAAATTCCAAAATTAGTTTACACTTTCCCTGGCATTCAATTGATCGTCAGATAAAAATTTGTGGAGAAGTCATAAAAATTTCTAAAACTGAATCAGCGAAATACTTCTTCAGTAGGCCAAAGAGTAGTCAATTAGCCGCGATTGCCTCCGAGCAAAGTAAGGAGCTGACTTCAAGAACTGAGTTAATAAATCAATTTGAATCACTGAAGCGCAAATTTCAATCAGGTAAAGTTCCGTTTCCGGATTTTTGGGGAGGCTATCAAGTGAAGGCGCACGAGATCGAGTTTTGGCAGGGTAAAGCTAATCGATTACATGATCGATTCTGCTTTACTAGAATAGATGAAAACTGGAAAGTTTCTCGCTTAGCACCCTAATGAGGTTGCATAGGCCAAGGCCGTGCTACGCAGAGTTTTGGGTTAATTCAGGCTACCCATTTCTTCAATTTTTTCTTTTCTAGCTGTTTCTTCAATCGAGCGTATTGCGGGATTCCATTTTTGTATTCAGGATAGTCTTCACCCTGAATTAGGGGCGAAAAATATTCTCTGGCTTCTGCAGTGATGCTGAATCCATCGCGACTGATATATCGTCTAGGCATCATCTTCTCGACATTTGCGACATCGGAAAGTTTCGCTTCGCCAATTTTCCATGAGTATTTCTTACCAGACCCGCGCACGATTATGGGCATAACTGCATTCTTTCCTTTTAAAGCGAATTGAACAGCAGCACGGCCTACAGCATAGGCTTGTCTTACATCAGTGGCAGAGGCTATATGTCTTGCAGAACGTTGCAGATAGTCTGCAACAGCCCAATGATACTTATAGCCCAGTTCATCTTTAATCAAATTGGCAACAAAGGGCGCCACTCCACCTAGTTGGACATGACCGAAGGCATCTACTACTCCAGCATCAGCTAAGAATGAACCATCTTTGTTTTGAACACCTTCAGAAACTACGATTGCGCAGTAACCGAAAGTCTTCACGCAGCTCTTAACTTTCTTGAGAAATTTTTGTTTATTAAAGGTAATTTCCGGAAACAGAATAATGTGGGGAGCATCACCAGATTGTTCGCTTGCCAGTCCGGCAGAACCAGCAATCCAACCAGCATGACGACCCATAACTTCCATCACAAATACTTTGGTTGAGTTAGCACACATGGAGGCCACATCTAAACCGGCCTCTCTGATTGAAACAGCAACATATTTTGCTACTGACCCAAAACCGGGCGAGTTGTCAGTAATAGGTAAATCGTTGTCGACAGTTTTTGGCACACCGATGCAGGTAATGGGGAAGCCTCTCTTGAGACTAATCTGTGCGATTTTATTCGCAGTATCTTGCGAATCACCACCACCATTATAGAGAAAATAGCGAATATTATGTGCTTGGAACACTTCCATTAAGCGCTCATATTCGAGTTTGTTCTCTGTATAGCTTTTGAGTTTGTAGCGGCAAGATCCGAATGCGCCAGCAGGCGTCGACCGAAGTGCGGCGATTGTTTTGCTTGTTTCTTTGTTCGTATCAATTAGATCTTCGTTTAGAGCACCGACTATTCCATTCAGGCCAGCATAAACTTTGCCAATTTTGTCTTTGTTTTGCCTGGCGGTCTCAATAACTCCGCAGGCGCTCGCATTTATCACTGAAGTTACACCACCGGATTGGGCGTAGAAAAGATTTGCCTTGCTCATAAATATTGGTTCGATAGTTAGTTGGGCTAGCGTTAAACGAATTTTTGATTTTAGTCCAAAATTGACTCGCTACTTAGTAGAAACGACATCTTACTCGTTGTTGCATTTGCTTGCCAGTGATCGGAAATTGATGCAACAATCAGGCCCTATTTATTTTTGCATTAAAAATACCGTGCCTAATAAGCTAATTAATATTAAGAGAGGAATGACATTATGCGCCTAATAGTTGGCATGTCAGGTGCGAGTGGGGTCATTTACGGAATTCGATTGCTTGAAGTACTAAAAAGAGAAAGCGGGGTCGAGACTCATTTAGTGATGTCTGATTCAGCGAAGATGAATATTTCTCTCGAAACAGATTGGTCGGCCACAGATGTCAAAGGTTTGGCCGATCAGGCTTATTCTAATAAAGATATTGCAGCAACTATTGCTAGCGGCTCTTTTAAAACCGATGGCATGATTGTGGCACCATGTTCCATTAAGACCTTGTCAGCAATTGCTAATTCCTATGCCGATTCGCTATTGGTACGAGCTGCGGATGTAACCCTCAAAGAACAACGGAGACTTGTTTTAGTACCAAGAGAGACGCCCTTGCATACTGGCCATTGTGAATTGCTTTATAAGGCAAGTTTGAATGGAGCCGTGTTGGCTCCTCCAATGCCAGCACACTACATAAAACCACAGAGCGTGGATGATTTGGTTGATCACCATGTCGGTCGAATCTTGGACCTATTTAATCTGGACCCAGGAATCGTTAAACGTTGGCAGGGAGTGCGAAGAAATGACTAAATCTCTATTTGATCTAACTGGCAAAGTTGCGCTTATCACCGGTGGTAATGGTGGGATCGGTATGGGTTTTGCTTTAGGTGTTGCAAAACAGGGTGCTGATATTTGCATTTGGGGAACGAATGAGGGGAAAAATTTTGCAGCAGAAAAGGTAATAAAAGAGCTAGAAAATTACCAGGGGAAAGTTCATAGCATTCAATGTGACGTTAGTGATGAAATCGCTGTTGAGAATTGTTTCGTTGAAACTCTTGAAAAATTCGGTCGCGTAGATGCCTGTTTTGCCAATGCTGGCGTAGCTCGATCGGGAAGATTTGAAGAGTTTTCTACCGAAGATTGGCGTCACGTCATGGACGTTAATTTAGATGGACTGTTTTATACGCTCAGATGTGCTGCCGGGCACATGAAATCACGAGCGGAAGCTGGTGATCTAGGTGGAAGGTTAATTGGTACAGCATCGATTGGTGCAGTAATGGGTATGGCTAGAGTTGAAGCATATGGTGCCAGCAAGGGTGCAGTAATTTCCATGATGCAGGCCCTCGCTGTTGAGTATGCTAAATATGGAGTAACAGCAAATTCAATTTTGCCAGGCCATATAGAAACCGCTATGACAGCAAAGAATTTTGCCAATGAAAGATTCGCTGACGCGATTCTTCCTCGTATTCCAGCTAAACGTTGGGGAACAAAAGAAGACTTCGAAGGTATCGCTGCCTATTTGATGAGCGATGCCAGCGCCTATCACACGGGCGATGACATACTTATCGATGGCGGATTTGTCTTATATTAGGTCGGTTTTATTGGCTTTCCTTTCTATAAGTCGAGTAAATTGGGTGTCGAAAAATAAGTTAATATTGTTTAAAAACAACAAGATAAGACATTTCGATAAAAACAAAGCTATTTTTTCTCTAAATTGTGGTAGAGTGCCGCCCCGTTGGAGACGGATTAAGGAATCCATCCAACAGTGCATCATCTTTAGCACAGGTCATCTTTCTGCAGAAATGCAGTCACTTGAGATTCCAACTTAAAAGTTCACACTATTGCAGTGACGATACTTTGGAGTCTACACCTCACTCTTGAGCTAGACGTTCTTTAATCGACGTTGGTCAATAGCTACCTATCGAATGCACACCAGTGCAACCGAATACAATTCGGACACACCTTAATCAAGCTGACTTAGCCGGAATCACTTGGCTGTGGCTAGCTGTAAATACTATTTATAAATTAAAGAGATTTTAATGACATTTAATACACTTGGACTAACCGATTCCCTATTGCAAGCAGTGCAAAAGACAGGATACACAACACCCACTCCAATTCAGGAGCGGGCTATACCTGAAATACTAAGCGGAAAGGATGTAATGGCCGCCGCTCAAACTGGAACAGGCAAAACTGCAGGTTTCACTTTACCGCTTTTACAATTACTCGGTGGGCGTCAGCAAAACAATGACCGCCAAATAAGAGCCTTGGTTCTGACACCGACTCGCGAATTAGCTGCTCAAATTCAAGACAGCATTGAAACTTATGGCGTAAATGAAAGATTACGCCATGGCGTGGTTTTTGGTGGTGTGAATATAAATCCACAGAAGCAAAAACTTCGGCGTGGTCTTGATATATTGGTCGCGACACCAGGTCGCTTGCTGGATTTATATCAACAACGCTCGGTTAAGTTCGATGAGGTAGAAGTTCTTATTCTTGACGAAGCTGATCGTATGTTGGATATGGGATTTATAAGAGATATCAGGCGAATTCTCGCGTTGCTACCAAAGCGTAGGCAAAACCTGATGTTCTCAGCAACTTTTTCCGATGAGATTCGCAAATTGGCGAAAACCATTTGCCATAATCCCATTGAAATTGACGTCGCACCGAGAAATTCTACGGTAAAATTGATTTCCCAGAAAATATACAAGATTGATAAGCCAAGAAAGGCAGATCTGCTTAGTTCATTGCTTCGATCCAGTGCTGATCAGACCTTGGTATTTAGTCGGACTAAACATGGTGCGAACAATCTAGTTAAAAGGCTCAGTCGAGATAATATTTCAGCTGCAGCAATCCATGGTAATAAATCGCAGGCGCAACGAACGAAGGCTTTAGATGCTTTCAAACAAAATAAAGTACAAGTTCTAGTTGCTACTGATATTGCTGCCCGTGGGATTGATATTGACCAGCTTGCAACTGTAATCAATTTTGACCTGCCCCATGTACCAGAAGATTATGTGCATCGGATTGGTCGAACCGGCAGAGCTGGCTTAAGTGGGGTCGCAATTTCATTAGTCACTAATGAAGATAAAAAGCAATTGCGGGATATTGAGCGGCTAATCAAGAACTCCATTCCCGTGGCAGATCTAACCGAATTTGATTTGCCGGCGCGCCCTAAGGTCCTAGAAGAGTCATCTGGCAAGTCAGAAACAAAGCACTCTCGACAAGACGAGCGCCCAGCTACTAAGAAACTCAACCCTAAGCAAAGGCGGCGCAAGCCAAAACTGAATGTAGCTAATCAGAACTCATCCGATAAAACCTGGAAATCATCCAAGTCCCGTGCTGCATAAGAGCGGCTAGACTGGACAATTGGTCTATTCCGTAGATTAGATTATTAGACGCTGATTTATTGATTATTGAGATTAGCCAGTCAGCGGCCCAAAAGTCCTGATTCTCTGATATGCTCGATTACATGTATCTTCGAGCATAGAGAATCCTTCATGCGTATTGTTATCTCAATTTTCTGCCTATTATTTACCCAGATTGTGTCTGCCCAATTTAGCGAGCCCGATTGGGCTGCAGTGGAGACGGAAACGCTGCAGCATTATCGTGCCTTGTTGCAATTCGATACCAGTGATCCTCCAGGAAGGGAATTACCTGCGGCTGAATATCTGTTCCAAGTTTTAGAAGCAGAGGGCATTCCAGTTGAGCTATTGGCTCTAGACCCTGAACGGCCAAATGTGCTCGCGAGACTGGAAGGTAATGGCGACAAAGAACCCTTGTTGATAATGGCGCATACAGATGTAGTGAATGTTGATCCTGAAAAATGGATATTTCCACCTTTTAGCGCCACCATCGACAATGGCTATGTTTATGGCCGTGGCGCAGTAGATGATAAAGATAATTTGGCCTCAGCCCTGATGGTGATGCTGGAGCTAAAAAGGCTGAATATAAAATTAGATCGTGATGTCATTTTTCTAGCAGAGTCTGGTGAGGAAGGAGCTACTGAATTTGGTATCGAGTTCATGGTGGAGAACCACTTCGATAAAATTGAATCCGAATTCTGTTTGGCCGAAGGTGGCTCTGTAGCACGGGTCAATCGTGAGGTGCAGTACGCCGGTATCCAGACTGTTGAAAAAATACCTTATCGAGTTGAGTTATTAGCCACTGGAGTCGCAGGGCATGGTTCTGTGCCCTTGCAAACTAATTCCGTCACGCGTTTAGCTAAAGCGATAGCCGCAATAGCAGATTGGCGCACTCCCATTCGTTTAAACGAAACAACCGCAGCTTATTTCGAACGCCTTGCGAGTATTTCTCCGGCGGATGCAGCGGAGCGCTATTTAAATGTATTAGATCCGAGCCGTGCCAGTGATTCAGACGAATACTTTCTCGCTAATGAACCTCGCCACGCATCAATGTTACGTTCTTCTCTATCGCCAAATATTTTCGATGCCGGTTATAGAATAAATGTCATTCCTTCCGAGGCGAGGGCCAGTGTCGATTTTCGAGCGCTGCCTGATGAGAGTATTCCCGAATTCCTCGATGAGATCCGCCGGATTGTAGATGATCCAGCTGTCGAGGTTAGCCTTGGTGCCAGAAATACTCGGCCTCGCGGACAAGCTAGTTTGGATACTGTGGCTTTTACCGCTATTGAAGCAGGGATACGAGAGCACTATGGCGTTATCTCACTGCCGACCATGAGCACAGGCGCAACGGATATGGCTTATCTGCGAAACCGTGGAATTCAATGTTACGGCATTGGTCCTGCTATCGACAGAGAAGACGCCGCTCTTGGATTTGGTGCCCACAGCGACCAGGAAAGAATTCTCATAAGCGAATTGCATAGGTTTGTTCGCTTCAATTGGGATGTGGTGATTGAACTAGCGGCTGCGCAGTAATCGATATTCGGCCAAGAAAGATTCAAGACGAGCAGGAGGACTCGTTAGCTCCTTTGAATAAATAATTTAATAACAAATACCCATCTGTTATAGCAACAAAACATTGATACTCCCCCTCCTATGAAACACATTGAGGTTTATACTTGGAAGAGGTTTTCCCCTCTGAGTATAACTATTTAAAACAATAACTGATCCTTCAACCTTAGCTAAAAAGAATCCACTATCAGCTTGATCGATACTTCGATGTTCGAATCGAATCCAATTGATAAAGTGCTCAGCAACTGTCTAATGTTTGTAATGGCCGCGTTTTGCTGCTCTGATTTCTCAGTCTTTTCTAATGCTATTTCATTCGTTGCCAGATAATTCGAAGCTATTTCTGCTAGATATTCTTGTTGGATTTTTTCTGCAGTCAACTCGTCAAATTTAATCCTCTCTCTTAAGGCTTTAACTATAAGATAGTCACTATTTTCAGTATTTTCCAGATGGCTTTTCATCCAAATCCGGGTTGACCTGATAGGCAGTACCACATTTCTTCTCCATGATTTAGAATATTTCAAAGAGTCCGCAAGCAAGGCTTCAGAAATAACTCCAAAGTTACGGGCATACCAACAGCAAAATAGAATTAGATTTACATCGAGGTCGTGAGACTCTTGCAAACTAAGGCAGGTGCTGGCCACCACTTTCTGATTATAGAGCGACTGAGAGTATTGCCAAAAATTTGTAGGATCTACCATAGCTTTACTTAATTGAAGAAAGAAACGAGATCTTCATCCTAGCGTCAGGTGAGAGGTGATTGCAATGCATCCTTGTTATGCATTGAAGACTATAATTTACATAAATCGCGTTGATAGGTAGGTAATGCTAGCAAGATTAATTCCTGCTCGTTTGTGGTTTTTAGAATGAAGTTTACAGGCTGAGATTAAGTGATCCGTGGATGTTGCGGTTATATGCTATAACACAATGGAAGAATTAAATTTTAGCTCTAAATGTACGCAAAATTGAACTTTTATTAACTATTGGCCGAAATTATTAATTAGTTATTATGCAGAGAGTAGAGAGTTAGAAAATGCATGTTCATATTCTAGGTATTTGTGGCACGTTTATGGGTAGCCTTGCTGTGCTTGCCAAGCAGCTGGGTTACCGGGTAAGTGGCAGCGATGCGAATGTCTATCCGCCAATGAGCACACAACTGGAGGAGCAGGGTATTCAGTTAATGGAGGGCTTTAAGGCTGAGCATCTGCAACCACAGCCTGATCTGGTGATTATCGGAAACGCCCTCTCTCGCGGTAATAGTGCGGTGGAATACGTGTTGCGAGAGGGTATCAGCTATACCTCGGGCCCACAGTGGCTGGCGCAATTTGTTTTGCATGATAAATGGGTTTTAGGAGTTGCGGGCACCCATGGCAAGACTACTACCTGTTCGATGCTAGCCTGGATTCTGGAATATGCAGGATTACAACCTGGTTACCTAATTGGAGGCGTATGCAATAATTTTTCTAGTTCCGCTACCTTGGGCGACTCAGCGTTTTTTGTCGTTGAAGCAGATGAATATGACAGCGCATTTTTTGACAAGCGCTCAAAGTTTGTTCACTACGCACCTCGTACAGCAATTCTGAATAACCTTGAATTTGATCACGCAGATATCTTCGAAAATCTCGAAGCTATAGAAAGGCAATTCCATCATTTGGTGCGAACAGTCCCCGATAATGGTTTGATCATTTTTCCCTATGGCGAAGCTAGTTTAGAGGCTGTGCTCGAGATCGGATGTTGGACTCCAACACAACAGTTTGGAATTTCATTGCCAGAAGATATTTGCAGAAAACTCGCACAAAACGGTGGTGTTTTTTGGAATGCTTTGGTGTTAGATGCGCAGGGTGGAGAATTTGAATTGGTTAAATATGGTCAAGGCTCTGATGGCGAAGTGATGAGCCGTGCCGCCATAGACTGGGAATTTTCAGGATTGCACAATGTTAAGAATGCTGTGACAGCTGTAGCCGCTGCACATCATGTCGGAGTTCCAGTGGTAACAGCTTGTGAAGCATTGATGGGGTTCAAAGGCGTGAAACGAAGGTTGGAATTGCGCGGTGAAGTTAAAGGCATCAAAATTTATGACGACTTTGCCCATCACCCCACAGCTATTGAATCAACCTTAAAGGGTATGGCTGCGAAACTTGAAGCAGAATACCCAGGTGCTAGATTAATAGCAGTTATCGAGCCGAGGTCGAATACTATGAAGCAGGGTATCCATCAAAAAGATCTGGTGCTAGCAGTGAACGCTGCAGATATGGTCGTCTGGCAAAAACCAGAGCGATCAGGCTTGAATATAAGCTCCCTTGTAGCAGATAGTAAAGTGCCAGCCTATGCATTTTCAGAAGTAGATCAGATTGTAACTTTCCTAAAAGAGAAGAGTCAGGTGGGGGACCATATTGTGATAATGAGCAATGGTGGTTTTGGCGGAATTCACGAAAAACTTCTCATTGCATTTGATCAAAATTCTCAAAGCAATAGTGGTAAAAGCTAAAGGCACTTTATGCCAGAGATACCCTTATTTCCTCTACGAATTGTGATATTTCCCGGTGGTCGCATAGACCTGCAAATCTTTGAGAGACGTTACATAGACTTGATTCGTCACTGTCTGAAATCAGACACTGGCTTTGGTATCTGTTTGCTAAAAGAAGGACAAGAATCTTTTCAGGATAATACACGTCAAATAGTTCATCGAACTGGTACTTACGCGAAAATTGTTGATTGGCAACAATTAGAAAATGGTTTATTGGGTATTACTGCTGAGGGAGACGTAAAGTTTACAATTGAAGATTTTTGGCAGGCAGATAGTGATTTGCTCCGCGCCAAAGTAGAATTTAGCTCAGCAGATAATGTGGCGGCTCAGGTCATTCCCTTAAATGATCAGTTTAGTGGTTTAGCAGGCTTGCTAAAGAGTTTAGAAAATCATCCATTAGTAGAACAAAAAAACCTGCTAATTAATTATGAAAACCTTTGGGACGTAGGGTGGCGGCTAAGTGAACTCATTCCCATTGAGGTTGAGAAGAAACAACAATTATTGGAAATTGATGACCCTTGGAAGCGTATGGAAATTATCGAAGAAATCGTCGCTAACCTGGCAAATGAGGCCTAAACAGGGTCATAACTATAGAAAAGACTTTAATCTATAGTAAGAAAGCTATTTTTTAGCCCTGACATTTTCTCCTTTCTATCTAGTTATTTTGCTTCAAATTGCCGCATAATGAGGTCTCCTTCTTATTTTAGGTCAGGCTTTTCCCTTGTTTTCTGAATTTATCAATGCTTCAAGCTGGAGCCATGAGCAATGGATAACTATTAGTATTATGGTTTTCATTGTTCTAGCTGTGTTCGTGGTCATACATCGTATGGTGAAAATTTTTCGTATGACCCAAAATCAAGGTTACCAACCAAATTTGCGTCCATTGCGGCGGCGTCTCAGATCCGAGAATCATGAAACTGCAGGTGGTGATCTTCGTGACTAAGAATCACTTGATCGCACTTATACTGACAACAGTATTTATAGGCAATTCACAGGGAATTATAATTCGCCATGATGTTGGTCCTGCGCGCTATGAAGTCCGTTCTAGTGATTATCCTGCAGTTTTTTTTCTGGAGCAGCAAGGGAATCGAAGAATTTGTGCAGCGACAGTGATTCACTCTAAATGGGCGATTACAGCAGCTCATTGTCTTGATGAAACCATAGTACAGAAAACGATTGATAATGGCGGGCGTTATGAAGTGCGTATCGGTGGCAAGGATCGGAAAATTGATGCAGTGATACGCCATCCTGATTATTATCAAACCACCCTAGACGAAGTCGATCTTGCATTATTGCGTTTTCAAGAGGGTTCATTGTCTCCGCGTCCTATTCCCCTACAAATTGAAGGCAATGAGGAGGGTAAGGAAGTGAGCATTTTTGGCTGGGGCTACTTCGGTCTAGGAACCATCGGCAGGCAATATAATGATAGCGAATTTCGCAGGGCTCAGAATAGAATAATTGAGGCGGCTCGTCGATTGCGAATACGGTTTGAAGATCCAAGAATGCGAAATAGTGGAGCGTTGCAGCTCGAAGGAATGCCTAGCCTGGGAGATAGCGGTGGACCAGCTATAATTAACCTTGAAGTTGAACCAAGATTGGCAGGTGTTGCGGTTGGAGAGCAAATTCAACAGGGGTTTTCTGAGGAGACTCAGGGTAAATATGGCTCTATTGCAGTTTATGAGAGAATCTCCAGCCATATAAAATGGATTGAAACTGTAATCGGTGCTAAGGCACCATTCGATAGCTAGATTGTGAAAAAGATAATGATAAAAGCCTTCTTATTATCTTCCGTCTTTCTTTTGAGTCTGATTTTAGAGAGTTCTTATCTATATTTTGATTCGATGATTAAAAACAGAATCGAAGTAGTTAGCAGTGTGGTTATAGGGTCTGACATCACAGTTTAAGAATTATGGAAATCGCTATTAGGTGAAAGTAGCTATTTATGAGGATTAATAATTCTATTTCAAAAAATCGTCTGAACAACAGTTATTTTATTGTTTGAGAGCTTAGATTATACGGTTGAATTTGCTACCATCAACGGACTTATTAACACTTATCTCATAAGTAAAGATTATTTAAACTTCAGGAGTAGGCAGAATGACAATTCAAGTCGGAGACAAAGTACCATCAGCAAATTTCAAAGTTATGGGAGCGGGCGGTCCTGAGGATATGAGTGCGGACGAGCTGTTTGCTGGGAAGAAGGTTGCATTCTTCGCAGTTCCTGGCGCCTTTACTCCTGGGTGTTCTATGACTCATTTGCCGGGCTTTGTCATCAATTCTGATGCTATCAAAGCGAAGGGTATTGATACCATTGCCTGCATGGCTGTGAATGATGCCTTTGTCATGGGTGCCTGGGGCGTTGCTCAGAATGCCGAAGAAATTACGATGTTAGCTGATGGCAATGGAGACTTTACCAAGGCTATCGGAATGGAATTAGATGCTAGAGGTTTCGGTATGGGAGCAAGAGCCAAGCGC
>Ga0302135_10002139_pt1 | contig 11856 bp, 10 predicted proteins | sample CBN3_surface_MG_FD_203119 | JGI IMG/M metagenome (GOLD analysis project Ga0302135, IMG submission 203119) | Marine microbial communities from Western Arctic Ocean, Canada - CBN3_32.1 | ecosystem: Environmental > Aquatic > Marine > Oceanic | place: Canada: Western Arctic Ocean | collected... | reverse complement strand
TCGAAGTAGCCGGCAACGGTGCTGCGCGGCAGAAGCCGCACCTCTTCCATACCCGCAAGCTCCTTCAACGTCGATGCCACCCATTCCATAGCGGGAGCGTCGCCGAGCATGTCGGTGGCGCCAAGGAGGCTGCCTCCGAACTCGTTCTGTTCATCTACCAGGATGACCCGGGCCCCACTCAGGCCTGCTTCCAGGGCGGCGGCGAGCCCTGCCGGGCCTCCACCTACGACCAGTACGTCGCAATGTGCATTGTGTTTGTCGTACCGGTCCGGGTCGGGCTCTTTAGGCGATACGCCGTACCCTCCAGCCTTACGAAGTTGGTGCTCGTACAGGGGCCACAGTTTCCGGGGCCACATGAATGTCTTGTAGTAGAAGCCCGGGGGCAGAAATCGTGAGATCAGGCCCGTCGCCGCCCGAACGTCGAAGTTGACGCTGGGCCAGCAGTTCACGCTGGACGCCACCAGCCCATCATGCAGCGCAATCTGGGTGGCCTGTACATTCGGCACCGAGTAGGGGCCTTCGCCTAGCTGTACCAGGGCATTGGGCTCTTCCGAGCCGCTGGCCACTATCCCTCTCGGACGGTGGTACTTGAAGCTGCGAGCTACCAGATGCACGCCGTTTGCCAGTAGCGCCGAGGCGAGGGTGTCGCCTCGGTAGCCCTGGTACGTCTCGTTGTTGAACGTGAAATTGATGGATGCGCCACGGTCGATGCGACCGCCCTCTGGAAGGCGATGAGACTGGCTCATTGCTCACCACCTCCGGGCGGGCTTTCACCGACCTTGTAGACGGCGTCGAACTTGTATGTGACGGTGTCGCGCTGGGCATTGAACCAACGTCTGCACCCGGCCGTGTGGCACCACTGTTCGCGGTGGCTGCCCTGGGGATTTTTGCTCATGAACAGGTAGTCGGCCCACTCGTCGTCCGAGATCTTCTCGGGCTTCGGTGGACGGATGACATGAGCCTCGCCTCCGTAAGCGAATTCGGATTCGTCCCGAGGGCCGCACCAGGGGCACGGTATCAGTAGCATTTTTGTCCTCTATCGATCCTTCTCAATGGGCCACGCCCGCTGCGCCATGCTCGTCGATGAGATGGCCCGTTGTGAATCGTCCGAGGGAGAAGGGTGCATTGAGGGCATGGGGCTGGTCGTTGGCGATGGTGTATGCGTAGACCCAGCCGGAACCCGGCGTAGCCTTGTAGCCTCCGGTCCCCCATCCACAGTTGAAATACAGCCCATCGACGGGTGTCTTACCGATGATGGGACAGGCGTCGGGGCATGTGTCGACGGTGCCGCCCCATTGGCGCATGAGTCGGAGACGGCTAAATATTGGGAACATCTCAACGATTGACGAGATGGCATGCTCTAGGACGGAGAAGCTGCCGCGCTGTCCGTAGCCGTTGTATGCGTCTATGCCTGCGCCAGACAGGATCTCTCCGCGGTCGGTCTGGTTGATGTACATGTGGACGGCGTTGGACATGACCACAGAATTCAGGACCGGTTTGATGGGTTCGGATACCCATGCCTGCAAGGGGTGACTCTCGATGGGCAGCCGGAAGCCGGCCATATCGGCCAGCACACCCGAGTTGCCGGCGACGGCCACGGCAACCTTGGCCGCTTTGATGTACCCCTTGGAGGTGTCGACGCCGGTCACCTTGCCGTTTTCGCGGCGTATTCCCGTGACCTCGCAGTTCTGGACGATGTCGACGTCCAGGGAGTCGACCGCTCGGGCGAATCCCCACGTCACCGCGTCGTGACGGGCGGTGCCGCCTCGCCGTTGGTACGATGCCCCCAGCACCGGATAACGGGCCGTCGGAGAGGTGTTGAGAATGGGCACCAACTCCGCGACCTCGGCCGTTGTGATCAGCTCGCTGTCTATGCCGTTCAGTCTGTTGGCGTTCACACGGCGAGAGATGTCCCTCATCTCCTGGAGGCTATGCCCCAGGGCGATCACGCCACGCTTGCTATACATCAGATTGAAGTTCAGCTCCTGGCTGAGGTTCTGCCAGAGCTTCAAAGAGAACTCGTAGAGGGCCGCCGACTCGTCCCACAGGTAGTTGGAGCGAACGACCTCTGTGTTGCGTCCGGTATTGCCCGCGCCGACGTGGTCCTTTTCGAGGACGGCGACGTTGGTGATTCCGTGTTCCTTGGCCAGGTAGTAGGCAGTTGCCAGGCCGTGGCCGCCCCCACCTACTATGATCACGTCATATTCCGGTTTAGGCTCTGGACTCCGCCAGGCCCTGGGCCATTTCTCGTGATGGCTCATACCGTTTCGGACAAGGTTCAGCAGCGAGTATTTCAGTAGTTTCTCTGCATTGCGGTCACCGGCGCTGGATTCTCCACGTGATGATGGTAGGGACACGCTGCATCGCTGTCAATCCTGCTGTGTGGCCGGCTGGCGGGTGCTCGGATCGATGTGCGGACCTTGCGACGACCGGCTGGCCGTGGCCCGCCCTACCTGGCCCTCTCCATGGCCTCAGCATGCGCCGCGCCGGAGGACCTTCCCGGGCATCGCGCCTGTGTGTTTGTTTCCGTCTACTACGGCAATCCCGCTGACGAATACGTAGGGGATCCCGGTTGGATATTGATGCGGATCCTCCCAGGTTGCGTTGTCGATTACTGTGTCGGGGTCGAAGATGACCAGGTCGGCCACCAGGCCCTCCTTGACCAGCCCTCGCTCCTTCATGCCCAATCGCATTGCCGGAGCGCCGGTCATCTTGTGCACCGCGGACTCCAGTGTCAGCAGGGCGGGCTCCTCGCGGACGTAGCGACCTAAGATGCGCGGGTAAGTCCCGTAAAACCTTGGGTGGGGGAGCGCGTTGGCATATGGGCCGGTCGGCGACACTGCCCGGCCGTCGGACCCGATCATCGCCAGGTCGTGGCTTAGGAAGTACCGCACGTCATCCTCGTCTCGATTGTGGACCCGGGTGGGCACCGAGCCTCCCTCTTCCTCAAGGAGCTGCAATACGGCCTCTGCTGGCTCTATGTTTCGAGTCTGCGCGATCTCTCCGATGCTCTTTCCTATCATCGGCCGGTTCTCTTCGGTATTTGTGTATGCCACGTGCCAGGTTTCCCACAGAGGCTCCAGCCCGCCGAGACCAGCGGCTACTTCCTCGCGTATGCGGGGCCTTGTATTTGGGTCGCGGAGACGAGCCACGAAATCGTCGATGGACCCGGTCTGAGCCCATAGGGGGACCAATTGGCTGAAGCTTGCCCCGGCGGCGGTGTATGGGTACACGTCGTAGGTGATGTCGAGACCCTGCTTTCGAGCCTCGATTAGCAGGTCTATCATGGCCGGTCCTTCCCCGAAAACTCGTCGGTCGGTGATCGCCATGTGCGAGAACTGCACCGGTATGTCAGCCCTCTGGCCGATCTCGATAGCTTCCTCGATCGCCGACAGGTGATTGCCGTTCCCCACTCGTGCGTGGGTGACGTAGAACACCCCTTCGTAGCCGCTGACAGCCTTGCAGAGCTCCACCACCTCGTCGGTGTTGGCGTAGCCTGAGGGCGCGAGAGATAGCCCTGTGGAGAGCGAAAAGGCGCCCATTTCCATCGACTCTGCGGCGAGCCGCTTCATCGCGCCCATCTCATCTGGCGTCGCACGACGGTCCTCGGTGGCGCCTGAGGCGACCTGGAGTGCGGCGTTCCCGAGTTGAGGTGCAACGTTGATGCTGACTCCGCTGGAATCCATGTTTTGAGCCCACTCGTCCAGCGTGTTCCACGTCCAGGGGACCCGACTGATCAGCGTCTTGCCCAGGTTGTCCTGGAGGGCCTTGGGTCCGGCGTCTCCGCCGGGGAAGGCCGAGTATCCGCAGTTCCCCACGACCTCCGTGGTCACGCCCTGGTGGGCCTTGCTTTCGCCGCCGGGGTCGTCCAGCAACGTTACGTCGGAGTGGGCATGCATGTCGATGAAGCCGGGCGAGATTATGTGGCCGCTCGCGTCGATACGCCTGGCCGCCTCTGCGTGGCCCAGGGAGCCGATGGCGGTGATCCGTCCACCGGAAATACCGAGGTCAGCCTTGTATCGAGTGGTGGTAGTGCCGTCGACTATGGTGCCGTTCAAAATGAGGGTGTCGAATGACATCTCTGTTACTCCTGGCTCGTTTGTTCCCTGGGGGTAGTTGGGATCAACGGGCGTATTCTAGTTGTATTCTAGGTATCATCGGGCGTTATGAGAGCGGAATTTTGTATCACTCTCCTCGTCTCAGCACACGCCCTGGTCTTGCCCCTGTGTGCTTGCCGTCCAAAATCACCGGCTCACCCGCTACCATAACGTGGGGGATGCCGACGGGGTATTGCTGTGGGTTGTCGAAGGTCGCGCGATCGATTATGGAGCTAGGGTCCAGCACGGCCAGGTCGGCCACGTTCCCGGTGGCTATGAGCCCCCTGTCTGTGAGCCCCAGGCGTCGTGCAGAAGCGCCTGTCATCTTGTGGATGGCCTCAGGGAGCGACATTACCGACTCGTCTCGTACATATCGACCGAGGATGCGGGGGAACGTGCCGTAGAAACGAGGGTGCGGCTTGTCGTCCTTGTAGACACCTGTGAAAGATACGGAGTTGCCGTCGGATCCGAACATGGCATACGACTTTGTCATGAAATACTTCACATCGTCTTCGTCCATATTGTGCATTACGCACGCGGTCTCGCCGTCGCCTTCGTCGATTAGGCGGAGTAGCGTCTCGGTGGGACCTTCGTGGCGTTCGGAGGCGATCTGTTCTACTGACATGCCTATCAACGCACGGTCCTTGCCGGGAGGTGTGGAGGCGATCACGATGGTGTGCCAGAGCCACGGCAGGCCTCGGAACCAGCCCCTGGAGGTGTCTTGTATGGCACGTTCTCGTGTTTTGGGATCCCGCAATCGCTTTAGCATCTCCGGGATGCCACCTTCTTGCACCCAGTCAGGAATGAGCTGGTGGAGGTGCGTCCCGGCGGCGGTGTACGGGTACATGTCATAGGTCACGTCTTGCCCGGCAGACCTGGCATTCTCGACGACATCGGTCACGAGGGAGCCTTGACCATAGAGGCGGCTGTCTATGATGGACATGTGGGAGTACTGGACGGGCACGCCTGCCTGGCGGCCAATACTGATAGCTTCTTGCATCGCGCCGACGTTGTTGCCGGCCCACTCGCGGGCATGGGTGGCGTAGAAAGCGCCGTCGTGGACTGAAATAGCGTCTGTGATAGCGGCTAGCTCATCGGTGTTTGAATAACTTGAGGGAGGGAGTGTCAGGCCTGTCGTAAAGCTGAAAGCACCCTGCTCCACGGCTTTCGCGGCTAGGAGGCGCATCGTCTCTAGTTCATCGGGAGTCGGCTGTCGGTCGTCTGCCAGTCCCACCGCGAATCTCAGCGCGTTGTGACCAACCTGAGTGGCGATGTTCACGCTGATTCCGGTATCCGTTACGCGGGCCGCCCAGCCATCCAAATCAGTCCAGTCGCACTCGATAGGCGAGGTATGTGACCGCCTGATAGCCTCCCAGCCCATGGGCCCCACGGGGAACGGCGACATGCCGCAGTTGCCTACGACCTCGCTAGTCACACCCTGGTAGGCTTTGCTCTCGGCAGACGGGTCGTCGAGGATCGTAAAATCCGAGTGGGAGTGTATGTCGATGAACCCAGGAGTCACGACATGTCCGGAGGCGTCTATCCTGCGAGCCGCATCGGCGTCGTGTAGCTTACCCACGGCCTCTATCTTGTTGCCAAGGATACCGACATCAGCCCGAAACCCGGGATTGCCGGTGCCGTCGACCACCGTGCCGTCAAGGATTAGCGTGTCGAAGGCCATTCAGTCGCTCCTTATGCCAAGGTGGGCTTAGCGGCTCTCGTCCATCGCCACGCCCCGAACACCAGCAGCCATTCCCCACCACGATAGCGAGGGGGTTGGCTCCGGTGTGCTCCCGGTGAGCATGTGGAGTATCGTGCCGTTCTGCCCCACCACGTAGACACATCGGACGCGGAGGTCCCCCACACTCCGTTCAGGCCCGCCGTCGTGCCGCTGGTCATGAGGGACCAGTTTGCACCGTCGTAGTGCACGATTGCACCGTTGGCTCCGACGGCAAACACGTCCGAAGAGGAGCTGCCCGATACGTCATTGAGCCACTCCGCTAACGGTGAATTGTCGCATTGTCAAAGTGTCCTCACAGAATTCCTGTTTCTGATCCTGATTTGGTCGCGCCGTGAGTTTGAGACCTGCAGCCTAGTGTATGTCCAGCAACTTGCCTCGCATTGAGTTGTCCAGTGGAAGGGAAACGGGCTTCATACCGGCATCGGATGATTGGTGAAAGGCCACGATGATCTCGAGAGCCAGCCGCCCGTCCTCGCCGGATGACGCGGTGGGGGAGCCAGTCTCGATAGCCCGAATCAGATCGCGATAGCCGCCCTTAGAGGCCGCGTCGTCGTCGAAGGGCGGGAGTTGGAAGTCGCGTTTGCTTAGTGGGGCGGTATTTCGGAAGGCGCGCGAATCTTCGTCGCGAGCGTGGTAGTCGACCCGCCACTCGCCTGACTCGTGCAGGTCTATCCTGCCCTTTGTGCCGCAGAACATGTAGGTGTAGGGCAGGGTGGTGTCGGCCATGAGATCGACCGCGATCCTCGCCCCGCTCTCGTATGTGATGAAACCCATAGCGCCTGGGTCGTGATTCAGGGTTTCGGTCAAGGGGCTGTCGTCCATTTTGGTCAGGTCCACACCGTACTGGACCTTTCCGGACACTTCTACCGGCTTGCTATCTAGCATGAAGCTGATGGCGTCGAAGAAGTGAGTCCCGTTGGAGCCTACCCTTGCGGTTGACCAGTACACGTAACCATGGGTGGGGCGGCCTATGGCTCCGTCTCTGATGGCGTCGCGGACCTTGAGAATAGGTGCGGCCCAGCGTCGCTGGTGGCCAATTGAGAACACGGTGCCTGAGGCCTTGCACTGCTCGATCATCGCGTCGGCCTCTGCCAGTGAGTTCGCGATCGGCTTTTCGGCGTATATGCCACCGATACCTGAAGCCGCCGCGTCGCGAATGATTGGCGGTCGGAAAACCGCCCGGGTGGCGACGGTCAGGATATCGAGGTTCGCATTGTCCAGCATGGCCTTGTGGCTATCGTATGTCTCGATGTCGCCCAGTGTCTTCTTGGCGTCGGCAATGTGCTCTGGATTGTCGTCGGCGAGGGCGACGAACTTGGCGCCTTCCACACCCTGCCAGGAGAGCGCCAGCCCCCGCCCGCGTCCGCGGTATCCAACCAGGCCAACCCGTAACTCTCGTTTTGATGTCATGCGCGTGTCCTTAATACGCAAGGCTAGGAACGAAATCCTTGCTTCTCGAAGTCCATAGGCATACTAAGAGCTTGTGGACGAAGGTGCAAGAGGCCTCCGGAGTACTCCAATCTCGTGATAGATATTCCGTCTGGCCGTCGAAGGATGATGAAACGAGTGGGATTACAGACAAGCCTTCCAGGTCATCAGGCTCTCAGAGGTCAACGTCAATCCGTGGAACGGAGGTTTTTCCGACTCAAGGGTCGGCGTTCGCTCAACAGCATCACGACTCGTGCCTGGCGGAAGGTTACGGTTCATTCGTATCTGTCCTGGATTACGATACAGGCCTCCTTTTAGAATCGTAAGTATGCACCCTCTTGACGGAATACGACACAAAATTAGGCGGGCTAGAGAACACATCGATGCCTTGGATTCGGAATCCGGACAATTCGAATCCCCTAATGCCTATTGACTCGTCCGGGCCGAGATCAATCGAAAGACGGGAAAGCAATCTCTTCGCGTCGTTACCGTGGATGGGCCTCGGCAGCGCAATTCTGATCGCAGGCTACGCGCTCATTCTGATCACCGGCAACTTCATGGTGGTCAGCAGCTGTGTCATCCGCCTGGTGAGGATCGAGGGCGGCACGTTCGAGATCAGCCCGCCCGCGATAAAACGACTTGAGGCACGTCCCCATCGGCGCGCGATGGGGACGTGCTGACTTCGGAGAGGTTGGTCCGCACTATGGGTGCAGTAGGTATGCTTCGGGTGGGGTAGCAGATGGCACGTTATGAGCCTTCGTCCGGCCCAAGTGCGACACTGTCGGTTCGTACTCCTTGCCGGCCACCCGTGGGGGCATCGGCAACGTATCGTAGGTGATGGCCGTTGGTCGCAGGAATGGCTCCGCGTACGCACATCCTGCGAGCATCCCCCAGCGACCGTCACGCGCCTCCACGATCCAGCGAGCCGTTTCCCCTTGGTAGCCTTGGCTCACAAGTTGGTCGATCGCGTGTATCTTCTTGCCTATAACCGCAGAGGTGTCCACCCAGACATCGGGCACGATGCCGGGGGTGAAGACGCTGTTGGAGTTCACCTCTTCTCCCGCGGCAAAGGAAAAAAAGACCTGCTTTACGCCGTGATAGGCATCGACCCCGTCGAACTGTCGCACCCTGTTCGCCACCGTTTCCAGGGCCTTCATGACGATCTGCCCTGTGTTGGGATGGTCGTTGTCCACGGCTCCGTCGTTGATCGGGAGATGTGTGATTACGATGTCGGGCTTTACGCGTCGGATTACCTCCTCCATCTCGGCAACCTTTTCCAGATCGAAGTAGATCTCGTGGTCTTTCCAACCCAAGAACACCAACTCGTTGACCCCCAGCACTTCGGCGATGCGTTCCGCCTCGCGCTTCTTGAAATTCCTGTACTCCTCAAGGGTCATCCGCGCAACGGCCGGATCTCGTTCGGCCTCTGGCTTGTTCTCCTCATCACGCAGCCATTGCATGTGGTGGCGCTCACCATAGGTCGCGACTACGCTGGTGATCTTGTCGCCTCTTTCGGCATGCAGAGCAACCGTCCCTGAAGCCTCCGTCGCACTGTCCGCCGGGTGTGGATAAATGACAAGGATATTGTGATTGTCCAAGGTGCTGTCCTTTCCTGTAGCGAAGTGAGACAGATTCTACTCCCATTGCCGCGCAGTAGTACAATACGCGCCGAGGCCAGCACCCTTCGCGCTCCCAATAACATAGATCAATATTGGGGCCCTACTGATCCCAAAGATTGTCAGAATAGTCCTCACAGAAAGGCAACATATTGGATAACAATCTCGTGAGTCTGTATGACTACGAAGCTGTGGCGAAACTGACGCTTCCCCACGATCATTGGGATTTCATAGATGCCGGAGCGATGGACGAAAATACTGCGAGACGCAACCGGTCGGCCCTTGATGGACTCGCCCTGCGCCCTCGATTCCTCAGGGATGTCGAGAAGCTCGATCTCTCCACGACCGTGTTGGGCTCTCCGATTAGCATGCCCGTGATGATCGCTCCTGCGGGGGGCCACATGATCGCCCACGCTGATGGAGAGCTGGCAACGGTCCGTGGTGCGGCCAAGTCGCGCACCTTGATGATGGCAGCGACTAATAGTAACTTCACCATGGAAGCGATCGCCGAGGAGACGACGACGCCACGATGGTTTCAGCTCTACCATCTCGGCCGAGAAATCACCGAGATATTAGTACGACGAGCTGAGAAGTCTGGCTACAAGGCTATATGTCTCACGGTTGATGGGCCCGTGCCAAGCTATAAGGAGAGGGACGTCCGCAACCGATTCGTCCGTCCATTCAGGCTGGCGAATTTCACCGAAATGGAGGCAGCCGCGGGGGATGAGGAGACCCCCAGCTGGCTTAGCTCCGGGGTGCCGCCTCTGACGTGGAGTGATCTAGACTGGCTCCGATCCCTGAGCACACTTCCTCTGGTGCTCAAGGGAATCAGGACCCCTGAGGATGCGCGTTTGGCAGTGGACCACGGAGTTGAAGGAATTCTGGTCTCTAATCACGGGGGTAGACAGATTGATATGACGCTGAGCTCCATCGAGACTCTGCCGGAGATTGCAGAAGCTGTAGATGGACGGGCAGAGATCTATATGGACTCGGGGATTCGCAGAGGCAGTGATGTGCTCAGGGCCCTGGTCATGGGCGCTACGGCCGTGGCCATAGGACGTCCACTTTTCTGGGGCCTGGCCGTCGATGGAGCCAATGGCGTGCATCAGATCCTGGAGATACTACGAAGGGAGCTGGAGATAGCGCTGGCCTACTGTGGTGTGACCTCGGTGCATAACCTTGGGTCAGGTCTGATCAGCGTTCCCCATGGTTGGGGAGCAGGGTCCGTCCGATAGGGACCCTGGGACAGTACACTGTCTCGTTGACCTTTTTTTAGTTTTCTGAGGACGCTCAGCCTTTAGCTTTCCTGGAATATTTTCCGCGGTCTGCCTCGCTTGGGAGGGGGCTTCACCCAGAAGTATATGGCCTCGCCGTCCTTCTTGATTACCAGGTTCTTATCCGACAATCGTCCAGCGTCCCCGAGCCGACGCATCGTAGTCCTTTGCGTTTCACCGGGGGAGGGTTGAATCCTGCCCGCCTGGTCGTCTCCCAACTGCTCGATGAATTCGATGTACTCGCGAAGCACTTCAGCTCGCGAGCGCCCCGGCGTCCTGATTTTTGCTTCAGCTATTGGTACTACATCCAACTTCGGCATTGAAACCTTCTAACTTGCTATTGAACGTACCATATGGCTATGTCTACCTGTCCATGCCCTGTGAACGGCGCTTGCAACTGAAAGGAGCCTTCATCAGAGGCTGGATGCGTAACATCTGGTTCATTCCACTATAAGCTTTTCGATCTCGGACTGGTCCAGTTCAATCCACAGACCCGGCTTGTCGCTCATTGTGACAGTAGGACGGCCCGTAACTTTGCCTGGTGGGAAATGCTACCAGCTTTGGGGGTTCACGATGGAAATGACCACGACTTGAACATCAGGGTTGAACAGGTTATGTGTCAGTTGCACTGCACCGTCCCATATGCTCTGGCTAACCGCGGGTATCGGTAAACCACCAGTCCTCCATGTTCGCCTTTCTTGCCGTTTTCGCCAATCGAACCCGTTCGGCCTCGTCGTTGACTTGCTTCTTCAGCAATCCAGTCCGATCGGCCACTTCACGTTGACGCCTTATCATGATCGTCCGCTGCGTGTCCACAGACAACATACTCTCGCGACCATCGTCGTACCGCACGCGCATATTGGGCTTGCCAAGTACGAGCACAGTGTAGCTTCCGATGTTGTTGGTGTAGCGCTCGCCCACGGCGAACTGGAATGAGGTCATGCTGTCTTGAGCTCCGCCTCTGACTGTGACACGACCGCTAGTTGCGGCATCGTAACCTCCAGGGAATGCGATTGTCGGATGCTGAGAGCATAGTGCGTGTTGGTGGGCTCCGTCTAGTGGATCGTACCGGAAACCTTCGTGGATACCAGGGTGCTAGGTAGAGTCACGTTTTTTGCGTCACGCCTCGCTGTCAAAGTGCCTTGGGTTTGAAACGGAAGGGGCTCCCGATGATTCGGGAGCCCCTTCGTTATGCGCTGGAAGTGTGGAGCCAACGGACGGATTCGAACCGTCGACCTGCGGTTTACAAATTCACGTAGCGAGGTCCGCCAGCGTTCAGTAATGTCCATTCCGTAGCTGGATTCGAGATTCGCAGTCCATCCGTGTCCATCACAGGTTGCGGTCATTCGCCCAGGTTGCTGTCAAAGTTGCTGTCAGGCCCAGATGGAAACCCATGAGCGGGGCCCCCTGATGATGATAGGGACTATATGGGCCGGTGCGCAAAAATGGGCCAGTTTTCGGCCAGCAAGGTCTTCGGGCTAGGATTAGTCCCGAATCGGTCACCGCATAGCGAGGGCAGGCAGCGCCGCGGCCCTTGGAGTCCGAGAGAGGGGGTATGGCTTAGCTCTCAGCTCCCGATGGTCTAAGATACCTGTGACGGACTTGATCTAGGAAAAGGGAATTGAGGAGGGAATATGGGCACATATCGAATGCACGCGGATGATGACGAAGTATCTCGTTGGGAGAAGATAGACTTAGAA
>Ga0302135_10002135_pt1 | contig 11862 bp, 10 predicted proteins | sample CBN3_surface_MG_FD_203119 | JGI IMG/M metagenome (GOLD analysis project Ga0302135, IMG submission 203119) | Marine microbial communities from Western Arctic Ocean, Canada - CBN3_32.1 | ecosystem: Environmental > Aquatic > Marine > Oceanic | place: Canada: Western Arctic Ocean | collected... | reverse complement strand
CATGCCGCGTTCTCTCCCGCAATTCGTCCGAAGACGGTGCCTATCGTCATACCGGTGCCGGCGCAGTAACCCTGACCAAGAATGTTGCCCGCCATGACTTCTCCCGCCGCAAATACATTGTCTACCAACCGGTCAGGGCCGAAACTTACCTGAGCGTTCTCATCAACCTTTAAGCCAAGATACGTAAATGTAATGCCAGGTCGAAGTGGATATGCATAATACGGCGGCGTATCGAGTTTCAGCGCCCAATTAGATTTATTGGGTTGAATGTCCGCTGTAGAACATCCATCCAGTTCACGCGGGTCATATTTTCCCGGCCGCACTGCGGCGTTGAATCCCGTCACCGTAGCCTCGAGCGACGCGGCGTCGACGCCAATCTCATTGGCCAGCGCAGTAATCGAATCGGCGCGTATCTCCGGAAACATAGAAGGCATGAACTGCTCAACAACTTTTGAATCTATAATCGCGTACGCAATTTGCCCAGCTTGCTGTGCAACCAGTCGCCCCCAAATGGCGTAGCGCTTCGGCCAGAAGTCTTCACCTTCGTCGTAAAAGCGACGCCCTTCCCGGTTGACGACAATACTGAAGCACACGCAGTCGACCCTGCTCGCAATTCCGCCATCATATTTTGGCGCACGCGCATCAATCGCAACTGCATGACACTGTTTGGGCTCTCCAACAATTTCGGCCCCCTTTGTCATCAGGTTCTTCAGCATCGTGCCCCGATTAAAAGGCGTGCCGCGGATAATGAAATTATCGGCAGCTTCTCCCCAGGCTTCTTTCATCCACGCCTCATTTGCCTGAAAGCCCCCGCTCGCGATCACAACGGCCTTCGCTTGAATATTGTGAGTTTCACCCTCGCGCACAACGGTTGCGGACCGAAATCCGGTCGCGTCAATTTCGAGGTCCGTCACTTCACTAGCGTAGAAAATTTGTACACCTAAGCGAGCGGCCGTGCGGTACTCGGCATTCAACAACGCTTTACCACCACCCAGAAAAAAAGCGTTGGTCCGGTCGAGACTCAAAGTACCCCGTAATGCCGATTGATAACGGATACCTCTCGCATGCAGCCATTCAAGTAGATGCGGGCTTTCGCGAATCATCAGTCTCGCCAGATGCTCGTTCGTATGCCCTTCGGTTACTTTGATTAAGTCCTGCCAAAATTCATCTTCGCTGTACGCACCCGTTTGCTCAAATACAGGTTGATCATGCGCCGCTCTAAGATTCCGAGTGTGTCGCGAATTGCCACCACGCATCTCCTGGCCCGCATGTTCGAGAACCACGACAGCCGCACCCTGCTCGCGCGCGGTAATCGCTGCACACATCGCTGCGTTGCCACCGCCAACAACGAGCACGTTGGTAGACTCAGGAATAATCATTCTGTGTCCGTCACGAAGTACGCAAAGTTCAGGATCATCGTCCGAGCCGACCCGTCAGAAATTTAGCAACCTTGCCACCGAATAATGACACCGCAAGGAGAACAAGAATGACGACGGCCACTGGGCGCTCAAGAAGATAACTCCACTGACCGCCACTGATTTGATAGGAGTACACAATAGAGTCCTCGGCCATGCCGCCGAGTAAAATGCCGATGACGGCAGCAGGGACTGAGTAGTCGTAGCGCTTAAATACCCAACCGAGAAGTGAGAATACAAGCACCGTCAGGGGCCCACTCAGGTCACCCGTCAAACCAAACGAACCGAAAATCGACATAGCCAAAACCGACGGAACCAGATAGTTCATGGGTATCTTAATGACGTTCGCCAGCACGGGAATAAAAAGCAAACCAAGGCAGATCAGAAGAAACGCCTGGCCGAAGTTGGCGATGATAATTGCATAAACGACGTCGGTCTGTTCGCGGATGAATTGCGGTCCACCCGTGATGTTATGCATCGCGAAGGCTGCCAGCATGACCGCAGTCGCCCCGCCCCCCGGTATACCGAGCGCAAGCAGCGTCGCCATCGAGCCCGCCTCCGAAGTACTGTTGGCAGACTCAGAAGCGATTACTCCCGACGGATTTCCTTTGCCGAATGATTCGGGATTCGGAGAGCTCCGTCGAGTCGCCATGTACGACAACAGGTTCGCAACTGACGAGCCGACGCCCGGTATCGCCCCAACAGAGACGCCAATGAGGCTCCCCCGGAGAACGATCCATGGATTGGCCAACGCACGTCGAAAACCCACCAGGACCAGCCGCACGCTAACCTGTCTTGCTGCACGGTCTTCAACCAGGTAATCCTTACGAGCCAGGCGGAATAACTCCGACGCTGCAAACATGCCAATCATTGCCGGAATGACCGGAACGCCGTCGAGCAAATAAGGGCTACCAAATGTACCTCGCGTGACGCCAGCTTCACTGTAACCAATGGTCCCAATCAACAATCCAACGAGACCCGAGATCATGCCCTTCAACACGCTGCCGCTGCTCAGACTGCCAATCAGCGTAATGCCCCAAAGAATGACCACCGCCATCTCCGCTGGTCCGACTTTCAACACAATCTGCGAGATCGGACTTATTAGAAGCAGCAATATTGTGTAGCCGATAATGACGCCGAAGCAGGACGCGCCAAGTGCGATACCAAGTGCTACGTTGTGCTCGCCTTTCTGGGCCATCGGGTAGCCGTCAAAGGCAGTCGCCAACGCTGAAGACGTTCCCGGAATATTCATGAGAATCGCCGGGATACTGCCACCGAATCCGCCGCCCGTGAAAATCGCCGTCAGGAACAGCATCGCCTGCATAAAATCCATGTACAGCGTTATCGGCAGAAAAATCGCCATCGCCATCGAAATCTGTAACCCGGGGATCGCACCGAATATCAAGCCGATTAGTATGCCGGGGATAACAATCAACCAAGGCGCGCCGCTAGAGAACAGCATTCCGGTTGCCGAAAAAAAAGCGTCTACGTCGATCAAAACGGATACGCGTTCGCCAGCCCTGGAAGAAGCATTGGCATCGGGTACGGCAACATTTGCGAGAAAAAGAACGTCAGGACAAACGCGAACACAACTGAATAGCCGATGAGCCACGGCCAACGCCGTTCACCGTGTACCCAAAGAAATACACCCACAAACATGGCCGTACCAACATCGAATCCGAGCCAGTTCAGCGAAAGGACATACAAAGAGAACAGCACAATCACCGGCAGTGCCCCCGTTGGCTCGCGAGCTTCCTCAGCCTCAATTGATTCCGAGCGTAGAACCGCAACAAATTGGACGGTGCATAGAATGAAAATTGCGATCGATAGCGGCAGGACCATGATCAAGTTGTAGATATGGGTGGATGCCCGCGCCGCGTCGAAACAATAGAGCGATGCGATGCCCGCAAGTAACACCAAGAGGGTCAGGTCGGCAACCCGCCGTTTGTTCAATGCAATCAAATGCCGATTTGTCATTGTTGCTTCAGCAAATAGCCGTAATCGTCGAAAATGCGAAATGTCTCGCGCATCGTTTCTTCTGATCGGTCGGGCCCGACCCACCGACCGCCGATCGAGACGCGATCGAGCGTGCTGATTAATTCCTCATCGGCAAGTGCAGTTCTGATCGCCTCAGCGAGTTTTTCAAACCGCTCCGGGTAACGTCGCTTCGTCTCAGCGCTGGTCGCGAATCCGCGAATTGTTCCCGGCAACAGTGGCATTTCGATATCAGTTGTTGCCAATGCCTCCGTCAACGTCGGCGCATCCCATTCTGCACTTCGCTCACGACTGACAATCGCCAGCGGCCGAACATATTCGCGGATGCCCTCGGTACCCTCTGCACTGATAATAATGAAGTCGACAACATGCCCAGCCACTGCTGCTCGCGCCAGCCCGCCACCGTTATAAGCCACCAGATTAAGGTTTGCTTGCGGGATACCGCTCGCCTCCAAAAGCAACTTGGCAATCAGGTGACCGCCCGAACCACGAACGACTGCCCCTCGAACCTTTTTCGGGTTGTCCCGGATAGCCGCCAACAATGAAGGAACATCTCGATACTCACTATCTTTGTTTACTGCGATCAGGTCTTCGTCAAACCATTGGAAATTCAGGTACGCAAAATCGTCGATCGTGTAGTCCGCGTTACCTTCCAGAATTGTATTGGTCAGGTAGGGTGAAAATCCGGACGCAAGCATCGTATAACCATCGTGCGCCTGCTCGAGCAAGTAGTTCGAGCCGATCAACGTCCCCGCTCCACGCTTATTGATTACCTGCACCGGCTGACCCAACGCATCGGCAATGAAGCCCGACATCGTACGTGTCATCCTGTCGGCACTGCCGCCGACGCCGAATGCGACTACAATTGTGACCGGGCGCTCTGGAAACCCACCCGCGCTAACCGCAACCGGTTCTAACCCTGTCTCACGTATCGTGTCGGCAACGTCGATCGATGCAAGAAATTCGATAAGTTGCTTCGCCCCATCGAGGTTTATCGCACGCGTCGTTATACCCGTGGCAAACGTCGTGACCTTTTGATACTCGGATGGAATTGGCCCAACAAAGCGGGCTCCCTCAATCGGTAAAATTTCACTGATTTGCTGAAAACCAATCTCGATGTTTCCGCGGGCAACCACAGCCGCAACGCGCTCACTGACCACGCGATTACTCTTTGGCTGTAGCTCTTCCCATAATCCAAGTCTTGGCAACAGATCGCCTGAGAGGTAAGTCCCACTCGCACTGGCCGAGTAGCCAATGGATGCGGCAGTCCTCAACGTCTCGACGAATGCCTCAGGCGTGCTGATATCCGGCAATGGCGCGCCTTCGCGAACGGCCATACCAATTGATGAGCGCACGAGGTCTCGCCGCGAATCGGGCACGACCTCACCCGCTTCGGTCAGCCTATCCAACGAGGGTCGCGACAAGATGATGACGTCGAATTGCTCACCACGTTCGAGGCGCGCCGGAATTGAGTCGGGTGCACCGCCCGACGACGCACCGTACTCGGTAACCAAACGAATACCAGTTCTTGCCTCGAATTGCGGCGCCAATACGTTGTACGCTGCGGTGAAACCACCGGAAGTTACGATCCGCAATTCCGGCGTCTCAGTTTCGGGCGAATCTACTGATTGCTGACAGGCAGACAAACACAATGCAACGGCGAGTACGACCGTGCACAACGATGTCGTTCGCCTACGAGTAAGAATCAAACAGAGCCCTCACGAATGAAACGCGCACTTGCCATCCCCGCATTGTGGTCAGTTGTCTATGTTGCTCGGTGATGGCCGTTGCGGCAACACCGGCAGCAGTATGTGCGAGACCATAGCACCACTATGATGCACAGTGTTGTCCGCATTGATCGTGCGACGATGCTTACCAAGTGGTTCGCCCGTATTCGGGTTTACATCAAATCGCGGGAAGTTGCTGCTTGAAATATCCACGCGAATCCGATGGCCTTTCTTAAATACGTTTGCTGTTGCGAAGGGTCTTATAACCAGCCGATACACTTCGTCCGGTTCGATAAGATCGCGAGTGTGACGATCGTCCCGATAGCTCGCACGCACCAGCGCATCAGAGATGTTCATATCAAAACCACCGGGAAAGTCGGCACTCGAGGGATAGACATCGACCAACTTGGCTGTGAAGTCTGTGTCCACTGCGGTCGACGATGCGAACAACACGACCTCGATCGGTCCGGCAACCACGATGTCTTCTGCAAGCGGTTCCGTTTGAAAAACGAGCACATCATTGCGTGAGCGCAGCGGTAAGTAGGGTTCCCGAGAAGCGTAAAAATCCGGGCGCTCGCGTTGATCAAATGCGCCGTCGATGACACGGGACGAAACATTACCGCCAATCGTCGGCACCGGATGGGTTGGGTCGAACGTATACGTCGTTGACGAATTCGCACCACTCTCCGTTTCCGGCTTGGTCGTCGTCATCGCTCCATCGCCCGTGAAGTAGTAAGCCGTGGTCTCTGCATTGGGCAACGGCCAAGCGGCCGCTTCGGTCCAATAACCGCCGTGCATAATGCGGCCCTCATCGGTACGACTGCCGTCACCAGTGCCCATAACGAACAATCGAACAGGATTCCGCGCGGGCGCCGTGCCTGAATTTTTCAGGTAACGATCAAACCAGCGACGTTGGAAATCGTTATCGAAGTCCGTGATGGCCGCTGCCGAACCGAAATCGACGTCGCCTGCGAAAGTTTCGTCGTTGCCAGAATGAGTCCACGGCCCGATCATGAGTTCAACGGGCGAATCTTTAAGGCGGTTTAGCTCGACATAGTTTTGAATCGTGCCGCGCAAGAAAATATCGTACCAGCCGCCAACATGCAGCATCGCAACATCGGCAGTCTCTTCGTAGTATTCCGACCAATTCAACGAGATACGCTTCCAGAAATCCGAATAATCAGATCGCGTGTACTCATTCAAAATGTAAGCCTCGAACTCTGGCGCAATCGCCAGCGGACTTAATCCAGGCCGAAACGGTAACGCCTCATACCACGCCGTTATTTTTTCCTTTTCGAACAATGCATCAATGGCAGGATCGTCTGACTCCATGGGGATTTGTCGAAATGCCCAGGTCAATTCGCGGCCAAGTTCAAAGGCACCGCCATGGCGGACCGCGTGATCCCAGGCATTCGCCATGCCGCCCTGATTCAGCAACATCGCCTGCAGTGACGGTGGATTAAGTTTCGCGGCATCGGCCTGTGTATGTGCCGCATAGGACGTGCCCCACATGCCAACGCGTCCGTCCGACCAATCCTGCTTAGCCAACCATTCGACTGTGTCATAGCCGTCTTCCGGCTCGATGACAGAATATTTCGAAAAGACACCCTGCGATTCATAAACACCGCGCATATCCTGAACCACCGCAACATAACCATGCTTCGCTAAGTACATCGCCGTCGCCACCGAACTTTCGCGGGATTTGCTGTATGGCGTTCGTGTCAGTAACAAAGGTAGGCGCTCGCCGATAACTTTGCCGTCAACCGCAGGATGATAAACATCGGTCGCTAACAACGTGCCGTCGCGCATCGGCACCATGACATTTTGTTCGACCACAACATCGTCAGCGTTCACGATCAGCGTCATCCACAGTGCCGCAATGGCGAACAACATCCGGACGGATCGCCGACCTAGCCGGCTGGTTATCAAATCATGTGTCATTTATAAGTCTCCGTGCCGATGCTATCAGTGACATTCATTCCCGGGCCTCAAGAATGAGGCCGAGTAATTTTCCGTATTGCTCAACAGGAATTCGAGTTCCCTCATCAATGCCGCCAACCGGCAAAGTACGATCATTCGTATTCACCCGATGGATCACGACAAGATCATATTCCGGCATGATCGTTATGTAGTGGCCACCGGCACCATGTGCAGCATACGCACCCTCACCGACATCGACGTCCGGGTATAAGCGGCCATCCATGGAGATCCACCAAAAAAATTCATATCCACCAAATTGGCCGACTGATCTCTCCGTCGTCGTAGTACGTTTCACCCAGTCTTCGGGAACCAATTGACGATCCTGCCAACGACCGTTACGCAAATACAGGACACCGAAGCGCGCCATATCTCTGGCGCTCAGGCGAAACACATAAGCGGGAAAGTTCGACACTGACCTGCCCTGCGCGCCGCCAAAACCACTCCGTGGCTCATACATGCCATCGCGTGGCTGAAAATCCTGCATGCCGATCGGTTTTGCGATTAACTCGTCAAAGGCATCAAATATGCCTCGACCTGTCTCTTGTTCGAAGATGGCGCCGGCCGCATTGAAGTCCCAGTTGCTGTAGAACCAATGAGTCCCCGGCGAATGGCTGCCGCGCTCTGGCCATCGACTCGACGCATCCTCCGCGACAAGATTGGCGGGGTGATAAATTCCCGACCGTGAACCGAGCAGGTCGACCACGCGCGCCTGCCGTTCGTCATCAGTCAGACCGAGCCGATCGTCGATGCCAAGATCTTCAAGTGTCTGGTTGATATCGAGCTCACCCTTGCCCTCGTAGATACCGATCATTGCCGAGAGCAGACTCTTCCTCACTGAGTGCACGTTGAACTTGCGCTCGGTCTCACCCCATTGATCCACAATGATGCCGTCGTCGATGATGATTACCGCTGCCGTGTTAACGGTCGCCGCATAATCTCGAGCGTCCTGAAGTTTTACCGAGGACCAGCCCAGTGCCTCAGGGTATTCGGCGACATCCCACTCTTCGCCGGGATAGCTCTCGACCGGTACCTGCGCGTGAGCGGTAGCTGCAAACAACAGCATCCAACCGAACATTGTCGTGCCGAAACTAAATTTGTTACCCATTGGGATCCCCGTGACTTGTTATTGTTTGGCGCCCGGTAACCCGGAAATGAATTCGGTCATGATCGGGATCATCTGATAAAAATCTCGAGAGCCGCTATGGCCGCGTTCCGAATCGATTACATGGAGCTTAGCGGGCTTACCGAGTGTCTGCAGAATATCGACAATTTCGGCCGCGAATCGCGGTTGGACAGAACCATCAGTACGCGAGGGCATCATCAGCACGCTTGCCTCAGCTAACCTCAAACCGTTTGCGAGTGCCTCGCGCCAGGTGCTCGCGTGCCCTCTGCCATAGCCCAAATTTTGGGTGGTCAATGCACGCGACTGGTAGAGATAACAGTTCGCATCAATATTCGTTTCTGAACGCGTCAGCGCGCTATCGAGGAGCTGCTCCTCCATCTCAAAATTGTTGCCGAAGTTATCATACGGTGAGCGGTTCACATCGTATTCGAGAATATTGTTCTCGTACCATAGAGCGGATCCGTTGTAGCTCGCCGTTGACGTTAGCGCCGCGATTGCCATGCCATCTGACGGATACTGATCTGTGCCGTAGTAGTCGCCATCCTGCCAGTCCGGATCGTTCATGATCGCTGTTCGACGAACGAGATGATTAGCCATATGCTGCGCGGGTGATCTCCCTCTGGCGACAACCGGAATCGCGCCGTCGGCAAGCTTCGGGTAAGTCGTAATGAGTTCTAACGCCTGGTAACCACCCATTGATATACCCGACACAACGACAAGGTGCCGAACGCCAAGGTGGTCGAGTAGTTTTTTGTGCGCCACCACCATGTCACGAATGGTGAACACCGGAAAACGCACGCCGTATGGTTGCCCCGTTTTCGGGTCTACCGAATGTGGACCGGTCGTCCCCGAGCCAGGCTTGTTGTCGCGATGCCCGCCGGCTAACGCTTGCGGGCTAATTACAAAGTACTTGTCTGTATCAAATGTTTTTCCGGGGCCGATGAGTTCGTCCCAATAGCCCCGTGAACCGTCCGGCGTATATCGACCCGCGGCATGCGCAGTGCCACCCATGCCGTGCAAAATCAGAATGCCATTGCGTCCGTCGGGATCGAGTGTGCCGTAAGTTTGGTACACGACCGAGACCGGTGAAATCGTCTCGCCGTTGATCAGCTCGAGTTCAGCGATCGTGAAGATTTGTGGTTCGACAATTCCATCATAGGCAAACAACGGTGTCGCTAACGACGTAATAATTGCGATTAGGAAAACACGCATAATGCACTCCTAGTGAATTCAGGCAGCCACATCGGCTGGCGGGCCGCTATCAAGTCGCGCACCACCTCTACTTTGTATATGGACTGACCGAATGTAGCAAACAGTTCTTCCGCTCACGGGAACCCGTGCAATCTGTCCGCCTGGAAGCCTGGTCAGTTTTGACTAACGACTAGGGGCAAGATCCCGACAGCGCTGTAGCGATCCATTTGCCATTGTCACTTTTCTTCATGACTACTGTTGAATCTCCTCGGGCCACGCTCCCCGAATGACTTTCCCTTCCATCAAAACAGCCGCAGGCTTGGTTTTCCAAATCCTGTCGCTATCAATATCAAACAAGTTGTCGTCAAGTAAGACCAGATCCGCAAGCTTTCCCTTTTCAATTGAACCAATCTCGCCTTCCAACCGCATTTGGTATGCACCGTTTTGCGTATACCCCAATGTCCGCTTCTGGCGGTTAAAGCAGACCTACGATTTTCTGGTAAGTCACTGATTTCAAAGGCCACTTGCGGTCATCGGCAATGGTGTTCCGCGCACTTACGTAGACGTGCATTGAAATTCTATCAACTGTGAATCGAATTCCAATATAGATCCACATTAATAGCGGACCTCAATCACATACACGAAGAATAGCCGCCGATACGGGGTCAAAGGTGCATGCGGATTTACAATGTGCCAGGTCACTCAGAATTCCGCTCGTCCGCGGCAGCATAGTCATCGCGTTTTGCCTCAATAAGAACAGAAAGAGTGATAATTCTATGTCGAACTGTGGGACCATGAACAAAGCGCAGTAATATATTTTAGAATTTATTTGAAATCCGCGCCACTATGGATGAGCATTTACCACGTTATAGAGGAATTGTTGGAAATGGCCAAGATTAAGAGAAAAAAGGGCAAACGTATCCCTTGGAACAAGGGACGCATAGTGGGACAACGAGCCCCCTTAAGCCTTTCAGAAGTGACTCGTGTGAAAAAAATGCTGGCAAAACGTGGCGATTCAGGTCTAAGAGATCGAGCGCTGTTCCTGACGGCAATCGACACCAGGTTAAGTTCGAAGGAGCTTCTCGAATTGACTGTTAAAGTCGTCAGAAAGCGCACTCGTGAGATGCGTGACACATTTTCAATGACGACAACCAGAAACGGGCAAAAGGTCCGATGCGAGCTATCGAAGACCACTATGGGTGCTCTAGAAAAGTGGATCAACCAATCCGCTAAGAAGCCAAACAACTACTTGTTCACAGGACGAGTTGGCGGTGGTATGACGCCATTATCGGTCCGTCAGTTTAGTCGGCTAGTTAAGACCTGGACAGCGGATATTGGGCTTGATGCGAGCGCCTATGGAACGGAGTCACTGCGAAAAACTGGCGCCCTCAAACGCTGAACTAATCGCTCGGGCAGGGGGGGTGCAGTATTTAGGCGGCGCTTCCAGAAACTTTTAAAACCAAACAGCATCACCTGCCCTATGAGCGACAAGGCAAGGTGCTAAGAAAACGTGGTCGTCGGAAGCTTCTATAACTGAATACTCCGACACGGGACCATCGGCTATGCCAACCCCGTACAGTTCGAAAACCAGACATTGAGGGCTTAACTCAACTGTCCGATTTACCGAAGCAAGATCAGTGACATTGTGTTCGACAAAATACATCACATGGGGACATCTCAATGACAACATTTAGGCATGTGGCGCTGGGTGTCGGCTTATCGAACCCGCTCTAGTGCAATATGGATAGCTTGATTAACCTACGACGCATATGCATTAAGTTAGCGCTCCCGGTTCACTGGCAATCTCATCGGGATAGACGACGTCCATATTGAGAATGCTCATTTCTGTACGGCCCGCCTGGCGAGGCCGACAGGTCAAACGCTAAGTAAACATGGAAATCCGCCGTAACCAGGCGATCCCAATCGACACTAACACCCAGGCCGGGCCCTTCCGGTGCCACTACCCTACCCTGGTCCAGCAAGCTGCCATTCGTCATCCCAAACTCGAAGGCTTGCTGGGGCATCGATGCTTCAAAGTATTGGGTGCGCTCATTTGCGAGCATCAGATGTAGATTGGCTGCTTGGGCCAACGTATAACCCCAGCTCTGGATATCGATCGTCAATTCGGCATCGTTGGCTATTATCAGGAGTTCGAGTGCCTCCGAAATTCCGCCAACCACGGTTGAATCGAACCTACCCGCATCCCAGGAACCGACCTCGATCCCTTGCCTGATGAACTCGGGAGAATAAATATTGTATCCGGCAGGAATGATCTGTACCGCGAGCCTCTTCCTGAGCGCGCTATATTGTTCCAGGAGATCGTCGTTGATGGGTGCCTCGAGCCAAACGAACAATCCCTCATCCATTTGCGCACCCAACCTCACGGCATCCTCAAAATCGTACATGCTCTCGAGGTCGATCATAAAGCGAT
>Ga0302135_10002134_pt1 | contig 11863 bp, 13 predicted proteins | sample CBN3_surface_MG_FD_203119 | JGI IMG/M metagenome (GOLD analysis project Ga0302135, IMG submission 203119) | Marine microbial communities from Western Arctic Ocean, Canada - CBN3_32.1 | ecosystem: Environmental > Aquatic > Marine > Oceanic | place: Canada: Western Arctic Ocean | collected... | reverse complement strand
CCCTTTCCCCACGTTTCATAACTAATAAAATCACCATATGTCGAAGATACTATTTTGCCCGATAAAAGATATAATGCACGAGAGCCGGGGGTGTAGAACAGCGTTAATGCGTCCAAAACAACGGATTCATCCAAAACGCCCGACACGCATAATTCACGTAATTTATCAAATGTGGTTTTCATTACTTCTCCAGGTATTTCCTCGCTATTTTCCCTATTAAATGTTTTTTTCTTTGGATATTGAATATCTTGAATACCTGGATTATAAACCATCTGATCAGGCTGCGACGAATCGTTGGTAGTAAATGCATAAAAACCATCATGAAGTTGTGTTACTTCTGTCGCTACTGATGGTGGTGGTGGTGCTGGTGCTGGTGCTGGTGCTGGTGATTCAGATTCCATATAATATTATAATATATACTTGATATTTATTTAATCTAAAATGAGACATTCTGACATTTCATAAATTTCTTTTGCTGGTGTAGATTTTCTTTTTCTTTTTTCAATCTTTTCTTTAGAACCATCCATATAATACATATGAATATCATGATTACTTTTTTTATAATATGTAATACGTTTATCGCATTGTTTTGAGAAAAGAGTTAGATTTGGATGAGAATCCAATATATCAATCACTAAGGGATGAAATTGTCTCACTGAAGCTTTTTCTCTTAAAATCCGACCGACACTCTGAACAACATCAGATTTAGGTGATGCCAGAAGTATTGTATTTAGTTTCGGAATATCCATGCCCTCGCTCGCCATAGAAAATGTCCCCAGAATAATATCTTTTTCCTGTGAATCTCTAAGTTCAGATGGTTTCATCGCAGCAATCGGAGAAGCAATAGTAGGCGCAGCAATCGGAGAAGCAATAGTAGGCGCAGCAATCGGAGAAGCAATAGTAGGCGCAGCAATAGAATAAAAAATTTTTTTATGATTTCATAAATATTTAAGAACATAAACTTAACTTAACTTAATTTAATAATTATGGGACATCTGGATGATGTGGTATTATATAGTCCTGAGAAAGTAAATCAGGTAAACATTACTTCCATGACTAAAGATGAAGAAAGACTAAAACTTCAACAATATGAACATTATCGTTTTAGATTATTTTTAGGATCAAATATTTTTTGTTTTTTATCAGGGATGTATCTCCATTATTTATTTAATCAATAAAAAAATCTAATTATTTTTTAACTCTTTTAACTCTTTTTCTTTTATAGCCTTTAACTCATCCAAAGCACCACAGACAAAGTTTTTAACCACTTTGTAAAAATGTTCTTCACCATCTATTCTTTCATCTTTTGGATTGACCGAATCTATTAAGTAACCATTCATCGTATCCATCATTTGTCTTAAATGATCTGAGATATAACGATCATAATTATCACCTTTACAATAAGTACATTTACATTCAGAATTGTCACACATTTTTTTTTTATTATAATATTCAATTACTAATCTTTATATATTTATTAGTTCATACTACAGAGAGATCTTACAAACTTTCTCATTATTTTTCTTAAACATATCCTTGGTTAACTGAACGTATCCATTGCCATATGAAGGGAAATTTTTAAGATCATAGATCACTTTATATGTCCCAAAATATCGATGTGAAATAACATCTCCCGGTAAGTAATGGCCGTATGTTGCGAATACATAATCTTCAATAATAACAGATTCACGATTTTCAATTACGAAAGTATACATTGCCGGACAATCAATTACATTTGGTTCACTAATATTTGGTAGCGTGGACAACACGTTAATTGGAAAGGACCATTTTCCATTAAATATGATTGGATGATAAGGTGTGATTTTAAGATTATCTAATTCAACCATGAATTCCTTACCATCATCACAAATTGTTTTAACAACACATTCAATACGACTTACATTATACTTTCCTTCATTAAAAGTCATTACTTCATCGCCTTTTTCTAGGTGTTCAACTTTCTTCAGTGAATTATCTGCCATTCGGATCCGGCATCCTTCCGCACAACATCCACCCCCTGAATTGTTATATTGACGCATATTCACCGGGGCAGAATGCCTTAAGGAACTACAACCCCTCATTTGAGGACTAACCTTGATGTCAACCTTGGGTGGTGGTTGACTATCAAAGACATCTGATACTTCATCTCTTAACTGATTAAATAACTTTCCTCCGAAAGTTGAGATCCCCTTATCCTTAAAATTATTACAGATTTCATGTTGATAAGCATCTCCAAGAGACCTTAGATAATGAATACCCCAGCGAGAGAACCAGTCTTCCCTTTGTCCTTGTGAGGTCATATTAAGAGCTTCTTTGATTTGACCATTGAGATCATAATGAATATTTTTAACAAACGAATTATCACAACGTTTCCCGATATCATTGCTAAATGCATTAATCTTATCTTCAAAAGATTGATCATTAAATTTTTTCTTCTGAATACATTCATTCATTAATGTAATCAAACGATTACGAGTTGTTTGTTCCAAATAATAATCTGCTCCAGGACGTGGTGTTACATCGGTTACCAATACTTTCTTATGAAAAGATAATTCAACACGGGCAATATCATTTAAATAATCCAGAGAGCGACTTGAACACTTTTGCGTATTTACTTCAAACATTATATTCTTATCTTGTCCATATTTTAGTGAATCAATCTCTACCTCTAATGATTGAGAATTATCTAGGAATGTAACATCCTTTGACAAAGTAATCCTTAGCTTAAGCTTACATGCTGCAGTTGAGAATAAATTACTAATACCATGAATAAATACATTTCCAAGGATAGACGCATCAGGAATAAATGAATATCCATCTCCACCCGAAATATTCGATATATTTAATAGTAATTCAGAATTGAGATTATAACCAAAACCATACGCAGAAACCATACATTTAAAATCATGATCTTTAAAATATTTCTCTAGCATATACTCGTGACCTCTGGGTGGTTCTACATTGGGAATTCCATCAGTTAATAGAAGAATTCCTTTAACTTTATTAAGAGGAGATGTAGTTCTCAAAATATCTAAGGATTGAACCATACCAGACCACATATTAGTAGTGTAAGTAGGTCTTAATAAATCCAGGCCTTTTTCAATATTCTTTTTATTATCACAAGAACAAGGCATATTTTCAAAGATAGTCCTTGCTGTATCACTATATGTTACAATTGAAATATTATCGTGTTCATTAAGATTATTGAGAATTGTTTTCGCTGCTGAAATAGTGAGAGACAGAACAGAAAATCCATGACTAATTGTTTCATTCTTATCACCTTTTAGAGTTGCCTCAGTTCCCATCGATCCAGAAATATCAATACATAAGACAATATCAATTGGAGGACGGACATCAACATCAGGAGTTTGGATATTTACAAATAATTTATCATTCAAATAATATGAATTTAACTGAATATCATTGAGAGAATCTGTAAATGATTTTAACTCTAAATCACTTATACGAGATTCTATTTTGAGTTGATCCTCTTTTAACTTTTCTCGGATTGATTCAATACTTTTCTTTAATGATTTATTTTCAATTAAATCACTTACACTTAACGGTGATCGTGTCATAGGTGAGGTATGATTACTTTCTAACCACTTTACTATGGAACTCTTTTCATATGTAAATCCTTCCGGATCAGAAACAGGATCAATCATTAGATCACCTGTAATTGGGCAATAGAAATCATCTGGAACAAATATTTTATTCTCCATTTTTTTCAAATGTCTCTTTTTTTTTTTAAATAGAATAAGTAATTAAAAAATTCAAATTTTAAAAAGAATAATATAATGGATGAATGTTCGGTTTGTTTGAATGAACTTATCGAGGAAAATACATGAACAACAGGATGAAATCATCAATTTTGTAAGGTGTGTGTGTCTAGATGAATGGTTTAATTTAAATAATTTATCATGTCCTTTATGTCGTGAAGAGATCAAAAATTTTGAGTATCAAAATGAAATGAAAAAAAAAATAGGATAGTCTGTATTATTCAAAAAAGATAAAAGATAATAAAAGATAAAAGATAATAAAAGATAAAAGATAAAAGATAAAAGAATGTTAAGAATACTCAAAAAACTATATGAGATATTATTTGGTGGTTATGAAATGATGATGAAAGTTTATGAACCATATTTTTTAAAATAAATGAATAAATGAATAAATGAATAAAGAACCCAATGAGCGGGAGGTTATAACAACATACTGTATCTTTCAGCAGATTCAACTACTTGTTTTACTAACATCGCAATTGTCATAGGACCAACACCTCCTGGAACAGGTGTGATATATTGGCATTTATCTTTTACTGATAAAAAATCAACATCACCGACCAACTTCCCATCTAGCATATTCATCCCTATATCAATTACAATTACATCTTCTTTTAACCAATCATTTTTAACTAAATGAGGAACACCACAACATGAAACCACTAAATCAGCATTTTTTGTATGTTGTTTCACATCTTTTGTTCTAATATGACATATAGTAACCGTAGCACCTCTTTGTAATAACATCATTGATAAAGGTAATCCAACAATATCACTAGAACCTATTATCGTAATGTTTAATCCTTCGGTATCTATTCCATAATAATCAATTAATTCCATACAACCGAGTGGTGTACAGGGGACGAATTGTTTCTCATGATTCAAAAATAATTTTCCAGCGTTTATAATATGAAAACCATCAACATCTTTATTTACAGAAATTGTATTTACTATTTTTTCTTTATTTAAATTCGTTGGTAAAGGAAGTTGAACTAAAATTCCGTGAATGTTTGAATTATTGTTTATTTTTTCAATTTCATTTATGAATTCATCCTCAGAAACATTTTCATCAAATTCTTTTAAAAAAAAATGTATTCCTAGACCCCTACAAACTTTCCTTTTAGCCTTCACATATTTCATACTATCCTCTCTATTCCCTACTAGAACCACACCTAACCCAGGTGTAATATTTTGTTCTACTAATGAATCAACCCTACATTTCAAGGATAATTGAATTTCTTCAGAAACTTTTTTCCCATCCAAGAGAATCATTTTTTAAATAATTAATTAAAATCATTTTAAATAATTAATTAATTAATGAAAACATTGACAACAATTTAAATAAATGATTAATGATAACATCGTAGTCACGAGACCTATGAAGGGTTGTAGTATCCAAAATATTGGGAAAACCATTAGATATTTAAGTTCTTCATCTTGTTCCTCCAATGAATCAACACTAAAGAAAAGACATATATTAAATACAATAAATCCTACGAGTGTTAAAAGGAATAATAATCCAAAAATATTTAGTAGAGTATTGCATTCTAATTTATTCCCAATTAATAAACTAGGATTTCTCCCGTGTCTTATTTCAATTATCCGATTATTAGTAGTCTCTTGTGATTCTATATCTTCTATCATTGGGGGTGGCCCTCTACAAATTGGACATTTTGTAGTCTCTTTATTCTCAAGTAACTCATCCAAGCATTTGTTACAAATATAAGCTTTTGATGAACAGCAAGTTTTCTTATTCCTGTTTGGCATGTTTATCATATCTTCCAAACAGATATGACATTTATTAGAAATCATCTTTCATTAATTTTATTTATTTAAAAAAAAAAATAATAAATCAAATTTTTAAGAAAGAATTTCATATGAATACATTTAAAACTACCTTCAAGAAAGTAGTTCTTTTAATTCTGAACCCAATTTATAATTAATTTTTTCAGCGTTATTATCTAGCCAAATCAATACTTTCGCTATTTTCTCTTCTGATGATACTTCTTCTGTGACAGGTTCTTCTGTGACAGGTTCTTCCTCTTCTTCTGGGACAGGTTCTTCTGTGACAGGTTCTTCAGGTTCTTCAGGATCTTCAGGATCTTCCGGGACAGGAGGTCGTATATGGGGATGAAGGGTGTATATCATCTCAACCCACTGTTTACGTCCTACCGTCCCTGTATGGTGTGGGAAATGATACGGTTGTCCGTGGATGCCGTCTCTTTCCCATTGGCTACCTTGGAACTTCCAAGGCGAGCGTTTTGCGGGTCCATAACATGATTCACAAAAACCATCTTCATAAACTGTTTTAGAGCACCTTTGAAAATCATTGTACTCCCCCTTGTGAATCAGGAGAGCTGCGCCCTCATAATGAAGCTCCGGATTGCGAATACAACGCCGGGCTTTGCATCCCATCATTGTTTTATCTTTACAATAGTACAATTGGTACTTTCAAATTTTTTTTATTTAGCGAAGCAACCGAAGCAATGAATAAGAAGCACGGAAAGGAACTATTGGATCTATGGTTTGTTCTCCCGCAACTTGGTGAAGACTCGCTGCGCAGTCGCCTTAGTCTCAACACTCGCATTTTGGTCAATCTTATCAGGATGTACCATGCGTAGAGCATTCATATAGGCTTTTTTCACACTGCAATCCATTTGAATTACCGGGAAACCTGGTAAGATATGATTAAACGTGCGTAACATTGTTAAGAGATCTTTAGATTGGGACCACAGGTCTACTTCCCGATCGACACGCTTCTGCACCTCGGCCATTTCCCGAGCATCAGATTCTTTCTTCATCTGGACCCGTCGTAGTTCTTGGACGCGTTCTTTCTGCTTCCGGGCGATCTCAGGATCAACCCGAGGACCACCGCTTACACGGATACCATCCGGATCAGTATAGTATTCGCTTGGTGGATCAAAACGCGCTTTCTCGGCCGCCTTCCTAGTCTCTTCGCGTTTAGAGGCCCATTCAGCACGCTCTTTCTCGGCCGCCTTCCTAGTCTCTTCGCGTTTAGAGGCCTCTTCACGAGCACGCGCTTTCTCGGTCGCCTTCCTAGTCTCTTCGCGTTTAGAGGCCTCTTCACGAGCACGTTTCTCTGCGTATTGACGCATCCACACCTCCTCCTTTTCTGCGTGAGCATTCTCCGCTTCGCTTACTGATTTATTTACTTCTGATTCTTTTGTATCTATAAATTCAAGAATATTTATATTGGTATCGTGACAATGTCTTGAACACATCAAAAGATGTTTATTACATAATCCTATTCCCCGAGCCATTTTATGATTACAGTGATCCCGCGGGTTCCACCCTTTTATCATCTCACCTTCACTCCATTTTGATAAACGACATTGTTGAGGATAGTTATGTGAATCATCGCTTCCAACACACATATCTGCCTCGTTATGATCCATACCAGAATATATTAAATCTTTATATACTTCATAGTGGTTTTTACAAAACCCCGATTTCTTATTACTTTTGGAGTTATTACAGGACCAGTTCCCACATGTTTCATTTCGCCAACTCATTCTAAAGACCTTTTTCCAATTGATTCGCTTTAAAAAAGGATTGTTCTAAATTCAAATTTATTTAAGCGAAGCAAGCGAAGCAAGCGAAGCAAGCGAATGAATTAATAATTATCTACAGGCTGGACTACAATATTGACCAGCAGACCTATTCATACAATCTAAATTACGACAAAATGAGTGTTTACCTCTACATGAATAGCAATTACATTTTTCAAGGATAAAAGTGGGGGCATGATGGTTCTCTGATTTCCTACATTTATTAGACCAGGCACTAGTCCCTTTTCCCATCCAGTAATGGACATTGTGACCATTATGATTACTTTCTAATCTTTCATTACAGATAAAGCACCAATTATGATCTCCACAAATGACATAATTACAACCTTCTGGTTTCAGTGTTTTAATTCCACAATGAGGGCATTTTTTAATAATTATATTTTTTTCATTGTTTTTACATGAATTACATTGAAACATTTTGGGTTGTAATAATACGATTTCTCCTTCCCCATTCACACATTGTTTATCTACAGAACTTATTCGAAGACCTTCAAATTCTTCTCTCTGCGTATAAGTGTTACTTACCAAAGGAGAACATTGATAGCATGGTCCATAATATTTATCTTCATCCATTAATAATTGTAAGTCTTCTCCATCATATCCTTTCAATCTTTTCAATAATCCTATGAGATTATGAAATTTATAATATAAGTTTGTATTGTATCTTTTGCTGAACTTTCTAGATTGAATATATTCTTTTGATCTCCTCCATTCATCATAAGAGGAATACATATTTTTAAAGAACCATTTGATAAATGAATAATCGAAAGTTACATTACAAAAGGGACATTTCGTAGGTTGAAAAGCTAAATCGTTAATAGAGGTTTCTATTGTTGAAGCTAGGCAAGATTCACAGATAGGAGCATTACAGCATGGGAGTATTTCAAAATTAATATTCGTATCTGCGCAAATTAGGCAAGTATTAGAATCATTTAATTTAGGAATCCGCCCTGGAGCAGGGAGTTTCATAATATCAGGATATAATGTGATTTGGATTTCAGGATTTAGAACATTCTTACAGAGATATAAAGCAAAACCCAACATTAATTTATCTTTCCCTTTTTTATCTAAATTATCAAATAAAGTAATGTCTAAATGTTCTTTGATCGTGATATATTTCTGCATTGTTACTGGTGATATTTTTGTCAATGAGCATGCTTTACCTATATCCTTATTAGATAGGATATATAACATATAAGCATCGTCAATCTTCGCTGTAACTGTGCTCATTATTTATTAAAGAATAGAATAGATTATATATATTAGATTCAATTATCTTTTCAAATACTATTAAATATTATTAAATTCAAATTTAAAAGTAAATGGCTAAGTATTTAAAAAGATAATTGAATCTAAAACCCAGCAACTTTTAAACCTAGTTCAGATAGTTTAGGACTTTTAATCGGCGTAACACAGGGCAACGGTCCGCCGTATGTCTTTGGATTCACTGCGAATAATTTTGGTTTATGAGGCCAGTGACTTGTCATCCTTAACTCATTAAATGCTTTTTTCTTCTTCCTAAGGAAAGCATCAGTTGCTAGATGTCTAGGAGTCATACAAACATAAACAACATTCCGTATGTTCTTTTCACCTCTTTTCTTAACTGCTTCTGTTCCACAATGAATTGTCCGACTATCCCAAAATACCATTGAACCTGCCGAACATTTAATCCTTTTTTCTTCACATCCTTTTTCTTCATAAAATATTTGTTCTTCAATTGTATGTTTATACCAATCACTTTTATCTTGAACTGAGAATTCTTTTTGAAATTCTTCATGGTAAACATTACTTTTCTCCATAAATGCCAACGTTGCATCTCCTTCATCAACATCGTATGCCGTAACCCAACTCTGAAGACATTCAAACCCAGGTCTTAAATAACTTTGGTCCGTATGATACCATGTATTCCTGTACCACCCCCGATTCGTTTCTTCTGGTGGAAAGTGAAATGAGGCTCCATCAAAACTGGTTAAAAGATCTTCAGGATCTGTTTCCCATAGTTTAGAGAAAATATCAATTACTCTAGGATTCTGTCGAATATCCCAAACAAATTGTGAATGACCTACACTATAGTTCTGGAGAAGCATTGAATGTTTAGGATACATCTTAAGATATTCAACCCACGTCTTAGGATTATTACGATCAATTGGTATGTCAAATGCTTGAGTAACCCCTTCTAAATAATCCCACATCCCGGTCCTCATCGATACTAGTTCTTCTTCATTAAGAACATTCGGGATAATCGCAACACCATACTTATCAATTGTTTCTTTTAGATTTTCAGGATTAGTTATATATTTCTCATTTTCATAAGACATTTTATTCTTTTTCTTTTTTTATAATTATAATTTTTCATAAATTAATTCAAATTTTTTATTTTTAACTAAAATTTAAATTCAAAATAAAATCATAGGAATAAATCAGATAATGAGTACAGTTCAAAGACAAAGTGAAGAAATAGAAGAACAAAGAGAAAGTATGGAAGAATTAGAAAGAGAATTGTCAGAAAGAGACGGTGAAATGTGCAATTTAAGACACCAATATGATGCGTCTGAAGAGGGGAAAAGGTTTTGGGAAAACGAATGTGAAAGACTACAAGATAGACTGCGTTATTTTCAAAATAGAGATAGAGAAAGTGGTAATGAAGATCCTATTTTCACATATTATGCATGTAATTGTCAAATAAATTGCACCTGCCACAGAACAGAACCTAGAATGTTAGAAATTGCTGAGTTAAGGGAAAGGAACCGACAATAAATTTAACTATTTTTGAATTTCTGTTGTGCTTATTAATAATGCAAATAATAACCATAACCATAACCATAACCATAACCATAATGGAACTAAATATAATTATATTTAATTCATTTTTTTTTTTTAAAATAGATAATATAAATGAATATATATAAAATAATTTTAATTATTATAATATTTTTAATAATTTTATTTTACATAAATAGGTTTCCAATAATAAAATATAATAAATTAAAAAAAGATATAATTTATGATAAATTTAATTTAAATCCAGAAATAATATGTTCATTTATTTCAATTAGATCTTATATAACCTATATACAGACTCAAAATATTAATTATCCATTTATGGATAAAATAATATTATATGAATTCTTAAAAAAAAACAACATACCTATTCCTAAATTATATTATTATTCAAATGAAAATTTTAATATTCAGGATAAAATTGATTATTTTCTAAATAAGAACATACCATTTGTTATAAAACCATCGCATTTATCTGATAATAATCTTTGTTATATTATAAAAAATGGTATAAATGTATTAGATAACAAAAAAGTAATTGGTAGTGAAATACAAGATAAAATAACAAAAAATATTCATAAAAAAGCATACAAATATGATAATATAAAACCAGGAATTATAATTCAAGAAAATTTAGATATAAATGGGGTAAATGAATGGAAGTGTTTATGTATTTGGGGTAAAGTTCAGTTATGTAATTGGAGAATAAATCATAATGAAAAATTTGCATATATAGATGCTAATTTTAATATTTACAATTTTTATAATAAAAATAAAATAAAGCTACCTTCTTTTAAAGAAGATATATTTAAATTAGCAGAAAAAATAAGTGATAATATACCTTTATTAAGAGTTGATATTTTATGGAATGAAAATAAATTTGTAGTTAATGAAATAGAACCTTATCCTGGTGGATTTTTTGGTATATATAATGAAATTAAATTAATGAATCTTATTAAAGAAGGATATAGAACGAATAATCATAACATTAATATTTTATATGAAATTAAAGCATATTGTAATAGTATAAAAGATAGAATAGACGTCTTAAATCTTAAACGATAAACTTTTAAATAAATGGATTAAATAAATTTTTGGAGGGAAGAATTTTCCAGAATAGTATAAATGTAAGGATAATAATTAGAATATAATAATTTAAATATGATAAATTTATTTTTTTTAGTATTTCTTTTCTTATTATTGTAGATTCCTTTAATAAATAGTTATATTTTCCTCTTAGTAAATGTTCATGTAATATTTTAAGTATAAAAGATATTATTAATAATATTATTAAAATATTCTTAGACACATTAATATCAAAGTATTCTAATCCATATAATAGAAAAAACCAGTATATAAAGAAATTCGGAAATTTAGTGAAATAACTTTCTTGTTTAGTTGTTAAGAAATAATATAATCCAATTGATCTAAATATCATCGCAGTAATAAGTAATGGAGAAAACCATTTTTTTTGTATGATTGGTATCATTAACCAAAATCCATATAAGATAAAATCAAGTATTTTATCTGGAAACTGATATTTGAAATTATTTTTAGTTATTTTATCTTTTATTTTCGGAGATAGATGTGTATCAAGCAAATCTATCATTTCATTAAGAATAGATGCTGGAAATGGATGAATAAATTTAAATAATATTAATCCTAATGCCCTTACAATTGTAGCATTTAATGAAAAATCTCCTTTTATTTCAT
>Ga0302135_10002132_pt1 | contig 11867 bp, 5 predicted proteins | sample CBN3_surface_MG_FD_203119 | JGI IMG/M metagenome (GOLD analysis project Ga0302135, IMG submission 203119) | Marine microbial communities from Western Arctic Ocean, Canada - CBN3_32.1 | ecosystem: Environmental > Aquatic > Marine > Oceanic | place: Canada: Western Arctic Ocean | collected 2017-09-15 | reverse complement strand
CGCGGAGATGATTCACGCGGTCTCCGATTTTTTCTTCCATCCAGTAACGGGCTCCACCGGCCCCACAGCACATGCCGTTCTCCCGTGAACGCTCCATCTCGACGAGCTTCGTTCCGGGGATGGCCTCGAGGGCCTTTCGAGGCGCATCATAGACGTCGTTGTAGCGACCGAGATAGCAGGAGTCATGGTAGGTGATGGTCTGGTCCAGGCTCCGGGTCGGCGTGATCTTCTTCTCCGCTATCAGGCGCGTGATGACCTCAGTGTGATGAATGACATCATAATGCCCGCCAAACGTCGGATACTCGTTGAGCATCGTGTTCAGGCAATGGGGACAGTGGGTGATGATTTTGGTCACCTGGTGGGAGTTGAGAGTCTCGATGTTCTGGTTGGCGAGCATTTGAAACAGGTATTCGTTTCCACCCCGGCGCGCAGGGTCTCCCGTACAGGTCTCGTCTCCAGCCAGGACCGCGTATGAGACGCCTGCCCGATTCAGGATGCGTGCGAGCGACTTGGTCACGCGCTTCTGCTTCTCATCGTAGGCCCCGGCACAGCCAACCCAGAACAGGTATTCGGGATTGGGCTCTTCTGCGAGAAGGGGAATGTGCACATCGGCGATGTCTTCATCCGCCATCCAGTTGGCGCGCTCTCCGCTCGGGAGTCCCCAGGGGTTTCCCTTGCGCTCCAGATTCACCATCGTCGCCTGGAGTTCCTTGGGCATTTTGCCTTCGGTGAGAACAAGGTAGCGACGCATGTCGACGATCTTGTCCACGTGGTTGATCATCACGGGACAGTTCTCCTCACAGGAGCGACAGGTGGTGCAGGACCAGAGGACGTCTTCGTTGACCGCGAGGATCATCTGGCTTTCGCCGTCTTCCGTGACGGGAGGCTGTTCTTCCTCGGTGGCAAGACCCCGGAGGCGGTCCCGATGGGTGATCATCTCATGCTGGAGATCCTTGATGAGGATCTTCGGGTTGAGGGGCTTGTCACTTTGCCAGGCGGGGCAGTTCACTTCACAGCGCCCGCATTCTGTGCAGGTGTAGAGGTCCAGAAGCTGCTTCCAGGTGAAGTCCTCGATCCGACCCGCCCCGAAGGATTCCGCGTCTTCGTCTTCCAGGTCCATGTCCGAGAGCTTTCCGACAGGCTCCAGCTTCGTGAAGAACACGTTGGGAATGGCGGAGAGCACGTGCATGTGCTTGGAATGCGGGAGCAGGTTCAGGAAGAGGAAGAGGACGCCGATATGCAGCCAGTAGCTGACGTTCTCCACAAGAATCAGGGTCGTGTTGTCGGTACCGGCCAGACCTGCGTTCGTCATCGAGTGTCCGACGAGGTTTCCGATGGGAGCGAACGCTCGCTCCGCCATGACCAGGGCGCTGTCGGGGTCTTGAGCGAATCGTGCGCCGTCAAAAAGGAAATCGGTGAGCATCAATGTGCCGATCATTCCGAGAATCACGACGCCTTCAGTGGAGGCCGTGATGCGCTCCGGGGGGTCGAAGAGTCGGCGAAATGCTCCGTAGCTCACCATCAGGAGGACGATGACCTCCATCACGTCTTTGCTGAAAGTGTACCCCTGTCCGAACGCTCCAGTGGCGTGTACGAAGTCGAAATCGGGGAAGAATCCCAGAGCGATGAGGACGAGGCTCCGGAGCAGGAGGACGAGGAACCCCCAGAAAATGAGCGCATGCATTGTCCCGAAGACCGGGTCCTTGAACATCTTCTTTTGAGCGATGGCGATCTCGAGCACTTTCCAGATCCGCGTCCCGATGTGGTCCATTCGGGATTCATCGCTCCCACCACGGACGACACTGATGCTCAGCCATGCGCTCCATCCAAAGACACCGAGTGCCAGGGCGAGCACGCCTGTCATCAACCAGGGGGTGGGACCTGCGAGGGCGAGTGTGGGCATCATCGTGAAACTTCCTCCAGCGGCGGGCCCGTCTTCTCAAACAACATGCCATGGACGGGGAGCCCGTAGTCCCGGCATCGGATTTCGCGCCACGTCGGCGCCAGAGTGTCCTTGCCCAATGGAGTCTTTTGGAAGCCTCCATGCTGAGCGAACAGTTCTTCAATCAGGTGTGCATAATCGGCTACGTCGGTACGAACTGCAACACATCCGTCGGGTTTCAGCCGGGAGTGCATGAGGTCGATGAAGCTCGCGGAAAAGACCCGGCGCTTGTGATGCCGCTTCTTCCACCAGGGGTCGGGGAAGTTGATGTGGATGCGTGCGACCTGTTCCGGTCCGATCAGACGGGCGAAGAGGGGACGTGCATCTCCCTGTATCACCCGGGCGTGTTGATCCCCTCGTTTTGAGAGGCGATTCATGAGCAACGCGCAATCCCGAGTTTTGACTTCGAATCCGAGAAACCGTCTGTCGGCAATGGCCGCCGCATGGGCGAAGAAGAAAGCGCCGCGTCCGAAGCCAATTTCGATTTCAAGAGGAGAGTCCCCTCCCATGAACGTATCGATGCGAGCGGCTTCGGTCTCGTCTCCAAAGGGATCGAGGAGAAGCGCGTGTTCCAGGCGGGAAACGTGTCCGTGTTCCTTGCGTTTGGCTCCGGTTCCTCCATACAGGCCTTTGCCCTTGTTGAGGAAGTCAGGGTCTTCCGAAATGTCGTCCTGGGAGCCAAAGGGTTTCATCGCGATGTCCCGAGTGGAGATCAGGGGTTTCGCATCCCCGCAGTGCGGGGATTCTTGCTGGTTGCACCTCGGGTGTCAACGTGGACGGGAGTTGGGGCGGACGTGTTTGACCCACCTTCGTCGGATCCCGTATCGTGAACCCTGGTCTTCGTGTTGCGGGAGGCGCGTTCTCGCGCCCGCGGCGAAGGGTGCATGGGATGCGAGCAGGGGAGGGTCCGTGAACGAGTCCTTTTCGAAGGGCGACGTGATCGTCGGTCGATACGAGATAGTGAAACCCGTTGGCGCAGGCGCCGGGGGGAGAATCTTTCTGGCGCTGGATCGTCATCTCGGCGGACGCAGCACCGGGATCAAGGTCTATGAGCCGGACAAGCTCATTCAGGATCTCGCAGAGCACGTACGCAACGGGACCATCAGTCGCGAGGTGTACGAGGGGGAGCTGTCGAACATCTACAATCGCTTTCGGCAGGAAGCGGTCGGCATCTCCCGGCTGGATCACCCCACCATCGTCACGATCTACGATTATCAGGACAGCGAATATGATGTGGTGGTGGCGGGGAATGTGGGCAAGTCCTCCCAGCCATTTCTCTGCATGGAGTTCATCGAGGGCGAGACTCTTGAGGAGGCACTGACCCATCATCGGATTCGTCTTCGGGATGCTCTTGAAATTGGCGCACAGATGGCCGATGGGCTGGCATATGCGCATGCAAATCAGATTCTCCATCGAGACCTGAAGCCTTCGAATTTGATGCTGGAGGAGACCCCTTCAGGGCTTCGTGTTCGCATCATCGACTGGGGAGTGGCCAAGCTCATCGCTGGCGAGGCCAAGGCAAAAGTCACTCGACTGGTGGCCTCGGACATGAGCGAGTCCGATGACATTCGGACTCGCGGGATTCTCCTCGGAACCCCGAAATTCATCGCTCCGGAGCATTTCGCGACCGGCGGGGCGCAGTGGAGTCCTTCCTCCGATGTGTTCTCGGTGGGAATGATCCTGTTCCGAATGGTCACGAAGCGACCCCTCCGCCGTGAGAGCTACATTGGTGAATGTCTGACACAGGCCGATCGGGATCTTTTGAAGTCCGCATCGCGGGGGATGGGAGATCTTTCCGACATCATCATGCTCTGCCTCTCGGAAGTCCGTGAACAGCGGCTGACGGCAGCGGCGGTGCGAGACAGTCTCCGAACGGTTCACGCCCGTCTGACGGAGACGGCCATCGTCGCGGGGCCTGAGGTTCTTGAACAGGATGAGGAACTCACGGGTCTGGAAGAGGAAGAGGGAGCACCGACTCCGCTGGGTCCCCCGCCCGTATTGGCGACTCCTGAGACGGACCTTCCTCCGACCCTGCCGGATCTTCCGGACGAGAGTCTTTCAGCACCGGAGATGAGCAGTCCTGAAGAGGTCTCCGAACCGTTGAAGCTCGAGGCCCCCGCTGTGCCTCTCGTCGCGGTCGAAGCCAGCAAGACGGGTGTCTCCGTCGCACCGAACTCAACGAGGGGAGGGGTGATCCCGATGCTTCCCTTTCTGCTCGCCAGCGCATTGGTGGGGGGATTGCTGGTCTGGGTGGCTCTCCCGTCTTCGAGCGATCGCGGTGTTTCTGTGGTGCCGGATTCAGGCGAGGACAATGCAGCGCCTGTTGTGGAGGGTGAGCCGGTTCAGGCAGTCACGGGGAGTCCCGACCCGGATCGCATTCAGTTGAAGACCGAGATCATGGCGAGTCCACCCGCCGAGGTGTTTTCGCTGGTCGGGGGAGAGGAAAAACGTCTGGGGGAAACTCCGCTTCAAGTGATTCTCAGTCATCGCCGGGAGTCTCTGCGCCTGATCCTTCGCCCGATGGGGCAGGAAGCTCGCAAGGTGTACCGGGAGGCTTCTCATGTGCTCTTTGCAGAGGACTTGTTGATGGAGAGAGGGGGAGGCGTCGAGGAGGTCGTACCCGTGGAGGTGAAGCTGGAGTGCGCCGATCTCTTCGATGAGCGGTGCAATGATGTCTCCCGGCGATTTGAAGAAGCGTTCAAGCAGGAGGTCGGCGAATGAGACGGGGTGTTCTCAGAGCTCTCCTGGGGCTCGTTTTGATCTGCGTGCTTGTCGGAGACGCGGGGCTTCTGCTGGAGCCTCATTCCGTGGCGCATGCGGCGACGGGAACGAGCACGAAGAAGAAATCGGTGAAGGTCCCCGTGGAAGAAGAGGCTCAGCGCGATTATCTTGCAGCGATGGAGTTCTACGACAGTCGTCAATACGAGGCGGCGTTGAGCAAGCTCGCGGATGCCGCTCGCGCAGCTCGGAAACTACCGGATAGAGGGTGGCGCAACAGTGTGACCCGGCAGGTGCGGGAAGCTGAGATTGGGGTGCTCTATGAGGCGGGGCTTCAGGCGTTTCGCATCGAGAGTCACGAGGCCTCCTACAGTCTGTTCCAGCGCTGTCTGGATCGGATGCGGAAGGGCGACAAGCGTCGGAACACCGTGCGGCGAAATCTCGCCAAGGTCGCGTATATCCGGACGCTCCAACTCTGGTTGGATCACAAGTACACCCAGGCCCGGAAGACGGCACGGGTCGCCCAGGTGAACGCGAAGAGCGCTTTTTCCGAGAATGATCCGATGCGGCTTCGACTGGATGAAGTGCATTCCAAGATCACGATGACGCATACGGAGGAACTGGTCGCCCGGGGCGAAATCAAGAAGGCCTATACGGAATTGAAGAAGGACTTCCGGGTGAATCCGGATCCACGCTTTGCATTTCAACTCGGGGAACTGGGGTGGCAGTTGCGCCTGTATAGCGAGGCGGAGCGATTCTACAAGAAGGCGAGCGCAAGCGCACAGGAGGCGGCAGCAGAGGGAGAGAGCCAGTTGCTCGATCTGGTCAGCCAGACCAAGGAGCGCCTCGTGCACATTCGGAGCCTGCGAAAGAAGATTCGAGTTCGGTCCAACGTGCCTTTTTACGATGTGAAGCTCTATCGGCCCTACACCGAGAAACCCCACCAGGAGGCGGAGGTTGAAGACGCCAATGAAGGGGTGAGCTTTGATGTGTACCCCGGTCGTTATCGCATTCGGGTCTTCAACGCGGACTACGGCGTCTGTCTTCGCGAGAACCAGCGAGTTCAGGGACGGGACCTCACGATCGACTGTGATTTTGAAAAGCCACCCACCTCGGTGTCGTTTGATACGACCCCCCGCGGAGTGCGCGCCAAGGTCGTGCCGTCGACGATGGTCGCTTTTCGACCCACGCCCTTTTACACGGAACTCTATCGGGGTTCGTACACCCTGCTCGTGGAGATGCAGGGGATTCCCGATCCCGTGGAAGTGCCCTTTGTTGTCCAGGAAGAGGACAAGCAGGACTTCAAGTTCGATCTGGATTTCGCCGAGCTCCTGATTGAACTCCCCGAAGAGCACCGGGATGCCACCCTGATTCTGGACGGTCGACCGCGCACTTTGTCGGTGACCGACACCTATCGCGTCGGCATCGGGAGTCACGTGGTGGAGATTCGGAAACCCGGGTACCTTCCGATCCGTCAAAAGGTCGCTGTTCGGCCTCGTGAGATGAAGACCCTGTTGTATGGGCTCACGCGGGAAAAGGTCGACATCCCCGACGATGTACACTCTGCCCCGGGTCTGGATCTGCGTCTGAGCTATCGCGGAAGCATCACGCCCATGAGCGTGACACAGAGCCCGCCGGGAACCGAGTTGGCACAGACCGCGCCCTTCAGCAATGCCTTGCATGGAGTGGAGGTCGACATTCGCGGCTATCTGTCGACCGAGCCAGATGCCTTCGTCAAGCCATTCATCCATCTGGGAACGAAGCTGGATCTGGGCGTCGGAAAGCCCATCGATACCATCTTCCTGATGGATGTGGAGCTGGGATTTGGAGTTCTTCTCAACCGTTTCGAGGATGCGGCGTGGCGTTTCTCCCTCGACTATGGATTGACCTATGGAATGTGGGAGGACACGGCAGTGGATACCCGCCATCGCGCGGGCATTCTCCAGTTGGCATCGGCCGGGGCGCACGCGGCCGGGTACGTCGACTTTTTCCATGCGTCCATGGATCTGTTGTTTCGAAAGGGCTTCGGAGGCGATCCGAGCGGCTTTCGGTACGATGAGGGAGAGCCATTGGATGGACAGTTTGGCTCTGTCCGCTATTCCACCCATGTCGACACCACCTGGGTGGATCTGACGGTATTCGGAGGGGTGGATTTCTGGGATCTGGGTGATACCGATCTGGATACGGACCTGGTGGTCGGAGCTCTTCTCGGCATGCAGCATTATTCCGAGGAACACGAGGTCGTGGCTTCCGACGCGGATCAGTCACTTTTCAATCCTGAACAGGACCATTCGGACACCACGGCACTTGTGGGAGCGGGCATTCGGATTCGTCATCTCTTTGGATCCACGGGGCGTTTCCGAACCGCGTTGAATGTCGGGGTGGACACCTTTTTCCTCGGGGGTCTGGATCGAACCTCCCCGCTCCTGCTCGACGACGAGACCAGCATCGAGACTCTGCTGGGTTCGACGTCGTTCCGCGTGGGCGCGGAGATGCTCTTCTAGACCGGCCAGGACGCTCGGTCCTTCTCTTCCAGAAGTCGGATTCATCCACTCAATTGGAATTCATTGCCGCGATGATGAGGGCAAGGAGCGCGAGGCTCAATCCCACCACTGTCGGGAGGAACCAGGGCGGGAGGTCCGGCGGGTCCAACGTGTTTACGGGGTGTTTTTCCTTCGTCGGCTTCGGGAAGCCCTCCCCCCGTTTCGTTTCGGGTGACCCCGGGGAATCCGCAGTGGCATTGGGCTTTCGGTCGGTATGCTGACCCGCGAGTTCCTCCATGCGGAGGACGGTGATCTGGGTCATCAGGTCGCGGGGATCCCGCTCTTCTGCCGCGGCCTGTGTCGCGATGGGCTCGGGAGAGGTGGGCTGGTCGTCGTTGGCGAGACGTCTTGCATGGATCCGCGCACGCATCGCGTCGCTCAATTCGATGGATTGAACATTCCGCATCTCCTCGAGCGGCTCCCTGTCATCGGCCCCAGGCCGTGGTGTAGTCGTCACCTCGGAGGCGAATGCCGTGATGCTCGTGCGCTGTTCTGAGAGTTCCAATGCCGTGATTTCGGCCAGCGCCTGGAGCACCGCCGAGGCGTTTTCGGGGCGATCTTCCCGCTTCTTCGCGAGCATGCGACGGACGAGGGCCTCCACCGAGTCCGGGTGACGGACTGGAGAGTCCCAGGAGTGGAGTGGAGGGATCTCCGCATCGAGGTGCTTGATGCAGATGTCGACCGCCGTTCGCGCAACGAAAGGGGGACTTCCCGTGAGGCATTCGTAAAAGAGGGCGCCGAGCATGTAGATGTCCGTCCGGTCATCCGAGGGCTCCCCGACGATTTGTTCTGGGCTCATGTAGAGGGGGGTGCCAAAACGGAGCGCAGTGCTCGCCGCTTCGACGTTGCTTCCGACGATTTTCGCGATTCCGAAGTCGAGCACCTTCGCGAAATGGGGATCCCACACCTTCGATTCCACCAGGATGTTGTCGGGCTTGATGTCACGATGCACGATTCCCGCCGCATGGGCTTCCAGGAGAACGCCGGCGATTTGTTCGACGATGTGGATGGCGGTGAGCAGCGGGAGGGGACCCCTGTGAATCATGGCAGCGAGCGGTTCTCCGCGAATCAACTCCATGGTGATGTAGAGCAGGCCGTCCGGGGTGCGGCCGAAGTCGAACAAGGTGATCGTGTTGGGGTGCGAGAGCTGGCAGACAGCGCGGGCTTCCCGGAAGAAGAGGCGAGCCACTTCGGCTTCGTCATGCGCGACGCTCGGGTTGAGGATTTTGATGGCGACGTCTCGACCGACCCCCAGTTGATGCGCACGGTAGACGGTTCCCATTCCGCCTTCACCGATGATCTCGGTCAGCTCATAGCGATCCACCAGGACCTGTCCGAGCATCGACTCCATCATCAAACTCCTCTCCAAATGCGGTCCTGCGAAACTATCACGGGCTTGGATGGCGCCACAACTGAGAGGTGTTCAATCGCCGAGTTCACGGAGAATGCGGGCCATCTCCGGCGCCCGGGCTGCCTTGGAATAGAGGGTGTTCCCCAGGGCGCTGAGCGTCTGCCGCCTCTCTGGACTCCATTGCGTGAGCAGGGTGTCGAAGGCGATGGCGGCGCCATCCAGATCCTGGTCATCCACCAGGATTCCAGCGTCATGCTTCTGGGTGAATGCACTGTAGTCACCGATGCCGTCGCTGATGAGGGTGGGGAGACCACAGAGAACATATTCGGCGAACTTGGTCGGTGCAGCCACCGCGTTTACCGGATGCTGCGCTCGAAGGAGCAGGGCGGCATCCGCGGCGTTCAGCCAGCCGGGGACCTCGTCGTGGGTCGCCCGGAGAACGCGGAAGCGCCCCTTCGGAAGCGCGGCTTCCAGCTGCTTCTGCATGGCCTCGGTCTGGGGAGTGAGAGCGACAAAGTGAAGAGTCGGTCGGTCGCGCATGAGTCGCTTCACGAGCGCGAGGGTGGCGTCGAGATGATGCCAGAGTCCCACGGACCCGGGGAATATCAGGACCTCCTTGTCCGTGAGTCCTTCCCGCAGGCGCACTTCTTCCCGCAATCGGGGGTCGACCCGGAAGCGCTCTCCATCTGCGAGGCAATGAAAGACATCGATGCGTTCCCGCGGGGCGCCATGCTGGCTGACCAGGAGCTCCCGGAGGCGTTCCGAGACACAGAAGAGCCTGTCCGCGCCCTGGACGCTTCGGGTGATTGCGGATTCGATATGCTGGGCGCGACTGCTCGTTGCGGTGGGGGACGATTGGTCGTGCTCCATCCTGGATTCCGCCTGTGCGTCGCCCCGGACATCGAAGACCACTCGCACGTCTCCATGAAATCGACGCATTGCGATCGCGATGTCGGCTGCGGTGTGACCGCGTGCGAGAATCACGAGTCGGTCGGCGCTCGGCACTCCCGCCCATCGGGTGGCGAGTGCCTGGGCGATGCGAAAGGGGGTGAGATGGGGACGAAAGGAGGGGAGAAGCGTGACTTCGCCCGCGATGCGATTCGCGAATTCAGTCCGCCGGGCCTGGTAGGTCGTCCGGTTTCGGAGGTACTCCCCGAGACTCACGCACGCCGTGAGGTCCATGGAGATGCCTTCACGCTCCAGCGCACGGATCTTGTCGCCGACCTGGGAGTCGATGACCGTGGGGTGGAACCCCTGGTGCATCAGGAAGAGATGGCGGGTGGAGTGCTGTTCGCTCATTGGTTTCCGACCCACTCGACGGCGTACGGTTGTTCATCCTGAAGCAGGACCGAGAGGAGCGCGTGTCCCGCCTGCATGATGGTGCACTTCTCCAGTCCCTTCCAGTCCATCGTGTACTGGGGTGGGGCGAGAAGGAGCGAGCCGTTCCAGGGCAGGGAAGCGCGGGGAGTCTCCAGGCGGAGGGAAGCCCCCGTCTCGTGGACTCCGTAGCGAGGAGAGCGCGGAGCACGAACCGCGTGAAAGGTGGTGGAGGGGTCGCTGGACACCTGGAAGATGAGATGTCCGTCAGCGTTGTGGAGGGTCGCCATGTCCTCTTTCAACGTCAGCGAGAGATCCCCGAAATGAAGGGAGCGACGGAGGTCGTGGGAGCCCTCTCCTGTACAACGGTCCAGGATCAGGAGCGCTGGAAGCGAGGGGAGATGAAGGACGCGGCGGGTCAACCGGAGCGGAGCCGTGGGGCCGCTTCGTGCCGCTGGGAGCTGGCTTTCGAAGAGCGTCCACCCGTCTCCAGCGAAGAGCTGTACGGGGCTGGATTCAGGGGGGCGCTCGACTCCAAATCGGAGGCTCGTGACATCGAAACGGTCCGCTCCATCGACTTGAAGAGAGGAGTGTGCCGCAGTCTCTCGGTAGCGGGTGCGATCGGAGAGGAGGCCTCCGTAGCATCCGGTACCCGCGTCGGTGAGGACGGTTTGACCCTCAACCCACCAGGTCATGGAGGGGCTGTCTGCGTGGAGATGGGCCAGGGAAACGCCCCGTCGAAACGCGGACGGGCCCGCGCAGAACACGAGGTGTGAGGAGCGCTCCAGGTGGATTCGATCGACCGCGAGGCCGGTCTGAAGGAATCGAGAGGTGGTGTGGGAGGGGCGTTGCTTCTCCTCCTCGTCTTCGGCCGCCTGCAGACCCAACCACCAACACGTCATGCTGCCCCGACTGGACGAGGGGGGCGCGACGCCAAAGGCGCGACAGGCGGCGGTGAGGGGATCTCTCCGATCCTCGGGTGTGGGTTGGAGGAGCATTCCCAATCCATCATCGACGTCCCCAATGCGGGGCCACGAACCATCCGGTCGGATCATCGCGGCCGCAAAACCGGTCATGGCGTCGAGGCGCTGGAGGACTCTCTCCGACGTGTGAAGGCCTCGGGTCCGTCGCAGGGTCGCCCATTCAGTGGCGCTTTCGAGGGTGAAGAGGTGATAGCCAACGGAGCCTTCTCCGGGGGATCCATCTTCCCAGAACTGGCGAAGAATCTCCGCTTCGGCAGCGAGGTGGATTTCCGGGCCGTGTTGGCGAGCGAGGGGAGAGGAGGGCATGGAGGCACAATACCCATCCAGCGCCAGAATCTCCGTCAGCGCATGGTTGTTTCGATCTGGACTCGTCGTGCGGGTGCTCCATGCATGGTCTGCGTGCGCCCACAGAGCCGCGTGGAATCGGGTTCGCTCGGTCTCGGTCCAGGGCATGTGATCGCCCGCCAGGCGACGGGCCCAGACCCAGGATTTCATGCGAAGCGCGGTCTCCTGGGCATGCATCCAGTGGATTCCCCTTCCCCAGGGGTTCGCGTCCATCCATGAGCGCAGGAGTTCCTGGAGGGCTTCCAGATGCTGCGGGTCGCCCGTGAAGAGGAAGGCCATGGGAAGAAAGAGCAGAGGCTGGTGGCGATTGAGTTCCCACGTCTGTCGGATGTCTCCCGGCGTGTTTTCGGCCGCCTCGTGGATCTGATCGATGGGGAGGAGGGGCCACTGTGCGTTCTCGCCGGCGCCCAGCGCGACATGCCAGTCGATGACTCCCTGGAAGTCAGGGAGTCCGTGACCCAGCCAGCGCATGTCTCCTCGAGTGATCGCCTTCGCCCGCTCAATCACCTCGTCCACCTGGTGGGGCATCTCGCGTTTCAGTTGATCCGCAATCCATGCGGGGTCGTTGCCTGGAAGTGCCGAAGCGCAGAGTTCAGCATCCAGAATCGCGACCTGTGAACCGAGGTCTTTCTCCGGAACTCCAAGAGCCCTGGCAAACGCTGTTTCGT
>Ga0302135_10002131_pt1 | contig 11867 bp, 8 predicted proteins | sample CBN3_surface_MG_FD_203119 | JGI IMG/M metagenome (GOLD analysis project Ga0302135, IMG submission 203119) | Marine microbial communities from Western Arctic Ocean, Canada - CBN3_32.1 | ecosystem: Environmental > Aquatic > Marine > Oceanic | place: Canada: Western Arctic Ocean | collected 2017-09-15 | reverse complement strand
CGAGGGGCTGGAACTTGGTCTCCTACACGACATCGGACCTGAGCGTGGCCACGATTGATGTAGACAGCTACTTCACCGGCCTCGATTGGTCGAGGGCCTTTGGTTACGACAACGCGACGAACAAGTTTAAGAGCCTGCTGCCGGATACTTCGGACACGGTGGCTCTGGGCAACGCCTACTGGATATTCCTGAACAGGGCCGGTACGCTAGTTCCCCCGTAGAACGGGAAACACGGTCGAATCGGGAAAATAGTAACGGGATAGGATAGTAAAGCCTCCCTTCTCCTTTGTGGGAAGGGAGGCTTTTTTTTGAGGAGCAAGATGAGGGGACAGATGGGGATGCGGCTAGTAGTGGCGTTGATCGTGGCGGTAACCGCTGTCGGCGTTCTGGGTGAGGCTGCCTTTGCGCAGCCCCCGGCCCCAACCATCCCTGGGTTTTATTCGGGCACAGCGACTGTAGGAGGCCAACTGGTCCCAGACGGTCAGTTCATCATAGCAAGGCTCGGAGACTACGAATCCAAACCGGCCTTCGTAGTGGGCGGGACTTTCGACCTGGTTGTGTCTCCGGAAGACTCGAGTCTTATCAATCAAAAATTGTCTTTTTTCCTTGGTGGCCAGATTGAAGCTGACCGAACAGTTAACTTCAAACCGTCCTCGGTAGATCTGGACTTTGATTTGAAATTCCTTAAGCTGCCTGACCCGACCCCTACTCCGACCGCAACCCTTACTGCTACGCCACCAACGGCGCCAACTATTGTCTATTCCGGGTCGATCATCGTCGCGGGAAGTGACGTACCCTCGGGAGCAACACTGGTGGCGAATCTGGGATCCTACCAATCACTTTCAGCGCTTATTGAAGGAAACAGCTTCAGGGCTTTGGTAGTTGACCCAGGGGACGGATACTTGTTGGATGAGTCGATTGTCTTTACACTCAACGGTTTTCCGGCTACACAAAGTGTAATTTATGAAGAGGGAGAACTGAGCCGCACGCTTGCCCTGGTATTTGTTGGATTGTCAGCGCCAACGGCGACGCCGACGCTGACTCCTGCGCCTACAGCTACACCTGTGCCGACTGCGACGCCCACTGCGACTCCGACACCTTTGCCGACGGCCACACCCACGGCGACCGCCATGCCGAGCGCTACGGCTACAAGGACACCTACGCCGACCTCTACGCCGCGACCGACGAGCACGCCAACGCCGGAGCCCACGGAGATACCCGCGCAGATTCCGTCTCCGACGCCAACGAGCATCGAGGCTCCATCTACGGTTACGCCAGACGAAGAGGGAGGCGGATCTTCGTGCGTTCCATCCTTGAACGTATCCGCAGGGACTGGGGCGATGAATGTGCTGCTCTTGCTCGGCCCTATTGGATTGGTCGCGGGGTATCGTAGAATCCGCCGCCGTCCATAAACTCTGAGTGAGTGTTTTCGCTAACGACTCTGGTGTTCCCAGAAAATAGGCGGGTGGTTAACGCCGTTTTCTGCTCGTTCGCGCTCGTTTCTGGTTGCGGGGGTATTGTGGATGATATCCCCAGATTTACGTTGGCTCTGTGTCAGTAGCAGTGTCCTTTCAACCTCTGTTGCCATCCCTAGCCGAAGATCACGCCAAGCGGGAGTGTGCCATGTATTCAGAAATCACCAAAGCCGCAGCTCGATATCTGGCTAGCGCCAGGCTGGACAGCGTCCGCCTGAAAAGACTCGATTCGGGACTCGCTCCCGCGGATGAGCTCTCCGCTTATGTGGTGCAGGATGCGCTCCATGAACGACTCACTGAGTCGGGCGCGGGAGCCGTGTCTGGTCATAAAATCGGCTGTACAACGCCTATCATGCAGAGCTACCTTGCTATAGACACTCCCTGCGCTGGTGGGGTATTTGAGCCGACGGAGCGTCATGGCAACGGCGAGTTTTCCTTTGATGGACTGCTACATCCTGGCGTAGAGTGCGAACTGGCCGTGCGTTTGGGAGCGGACCTTGTTCCTGGGGAGGCCCCTTTCGATGCCGTTTCCGTGGCTGATGCTGTTGAGGCAGTGATTCCCGCTATTGAGGTAGTCGATGATCGTTGGGTCGACTATAAAACGATTGATACCCCGTCCCTGATTGCCGATGATTTTTTTGGCGCCGGTTGTGTCCTGGGAAATGACGCTCAAAATTGGCGGGAGTTGGATCTGTCCGAGGTAAAGGGTTCGATGACCATAAACGGTGAGCTTGTTGGCAGCGGCAAGGGCTCGGCGATTCTAGATCAGCCTCTTTCGGCGCTTGCTTGGCTTGCAAATTTGATGGCGCAACGGGGTAAGTCCCTACGGGCCGGTGAGTTTGTCCTGCTTGGTAGTCTCGTTGAGACAAAATGGGTGGAACGAGGCGACCTGGTCGAGATCAATCTCGGCAACCTCGGTCGTGCTAGCGCACACTTTGTTTAGGGCGCTATAAGCGCTTTTCGAGGGTGTGGGAGGTGCCTGGCAAAAGTTTAGCAGGTGGAATGAGTCGCTTTCTGTCATGGAGTGAAGGCCGCTGACAAAGTATTTGGGAGGCGCTACGCTCATTGCAGGGTTTTGTGTTGAAGGCGCCTGGTTTACATGACCATTCGCGGATGGTCAGGGCGATATTCCCTGCTTTGGTTCGACATTCTACGCTGAGGGGAGTCCAAAGTCTTGATCGTGGAAGGTGTCCACCGGACCACTGGCATGGCCTACACCGAAGCTGGTGACGGTCTGGCTGTTGTCCTGATCCACGGATGGGCGTGCGACCGCGGCTTTTGGCGCAAGCAGATTGAGGCACTATCCGGTGTCTGCCGGGTAGTAGCGCCAGACCTCCGCGGCCATGGCGCGTCGTCTGTGCCTGAAGACGACTACTCTTTGGACAGATTGGCCGGGGACATTTACTCTTTATGCCATGACCTGGGGGCGGCTCCATTCGTGTTGGTGGGCCACTCCATCGGAGGAATGGTTGCACAGCGCTACGCACTAGACCACCCCTATGGACCTAGCGGGCCTTGTGTACGTGGCTACGGCCGCTGCCGACCCTGAAAAGACTCTAGTATATCCAGGCAGATAGCGTTGGCACTTCCAGTGGAAGGCTTTCGCAGCGTTTTCCTACGCTACTCGGCATCGTGGTTCGCTCCCGATTCGCACCCGGATCTGGTGTTGTGGGTGGAGAACCGCATGCTACGCAGACCAGATCACGTGGCTTTGAAGCTGGTGGACGCATACGGAGACATGGACGTACGGGAAGAACTATCGACGCTGGATGAGCCTACGCTTGTCATAGGCGCTCATGGGGACGCATCAACGCCCGCGGATAGGCAGTAGCTATCGGAGCTGATTTCCGGTGCGAGTCTGCTCACAGTGGATGTGGCAAGGTCACTTCGTGCAGCTCAAGCGCCCCGATGAGGTGAATGAGACGCTTATGGTGTTTCTAGAGAGGCTCGGGCATTTGCGGGGTCAACCGCCCAACTAGGTGTGAGGTCAGCCGTTCACGGTAAGGCGCTCAATGAGCTGATCCCGTTCGCGTGTCAAATCGTCTACGGCATCCAAGAGTTGCTTCATTAATTTCTGGGCCTGCAGGTCAAGGCCCCGAGTCCGCAGGCCGTGGCCGTCGAAGGCTGTGATTAGGCTCTCCGCGCTCTCTCGGACGCTCGCGTCCATTGTTTCGGGTCCTCCGTTTAGTCCGTGCCCGTCAGGGGTATCCTGACTATCGGCCTACTTTCTGAGCCTTGGCCCAGCTGTCTCTCAGGGAGACCGTGCGGTTGAATACCAGGGAGCCGGGCTTCGAGTCCACTGAATCGACGCAGAAGTAGCCGAGCCTCTCGAACTGGTAGTGGGCGTCGGGAGTTGCGTCGGCCAGTCCCGGTTCCAACCGGCAAGAGTCCAGGGTCACGAGGGATTCCGGGTTCAGGACTGAGCTGTAATCGGCTGCGGTATCGGGCTTTTCGTCTGTAAACATCCGCTCGTACAGGCGGACCTCAGCGGTCAACGCATGCTCTGCCGAGACCCAGTGGATGGTTCCGCGGACTCTGCGTCCGTCTGGCGCCTGCCCTCCACGAGTCTCGGGGTCATAGGTGCACCTGACTTCGACGATCTCGCCCGTTTGCTCGTCCTTGACCACGCTCTGGCACGTGATGAAGTAGCCATACCTCAGGCGTACTTCACGTCCAGGCGCAAGCCTGTAGAACTTCTTGGGCGGGTCTTCCATGAAGTCGTCTCGTTCGATGTAAAGCTCGCGGGAGAATGGCAACGTCCGTGAGCCCATTTCCGGCTCCTCCGGGTTGTTTATCGCCTCCATCTCCTCGGTTTGGCCCTCAGGGTAGTTTGTGATAACGACCTTGAGAGGACGTAGAACACCCAGGACCCTCTGCGCCCGCTGGTTCAGGTCTTCACGGACGAAGTGCTCGAGAAGCTGGATCTCTGCCGTGTGGTTCCTTTTGACCACACCGACGCTACGGGAGAAATTGTTCACGGCCTCTGGTGTGTAGCCACGCCGCCGCATCGCCGAGATGGTCGGCATCCGCGGGTCGCTCCAACCTGTGACATGGCCGTCCTCCACCAGGGACAGCAGCTTGCGCTTGCTCATCATCGTGTAGGTTAGGTTCAGGCGGGCGAACTCGATCTGCTGTGGGTGGTGCACTTCCAACTCATCCAGCAGCCAATCGTATAGGGGCCGGTGGTCCTCGAATTCCAGTGTGCAGATCGAATGGGTCACGCCTTCGATGGAGTCGGACTGGCCCTGGGCAAAGTCGTATGTCGGGTAGATCGGCCAGTCGTCGCCCGTCCGGTGGTGGGTCGCATATAGGATGCGGTAGATTACTGGGTCACGTAGATTCAGGTTCGGTGACGCCATATCGATCTTGGCTCGCAAAACCCGAGAGCCCTGTTCGAATTCACCTGCACGCATCCTGGTGAACAGGCCGAGGTTCTCTTCGGCACTCCGATCACGGTACGGGCTATCCTTGCCCGGCTCGGTCAGTGTGCCCCGATACTCTCTGATTTCGGCAGGGCTCAGATCACAGACGTAGGCCTTGCCCTTGTCTATCAGCTTTTTCGCAAACCCGTACAGATCGTCGAAGTAGTCCGAGCTATAGTAGGCTTGACCTCCCCAGTCGTGGCCGAGCCAGCGCAGATCCTCCTCGATCGAGTTGACGTACTCCACGTTCTCTTTCGTAGGATTTGTGTCGTCAAACCGTAAGTTGCAGACGCCGCCGTATTCCGAGGCGATGCCGAAGTCGATTGCAGTGGCCTGAGCGTGGCCGATATGGAGGTAGCCGTTGGGTTCCGGCGGGAAGCGCGTTATCACGCGGCCGCCATTCTTGTTGGCTTCGAGGTCCTCTTCGACGATGCTGCGGATGAAATCGGTTGGAGAAGACAAATATGCTATTCCGTGGTGAGGGTCGGCGACTATTTCGCCAGCTTGCCTGATACGATACTTCTTGGAATAGTGTAGTGGATTAGCTAGGAACTACACAACGTTCTCGTAGGTAGGCATCTTTCGTCCGCAGCGGTTCGTATTCATAAGAACCAAAGACGACTACAGGTTGAGGAGGATTCGTGCGGTCCCTATGGCGAAGGCCCAGGATAGGATTTTTGTTCAAGAGACGCTCTGTCCTGGGTCTGCTCGCGGTCTTCATCATGCTGCCCCAGACCGACACCTTTCGGCTGTCGCCGGCCAAAACGACTGCCTCTGAGTATCTCTTCTCGTTGGCTGGCTGGGAGGTGATGAACGTCCCGTACAAGTGGTATCAGTTGCTGTTGACCGCTTTGTCGGGCAGCGACCCTTCTCGGGAGGAGCGTCTGGCCAGTCTGGACCGATACCTGCAGCTCGCGAGGATGGTGCGAAAGGAAAATAACCGCATTGAGGGCCTGGCGTTCCGCAGCAGCTCAACGCTATCCACCGGGAGCGTCAGGGAAAGATCGGAGAGGTCGACCGACTATCTGGACGAATTGACTGCAGAGAAAGAGGCCGCGAGGGCGGACGCCGAGGGGGCAATCGAGTCGGAGTTAAGCGCGGTGCTCATTGAGGAGAACCTGACCTCCATGTTTGGGTTCTTATTCCCACCGGTTGACCTGCGATTCGACCGCCCACCCACGGTGCTTGTAGTCTCGCCACGAGACCGTATCGAGCTAACAGAGACGGTGTTGTTGCATGCGGATGTGTCACCGATGGAGCGAGATCGTCTGGAGACAGAGCTGCTTGAACGCTACGATCTGTCCGCACTGGTGGCCGATCTGGGCGGGATTGCCACCTACCCCTCGCTCGTGAATGACCTCGGTGAATTGCGGTCGATCAGCCGACTCGCCGCCCACGAGTGGCTACACCAGTACTTTACTTTCCACTCGCTTGGACGCCACTACCGCAGCTCCTCGGAGATGCTAGCGATCAATGAGACGGCCGCCGACATGGCAGGCCGTGAGCTGGGGGACATTTTGTTTGCTCGCATGGGCGGGGATCTCAGTGTGTCGGAGAGCCGCTATCTGTCCGTTGAGCAGCGCAACCCGGCATTTACGCGTGAGATGCGGGAGACCAGGCAGCGGACTGAGGAGCTTCTTGACGAGGGCAAAATTGCTGAGGCCGAACAGTATCTCAAGGAGCGATGGTGGTTTCTTAGGCTGCGGGGGATTGGGCTTAGAAAGCTGAACCAGGCCTACTTTGCCTTTTACGGGTCCTATGCCGCCAGCGCCGCGTCGATTAGCCCTATCGGCGCTCAGCTTGCGGAGCTGCGGCAGCGCTTTCCCGGCGTCGGGGGATTCCTGAACGTTGTGGCGACGATCTCTGACTACGACGAGTATCTTGAGTTGTTGGAACGCTACGGCGTTGAGACGGAGTTAGAGGAAACGACCCAAGACTAAGATCCTCGCCTCAATCCTCTCCCTCCAAGGTCGAGGAGGTCGCCTAGGTCGCTTCCACGCGCTCAATGGCGTGCAGGTCCAGACGTCTGGCTTTGTAGGTCAACAACGCCACGGCGATAACGAATATGCCGAGGAGCACTCCGTAGGTCGGCAGCATGAGCGCCCAATCTGTGATCAGGACGAATGGCGGTACCGATGGCTCTCCTGTCTCGGATACGGCCACAGATGAGACCATCAGGTTCGTCGTGCGAAAGCCGGCCCACGTGCCGAGAATTAGACCTGTCACGGCGATAGCCAGGTGCTCGAAGGCCAGCAGCCACGTCAGCTGTTGGCGGGATAGCCCCATGGACTGCAAGAAACCGATCTCGCTCCGGCTCCTACTCGCAAACAACAGGAGGTAGGTGGCGTATCCCAGGCCAGCGGCTACGATTACGGTCAGCAGCGCCACAAGCACCATCGAATTCCAGCCTGATGTCGCGAGGGGGTCGAGGCGGGAGGATTCCAGCATGTCCGTTCGGTCCATGACACGACCCGAGAAGCGGAAGACGCGGTCGAGGGCGTCCCTTACTGCATTGTATGCGATCGGCGACTGTGTGACGAAGAGCTCGTTTGGAGTTGCTGCGATCATATTGCTCATCACGTTTACGTGGCCGAGCAGGCTCTCGAGGTCTGCCAGAATGAATCTTCCTCCGGTTGGCGCCATGGTCGGAAAGTAGTCGACCACCCCGCGCACGACCATCGGGACGTTTCTCTCCGAGACTGAGACGACGATCACGTCGTCGATCCCGAACGCCGTGGTCTCCGCCAGGGCGGCGCTGATTACGACGGGGAGCGGCCCGCCGGTCGGGCTCTGGTAAAAGCCCCGTACGCCATCTTGGTTCTCTGTGCCAAATGTGAACACTCCCGTCCGACGTCCACTATGGGCCGCTTGCCCGGTGGAGGTAATGCGGTCTGGCGACAGGGTGGATGTGACGATGGGCATCCATCTGTGTTGCTCCTCGAATCCATCGAGAATGTGTACCCGCTGCGCCTCACCGACCCGGGCGTGAATGTCGTCGATCATCATCTGGCCAGCGGTAGTAACCTCTCCTGCACCCGCCTCGAAGAGTTGGATCGACACCAGGTCTATTGGGTGCCGCATCCATCCGGGTATCTGAACCTCCAAGAGTTGCCATCCCGGCGCTCCGACTATCCCTGCAGGGATAGAACTGAGACGGCCATTGCCCTCCTCCAATATGAACCACATCGAGGTGTTCGGGATCTCCTCGCGAGGGTTCACCCAGACCCCTATGCTCGTGGATTCCGTCGGAATCTCCAGCCGTTCGATCCGTGAGCTGGACCGGAGGTCCCCCATTACGGCGGTGACCGATAGGTCGGAGAAGTCCTCTCGGTACCAGGTGATGTAGGGAAATTCCAGCGAATCGATTGCGAGGATTTCGACGGGCGCGGCTGCGGCCCGTGTCTCCTGTCGCAGCGCCAGAGACACCCCCGTGGCGCCGGGGAGCGCCGATAGGAATCGCTGTTCCTCTGCGGCTATGCTCTCCATGGAAAAGGTGGTGATTTCGGCAACTCTGACGTCCGCAGCGGTAGCGTAGGAGATGCGATCCTCGACGTTGCGTTTCAGAGTGCCTCCGACGGTGGTCGCCAGGACTCCAACACCTGTCACGAGTACCAAAAGTAGCACCAGGGAGGTGTATTGCAGGGGGTTGCGGGCCATGTGCCAAAGTCCAATTGAGAGCCAGACGGGTGCGACTCTGGTGAGCCTCCGGAAAGTGATGAACGCTATTTGGGCCGGCACGATGACCATCATCCCAACGGCTGGGAAGAACGCCGGGTCTCCGGGCCCGGGCCGTTCTACGGCCATCAGCGCGGCTACGAGGGCACCCTGCAACACCAGGCCGCCTATGCGCCAAAATGGCAGCCGTACGCGGTCTGTCGCCCAGTACGTGCCTCCTATGGCCAACGCGAGCGAGACTGGGGCTATCCAGCCCAGCAAGCGGTCGTCGAGGACGTCCACCCATATGGTGACTGCCAAGAACGAGAGGACGGACGCGGTTGCCGTCAGGTGGACCAGTGCGGATGACTCGCCGCCTAGGAAGCGTATTGAGAGAGGAAACAGGCGCATGAAGAGCAGCCCAACCCCCATCAAGAACAGGACGGGAGCAAACAGCAGTGGCTCGTTGACGCCTGGCTCACTGAACAGGCCGCCCGAGATCAGGTGTCCTCGGCTTTGCAGCTCCCAGAACACCACTCCTCCCAGGACCAGCACTCCGATGTCCAGGTTGTAGCGCTGCCACATTGGCACGCTCGGGGGGCGCCCGATTCGGAGCTTGTGGGCCAAGAGTGCGCCACGGGCGCCTATCAGCCCGGGCAATACCACGATTGAGAGACAAAGTAGGCCAGCGCCCCCAGCGACGATGAAGGGCACAGGGCCCAGATCCAGGGGCAGGAACTCGCCTCCGGTTGAGGCTCGCAGGTATAGTACCTTCCCCGCCGCGGCCACTATGCCGAATGCCAGGAATGGCGCGACCACGACTGCTACGCCGGTCATTAGCAGGCCTTCCAGTAGGTATAGCCGGACGAGCTGTCCCATGCTGGCACCTCTGGTCCGTAGTAGCGCGGAGTCTTTGGCCCGGTTGTGGACAAGGTAGGAGACGATCATGGCCAGGTAGAAAAAGACCGTCACGAGGGCGATGGCCAGGAGCAACAGCAGAGGCACCCTGGAGTAAAAGCTCGTACTCTCGAAGTTGTTCAGGGTCTGGCTCAGCCGTGTAGAGACACCCGAGCCGGGGATCGCTCTGGCCATGTTGTCGCCGAAATCGTCTAGGCGTTGTCGTGCGTCATCGAGATCCCATTTCTTAAATACCTCGGTATCGACAAGGACAATCCACACTGAGTCGATCAGGGTCGTGGGGTAGGTGGCGCCAACGGCATCCACTAGGGCTCTCTGAGTGGCATAGAGTGGCGCTGGGGGCACTCTGGGCTCGGCTGCTTCCTCCCCAAGCGACTCCTCCTCCTCTTCATTGGGGGGGTCGAGGAGAATGTAGGGCGGCAGCGGCCAGTAGTCTTCGCCCGCGTCGGTTGCCTCCACGATGCCAGAAATGCGCACGTAGATGGGTTCGACCCCCAGGGCCGGGGTGACTGCGAGCACCTCCCCGACTGTAAGTTGGAAGAGCCTGGACGTGCTGATGCTGATGATCGCTTCGATCAGCGGACGGCCCTGCTTTTCGGATACCTGGTCGCCCGCCATCTCGCCTTCGAGAAACGTGAGGTGGCTTTCCAGGTTAGTTAAGGAGCGGAAGTAGGAGCGACAGCAAGGGCCGGGTCCTACGGAGGCGGGGGGTAGCCTCGTGCCCGGCATGGCCGTATCTAAAGTATCGACGAGCAGGAATCGTTGACGGCTCTCAAAGATCGATGCTACCGTGCCGTCGGCTGCCTCAACCAGGGCGGTCTCAGTGTCGCTCAGCCTCTCCTCGGTCAGTTGAATGTTGGAGAGGAACACGCTGATGTTCGAGAATGGTCGATCGAGCCGGTCGATCGCTAGGTTGAGACCGAGGCGTTCCAGGGCGGAGACGTAGACGGGCGCCGCGGCGGCGAGGGTCGTCGCGATCAAGATGCCGGCGAAGATGCTTGCCAGGAGTGGCCAGTCATCCACAAATCGTTTGAAAACAAGCCTCGACAGGGAGAACGGGGGCATTGCCGGGCCTCATCATGAGCCCAAACGTTGTGGCAGAGGGACTCAGAGTGCACTGAGCAATTCGAGCATGGGCTCGACCCGGCGCTATCTGCGATCTCTGCGAAAGGTCCGATAGATGCTCTAAGATAACATAGCTACGGCATCGTCACTATTCGGCATTGCACGACTATTCTTACTACGCCCCTGCCCCACGCTTAGGGGGCGGGGTGTGCGGTGGACTGGAAACCGGCGTCGTCGTTCAGCGGATGCGTGCAGCATGGCGCAGCCCTTGCAACTAGGGCAACTGGTCACTATGCAAAAAACCTTGACTCGGGGATGTGCCGCCCATAGAATTGCGAAAACATTTTTACGACACGGAGGAATTCCATTGGGTCAAAATCTTCGTATTCTCAGCGTCAACGCTCACCCACACGATTTCACTCACTATGCTGGTACGCTCGGGATTCATGCGGCAGCCGGGGACGAGGTTACGGTCGTTAGTATCACAACCGGCGAGGCTACTCACAACGAGGCTCTCCACGACGAGCTGATGAAGCCGGAGGCCGAGCGTGACCCAGCCATCATTAACCAGGGGGCCGGGGACTACAGAGCCGTAAAGGCGAAGGAGCTGGAGGAGGCCTGCGCTATTTTTGGCATCACAGATGTCAGAATTCTTGGCTTCCCGCAGCCCTATCGGGTCTCCCTGTTCCCCGAGTCGATTGACGCCCTTCGGGACGTGATCATGGAGACGAGGCCCCATGTCATGATTACCCAGAGCCCACATACCGAAACCCGCAACGGCATGGCGGCCAGGGTACCTGACGACCATGAGGAGACCGCTTTCATGAGTCTGGAGGCTCGGGGCCGGGCGGCCACTGCCATCCCTGGCGACACCGTGGCCCCCCACACGATAGCTGCCATCTACTACCCAGGCGTCTACTATCAGAACGATGAGTTCGACTTCGTGGTCGACATCAGCGACTGGTTCGAGAAGCGAGTCGCGGCTGAAAACAAGTATGTCAGCCAGGGTCACTATCCAGCTTGGTCCCGGAAACGGATGGAGGTCTCGCTTGGCAACGTCGGTTGGTTCGCGGGGACCATGTACGGTGAGGGCTTCGTGCGCGACAAGACCGAACTGGTGCCGATGATTAACGTAGCCGAATCGGCGCTAAGGCGGGCCACAGAGCCAGTAGGCGACCACTACGAGCGTATGGTAGGCGAGAAGCCGCCTACAGACTAGATCTTTGCGCCGTCCTCGTCTCGTGGCGTGGCGGTGCACTTTAAACCGTTGGGTTGGAAATGTGAACCCGGTACGGACCGCCTGATCGAATGGCGGGACCAATTTCGCGGCATG
>Ga0302135_10002127_pt1 | contig 11878 bp, 9 predicted proteins | sample CBN3_surface_MG_FD_203119 | JGI IMG/M metagenome (GOLD analysis project Ga0302135, IMG submission 203119) | Marine microbial communities from Western Arctic Ocean, Canada - CBN3_32.1 | ecosystem: Environmental > Aquatic > Marine > Oceanic | place: Canada: Western Arctic Ocean | collected 2017-09-15 | reverse complement strand
TTCAATCCCTTCTCCGAAGAGGGGTTCAGACTCACAAGGGTCCGCACCCCGCCAATAGGTTCAACAGAATGATGCACTTGGCAAGGCTTGATGAAGCCGCTAATAGTTGTCAACTTCAAGACCTATAGCAGCGCACATGGCACTAACGCAGAACTACTAGCAAAATTCATGGCAGAAGCAGATGCGACCTGTGATTCAGCGGATTTCGTTGCTGTAGTTTCAGCATTCGACTTGGCTTCAGTAAAGGCTGCAGCACCTAACCTGCAAGTTTGGACTCAACATCTTGACCCAGTTGGATTTGGTTCTAATACCGGTTGGCTTCATCCTGAAACTGCAATTGAGAGAGGTGCAACAGGCACCATCATCAATCATGCAGAGCACAAAGTTTCTATTGACCATGTCAAAAATCTGCTAGCACAACTTCCTGATGGTTTTCCAGTATGCGCTTGTGCCGCAGATTTGGACGAAGCAAAGGCACTTGCATCTCTTGGCCCAACAATGATTGCTGTTGAGCCACCCGAACTCATCGGCGGCGACATCTCAGTCACATATGCAGACCCTGAAATTGTTTCAGGCACAGCTAACCTTGTGAAATCAGTAAACCCAGATGTTCGCGTTCTCTGCGGTGCAGGAGTCAAGAACGGAGAAGATGTCGCAATGGCAATTCAACTTGGAACTGAAGGAGTCTTGCTTGCTAGTGGAGTCACCAAAGCAAACGACCCACAAGGAATTCTTGCAGACCTTGTTTCAAAACTCTGAATTGCTTACTTCAGCAACTTATGATTGAGGGTATGTGCCGCCAACTTGGGAATAACCCTCAGGGATTTCAGCCCCGTAGTCAACTACTACACCTTCTAATTTGACACCGGCACCAATTTTGGCACCTTCACCAATCAAACATTCAACAACTGAGGCTTGTTCACCGATGAAAACGTCCTTCATCAAAGCAGACCTTACCACATCAGCACCAGGGGAAATCGTTGAACCATGACCTATTGCACTACTCAATGGACCGGCTCCATCAAACACCCCATCACCTATCCAAGAAGTGTCGGCAAAACCACCGCGTCCACCACTAGACCAGCGCTGACCATTGAGACAAATTTGCACACCCTCCAACCAAGAAGGAGGAGTCCCTGCATCAACGAAGTGCCCCTCAAAGCCAAAACCGTTCAACACTCCTTCGGATGCAATCTCGGTGTAAACATCTCTCTCCATACTATGAGCACCATCCGGCATTCGCTCGAAAATAGCTGGTTCAAGGATGTAGCAACCAGCGTTAATCATGTTACTGACTGCATCTTCTAATGCAGGCTTTTCTTGAAACTGGTAGATCTTCCCATCCTCACGTATATCGCAGACTCCAAACCGAGTGGGGTCCTCAACCTCCCACAAGGAAATGGTCGCTAAGCCACCCTGAGAATGGTGGAAGTTGAGCATTTCTTCAACTGGTACACTAGATAGCAGGTCACCATTCATCACGCAAAATGTCTCATCGCGAAGGTGGCTTCTGCAATTAGCAATCGCACCACCAGTACCAAGTGGTTCAGTCTCTTCAACGATTGTGACTTTGTATGGTAATTCAACAGTGGAAAAATGCTCTCTCATCTCATCAATTTTGTATCCTGCTGCCAAAATGACTTCATCAACTAATGTTTCAGGCAATGCTTCTACCACTCTTTCGAGCAAAGTTTTGTCAAGCATCGGTAACAATGGCTTAGCAACATGGTTCGTCCATGGGCGAAGTCTAGTGCCAAATCCGCCGGCCAATACGATGACTTGCATGATGCTCCCTGTCATCGCCGGTTAAACACCCTCACTTCAAGGGATTCCTCCCCGGATAGTGCCTTAGCACAACTTAGGCACGCGAGCAAGTATTCAAAGACGGGCTTTAGGTCGACCGACTTGTAGGGGAGATTGAATGAACATCCACGAATACCAAGGAAAGGGTCTGTTCCGAGATGTTGGGCTTCCGGTAGTTGCCGGAGTTCATTGTACAACTGTTGAGCAAGCACTCTCTGCTTACGATGATTTGGCTAGCAAAATTGTTGCTGTTAAGAGTCAAATTCATGCTGGTGGCCGTGGAAAAGGGGTTCTTTACAACCCCGAAACTGGTGCCGAAGTGATGCAAGGTGGAGTCAAAATTGCTTTCAATCGAGATGAAGTTGAAACCTATGCAACAAACTTGCTTGGTAACAAATTGGTAACTAAACAAACCGGTGAAGCGGGAAAAATCGTCAACAATCTTTACATTGAATCTGGATGTGCTATTGCGCACGAGTATTACCTTGCAATTTTGGTTGATAGAGAGGAAAAAATGCCTCTCATTATGGCTTCAACTGAAGGTGGAATGGATATTGAAGAAGTAGCAGAGTCAACTCCTGAGGCAATTCACAAGATTCACGTCGACATCAATGCTGGAGTGACTGATGCACAAGCTAATGGATTAGCGACTGCACTTGGGATAGATGGTGCGGCGAGCGATTCGTTTGTCACAATGCTTCAAGGATTATTCACATTATTTGTTGAGAAAGATTGTGCTATGGTCGAAATCAACCCACTCGTACGCACAGATGATGACGAGATGATATTACTTGATGCAAAAGTCAGTTTTGATGAAAACGCACTGTTCCGCCACCCCGATATCGTTGAACTACGTGACCTTTCAGAAGAAGAAGGAACTGAGATTCGCGCTAAAGAAGCTGGTTTGTCTTATGTCAAACTCGATGGGGACATCGGCTGTTTAGTCAATGGAGCGGGGCTAGCAATGGCGACAATGGATGTCATCAAATTGTATGGCGGGGAACCTGCAAATTTCTTGGATGTTGGAGGCGGTGCTGATGAGCAACAAGTTGAGACCGCTTTCAGTATCATTATGGAAGACCCGAACGTAAAGGGGATTCTAGTCAACATCTTTGGTGGAATCATGCGCTGTGACATCATCGCAAGAGGAGTCATTGCCGCAACTAAAGCACTCGGCCTAGAAGACCCACTAGTCGTAAGATTAGTGGGGACAAATTTTGAGGAAGGTAGAGCAATTTTAGCAGCCAGCGATCTCAACATCCACACTGCTGAAACGCTGGCCGAAGGCGCTGAAAAAATTGTTTCACTCATTGGAGGTGGTCAGTAATGGCAATCTGGATTGAAGAAGATGCTAAAATCTTAGTTCAAGGAATCACCGGCAAACAAGGTATATTCCACGCTACCAAGTCGGCAGAATTTGGTGCAAATGTCGTCGGCGGAGTAACACCAGGAAAGGGTGGTCAAATCGCCGACCTAGGAGTCATTCAAGTGCCAGTTTGGAACACAATGTCAGAAGCAATTACTGAAACAGATGCTGATGCCAGCGTCATTTATGTGCCACCAAGATTCGCTGGCGCCGCCATCATTGAAGCCGCTGATGCTTTCAAATCAGTCAAAGGAAGCGGCGTCATTGTCTGCATCACAGAAGGTGTTCCAACCCTTGATATGGTCAAGGCAACCGCTCACGTCAGAGGAATTGAGGGAGTAAGACTCATCGGACCAAACTGCCCTGGGATTATCACACCAAGTGAAACCGGTGGAGCAAAAATCGGTATCATGCCAGGCTCAATCCACGCCAAAGGGAGAATAGGAGTTGTCTCCAAATCAGGCACCCTCACCTACGAAGCTGTGGCTCAAACCATGAGCATCGACGAAGGGCAATCCACCTGTGTTGGTATTGGGGGAGACCCAGTAAACGGAACTGGTTTCATTGATTGTTTATCGGCTTTTGAGGCTGATGAGCAGACTGTCGCTGTTGTTATGATAGGTGAAATTGGTGGGACTGCTGAGGAAGAGGCTGCGGCTTGGGTTGCTGAAAACATGAGCAAGCCAGTTGTTGGCTTTGTTGCAGGGATGACTGCACCACCTGGTAAGCGCATGGGGCACGCAGGAGCGATTATTTCCGGCGGTAAAGGAACTGCTTCTGAGAAGGTAGCGGCGATGGAAGCGGCTGGAATCCGCTGTGCTAATGACCCATCTGAAATTGGCGCTGTTCTGCTGAAAGCGCTGCAAGATGCTGGACTTCGTTAATCTGCATGAAGAATAACATGTTAGCCGCTCGTTTCAAGACAAGCACCCGATGTCAGGGTACCAAACCACTGAGGATAGATGGCAATGACAGTTGATGTAACCAGTCTGATTCCTGTCGCATTTGTCTTGGCTGGAGGAGCAATGTCACCTGGACCAAGCCTTGCTGTCGTGCTCCGTAACACCATTGCTGGTGGACGCTCTAGAGGCATTGCATGTTCTATCGGTCATGGACTTGGGTTAGGCATTTACGTATTCTTAGCCATTAGTGGAATTGCATTATTGAAATCAGGAGGTGGCTCTTTTTCAACAACCCTAGATTTAGCGGGAGCCGCATTCTTAATTTGGGTCGCAATATCAATGCTCCGTGCGAGTGGAGCCGATGGAAAAAAAGTAAACACAAGTGATGGGGATGAACTACACAGCAATGGAAAACGTCAAGGTTTTGTCGAGGGATTTCTTATTGCCATTTTTAATCCAAAGATTTTTGTCTTTTTGACTGCTATTTTCAGTCAATTCATTGCCGCAGGAATGCCACTTTCAGATCGGTTAATCATTACTTTGCTAGCATTAGTAATTGACACTTCATGGTACATTATTGTCGCCAGTGCACTATCAGGAACTCCCCTTCTTGAAGCCCTGAGGCAAAGAGCAAAACTAATCGATATCGTGGTCGCAATTATTTTGCTTGGGCTGGCAATAACCATCTTTGCCAAATATTTACTATGAAATAAAATTGTAATTAGGTGGCTAATTACTTAGAACAATTTGAAACAAATCAACGTGGCGGTCCGCGTTTTTTCGGACCTCTAGGAGGGCCACCACGCTTTGGTGGGCCTGAGCCGCCTTTTGGAGGACCTCCTCTACTGGGAGGGCCACCACCTGAACCACCGGGGCCACGACTTGGAGGACCACCTCTACTGGGAGGGCCACCACCTGAACCACCGGGGCCACGACTTGGAGGACCGCCTCTGCTAGGAGGGCCACCACCTGAACCACCGGGGCCACGACTTGGAGGACCGCCTCTGCTAGGAGGGCCACCACCTGAACCACCGGGGCCACGACTTGGAGGACCGCCTCTGCTAGGACCGCTTGGGCCACCGCGACTTGGACCTCTTGGAGGACCACCCGAACTAGGTGGGCCGCCGCCTGGGCCATCATCCTCTTCGTCATCATCTTCGAACATTGCTCCGCAATTCGGGCAAGCAGGGTCAGATTCCATTACCGGATAATGACCACAAGCCTCGCAAGCGAATTTTTCTTCATCGTCCTCAACCTCTTCTTCATCTGGTGCATCGCCCCATACATGGGATACTTCACCTTCGGTAGAAGCGAATAGTGCCATAGATACCGAGAGTTCAAGCCCTTTGAGCGCAACCTCGGTTTGGATTGCATGTGAAAATGCGTTGGAAAGGTCTGAAGGAGTATCTAGGACTCTACCATCATCGATGTAAGTGACATTGACTCTAACCATATCATCCTCCAAGGAGATTTGAGGCGATTCAACTGCCACACCTCGCTTTCGTGCTACTCGCCGAACTGCTACCTCAGCCATTCTCCTCAGGAGACCAACTGAGGGGCCATCCTTTGAGTCAGGGGGTGAATCTCCCAATGCATCTTCTAGAAAACGAGCAGCCCCTGATTCAACTGAATCTTCACGGCGAAGATGAGATGGTAATTCAGAATTAACTTGAGAAAGAACATCTGTAGCAGTCTGATGATTCATCGTAAGCCATTCGTTACGAGCTTCTGACTTATTCTCCTTTTCAGCAACAACCATTCTGTCAACGACTTGGTTAGTTCCAGAAATCGCACCATCAAAAGCATCGGATATATTGACTGATTCATCTGCAGTTGGAGCAGGTTCTGTAGCCTCAGCGGTTTGACCTTTTTTCATTTGGAATGCAAGACGGTTAAGAGTATCAACATCCATCGGTTGTGGTGCGGGTTGAGCACCGGCCTCGTCCTGATTAGCAGACTGAACTGCTTGAGGAGTAACAACTCCGAAAGAACGCCCACCTGCATTTGACAAATCTTGCCTTGCACCACACTCCGGGCAGAAAATTGAGTCGTCTGGAATCTCATCGGAACATGACTGACAATCCATGGCTTAACCCCCTCTTACAACCCTACGGGTTGGCCCCCTCAGTAAAAACCGTTGCCGCGTATGGGTTTGATTACAGGCGGTTTCCGGGAGTAAAAAGAATCACCAAAACCAATATATTAAGACAATATTAACAGGTTCTCATTACTTTACCAATGTACTGTTCTAGTAAATATTGAATATGGTCGAATGATAGAACAAGTTGAAAATTTTAGGCGTCTCTATTAGCCTGTAAAAGTTTCATACTCTTCCTTCGTGAGAACATTGCCCACAGGGTCTTATTCTTCAACCGTTTTATTTCAGGACGTAATACCTTAACTCGGTTTTCTCCATCCAATACATTTTGGGAACCCAGTAATGTCAGGGTTCTCTGACCAATAAGAACTGGCAACATACAAGCGGCTCGAAGTCTAAATTGTCGCCTTGGTAATAACCTAATATATTCAACCGCTGCATCCAAATGTGACCAAGCTAAATCAAGATAAGTGTCAAAAAGTGGTCGGAATTTACCCATGTTTTGTGAGTCCTGTAAATCACTGGGAGTTAGGTCAAATCTTGCCATCGAATCTATTGGGATATAGCACCTACCCAAAGCCAAATCTGCGGGGATATCTCGTAAAATATTGATCAGTTGTAATGCCTTTCCAAAACGCACTCCTTGCTCAAACATGAGTTTCTCCGTTTCTTCATCGGCATTGATACAATGAGCCAACGACATGTGTGTCCAAAATTCACCGACACAACCAGCCACTCGGTAAGTATAATCATCAAGTTCTTTATCATCAGATAGAGGAGTTATAGTGCCTTTCTCAACATTCCCAAAGCGTTGTAAATCAAGAGTTTGGCCACTAACGATTGTATCTAAACACTGCCTGATTCTTTTCTGATCAGCGACTGAATATCGCTCTAAAGAATCAACTACTTCACTAACTTTTTCTAGTAATTTAGCCTCATCGGGATTAGTCTGAAGTTGAGCCAATTCACCCAAGTTTGGTGGTTCATCACGATCACCTTGAGCATGTTCATTGTATTCTTTAATATTGACAATTAATTGATTGGTATCCCCACTTGCAGAATCGGCAATTGTATCTGCCAATCTCGCCATTAAATAGAGCAATCCAATTTGGCCGCGAATCTTTGTTGGTAATACCTTCAAAGTCAGGTAGAAAGAACGTGAGGTCTGCTCAAGTAGAGAGTCAATATCTGGGCTGATTAATTTAGCCATGACTCAACCACCACTTGACCTGTGAACAACCTGTTCTTGCTCCTGTATTAATCTCTTTTCAAACGGAAGGGCTCTTTGAACCACTCCAATCATTGTGCCCGGCCCTTAGGGCCGTGGGGTTCATTAAGTGATGATAAACACACATTCAACGAAGCGCATGTCAGGAACAGCGATTATCGGAGATTCGCACATCTTTGATGAGGTCTCTGAAAGTGGTCTGAACTCTAATCAGCAAGAACGATTAGAACAAATCCGATCCGCTGTTGAAATATCTCGTGAAGCTGTAAAAGCGGTCAGCATAACTGCAATAGATTTGTTGAAAGATATTCCTGCTTTCATGACTGGTCTAAATTTTGAAACAGAGTTAGTCAATCCGTTTGCTCACATTGAGGCACCAATTTGGGAAGAAGAAATGGTGCCTCAGGAAATGATGGATGCGGCGTATGCATATTGCGAGTTGCTAACTCGTAAAGAAGCGGGTAACTTCTACCACTCATTCAAGTATCTTCCAGTTGAACAGCGCAAAGCAATGTGTGCGTATTACGCATTCTGCCGCCGAGCAGATGACATCGCTGATGGCGATTACGTGGATGTGTTCCCTGGTGGTGAAGGGGCTCAAGACCCAGAAGCAAAAGAGTATCGTGAAAGCCTTGAGCAGTTGACTGGTGACAAGAGTGTGTTGGACGCACCGACCTATCGTGACAAACTAGCCCAACTATTCTTTTTCCGCAAAAAGTTGTCCACTGCCTACAATTGCCACGCATCTACAGACCCGATTTTCATGGCGCTAAAAGATACCGTTTCACGATTCAATGTCCCAAGAGAACACCTTGATGACTTGATCTCGGGGATGGAAGATGACCTATACACTAACCGTTACCGCACCTTTGATGACTTGTACAAATACTGTTACCGAGTTGCCTCCACTGTTGGGCTTGTCTGCATTGAGATATACGATTATGATGACCCCCAGGCAACAAAATATGCCGAGTCTTGGGGGATTTTCATGCAGATGACAAACATCTTGCGAGATGTTTCAGAAGATGCAGGACGCAATCGTGTTTACTTGCCTTTAGAAGATTTAGAACGGCATGGGATCAAGCCTAGTGAATTATCAGGTGACTTGGCTAATGACAAGCGCTGGCATGCCTTCTCATCCGAATTTATTGAGAAAATAGAATCATACCATGAGAGAGCACTCAAATTACTACCACTGCTTAATCGCAAGGCACGATATTCCCCTGCAGCAATGATGGCATTTTACGGTTCAATTTTGAAGAAGATTAAGAAACGGGACGGTAACATCTTCCACGGTCAAATCAAACTTTCAAAAGTTGAGAAAGTGACTCTGGCAGCAGCCATATATGCCAAGCAGCGGTTTTTCCGCCTGTAATTAAAAACGCCCATCCTAAAGGATGGGAACAGCAAGCATGAAACAATGAATCCAAGCCGACAGAATTAGAGGTGAGCAGATGAGAGTAGCAGTTCTTCTTGATGACAGATGTCAACCAAAGAAATGCGATGACCAATGTCATGCCTTCTGCCCACCAGTTCGCAACGGACAGGAATGTATTGTTTTCCATGAAAAAACAAAGAAACCTATTATTTCAGAACAACTTTGCATCGGCTGTGGAATCTGTGTAAACAAATGTCCATTTGACGCATTAGTAATTCACAATTTACCTGAAGAATTGAAGTCTGATATGATTCATCGTTACGGCCGAAACGGGTTCCGGCTTTTCCGGCTACCTGCGCCACGTGAAGAACAAGTGGTGGGTATACTTGGACAAAATGGAATGGGTAAATCAACTGCGATCAACATTCTCTCAGGCGCTCTAACTCCTAACATGGGTGACTGGCATATTGAAGCAGCAGAATGGGACGAGATTCTCAAGAGTCTACCAAAGGGAGAGTTACGAGATTACCTTGAACTAGTGGCTGGAACAGGGGTTAGGGTGGCACTTAAACCACAATATGTTGACCATATCCCTAAGGCTTTCAAGGGTCAAGTCGGCGAATTACTGGCTACTGTTGATGAGCGGGACGCATTGGATGAAGTCACTGTCGAACTAGGGATTGACCATTTGTTGGAAAGAAAATTGCCGCAACTTTCCGGCGGGGAATTGCAAAGAGTTGCAATCGCCGCTACATTGTTGAAAGATGCAGATGTATACTTCTTTGACGAGCCGTCTTCTTATCTCGACATATTTGAAAGAATGAGAATTGTCAAAATTTTGCAGAATCTTTCCAAAGGAAAGCGAGTCATCGTGATTGAACACGATTTGGCTATTCTCGATGTTCTGTGCGATCTTGTTCACATTGTTTATGGAACTAGAGCGGCATTTGGAATCTTCACCCCAGCCCGTTCAACGCGCAAAGCAATCAATGCATATCTTGATGGATTTTTAGTTGAGGAAAATATACGGATTCGCGATAAGCCAATTTCTTTCGTCAGAGGTGCGGTTCGTAAAGAAGCAGTTGGTTTACCCATTTTAGAATGGGGCGACCTAGAGAAAACACTCGGTGATTTCAAACTCACAACAGGTAAAGGCACAATCCACGAAACAGAAGTCGTTGGAGTAGTTGGGCCTAATGCCACCGGTAAAACCACTCTAGCCAAGATATTTGCAGGGGAATTAGAGATGGATGCTGGATGGTGTACTATGGAAGCAAAAGTTTCCTATAAGCCACAGCACATTACGGCAGAATTCCCTGGGACTGTACGCGAATGGATGGATGCTGAAATCGGAAATTCTTGGCATGTAGGTGAATTCCAGACTAGAGTTGTCAGACCTTTAGAAGTTGACAAATTGTTAGAACTCGATGCATCTCGCCTCTCTGGTGGTGAATTACAAGCAGTTTCAATTGTAATCTGTCTTGGCCGAGATGCTGACATATATTTGTTAGATGAACCAAGCGCTCATTTGGATGCTAATGCCAGAATGGAAGCTGCAAAGGCCATCAGAAGAACCATGGAATCTAATGAAAAATCAGCAATGGTGATTGACCACGACATCTATTTCATTGACATTGTAAGTGACTCTTTACTTGTTTTTGAGGGTGAAGGGGGAACCGCTGGTTCTGCTATTGGGCCACTCTCACTTCGCAAAGGAATGAACCGATTTTTGAAAGGGGTTGGAGTCACTTTCCGCCGAGATCATGATTCAAAGCGTCCACGCATCAATAAAGAATCTAGCCAAAAAGACCGTGAGCAGAAAGCGAACGATGATTACTACTACAGTTGAGTGATTTAATGCCAGTTGTTCTTCCACCAAGCGCCGGATATCTCGGTAAGAGTCGCCGCCGAATTTCAGCTAGTGGTTTGGTCACATGGGAGCGTTGTCCTCGTCAATGGCATTACCGCAGAAGAATTGGTCTCAATGATGCTACCAATCCTGAGATGGTTATCGGGTTAGTTGTGGAAGATGCTCTTTGTGGGCTTTTCATACAACGTTTCCCCGAAAATGGAGCACCTATGCATGGCTTGGCAGAATGGGTGAACTTTAGTCGCCAAGAAAACGGCTTGGGGAAAATTAGCCCTGATGATGAAATCATTATCTCAGACCTAGAATCAATTTCAAAGTGGATGGATTTAGTCGTCCCTTCACTAGTTGATGAAGTCCAGAGACTCTTACAAGCGCGTTGGGATGCAACTCAATGGAAAGCAGCAGGTCGAGATATCAAAGAAGTCAAAGATGAACGAATTGAGAATCTGCTACGCGGTGGAATCAAATTACAACTGGAGGAAGTTGAAAACTGCTTTCAATCCGGCGGCGGGCCACATCTCAATGCCTACCGAGAATCCGGTGACCCATTCACAGTGCCAGCACCTTGCTGGGATGAAGAGCCAGTCAATCCGGGTGAAGATGCTAATCGAACCGCAGCAGATGGATTTGAAACATCAGGTGATGTCACAATATGGGAAGCTTGGGAAATTGCTAGACCATGGGTCAAAGACCCAAGAATCGCCGCACCTCAGAGGCTCTTCCACCCCGATGGTTGGGCAGCTGGAGAGATGGATTTGGTACACAGATGGGATGGTGCTGTGAGAATCTGTGACATTAAGGCAAGCGCTGGAACCAGTGGATATTCTGCTGGTTTAGCCAATCAACTTCGGTTTTACCAATGGCTATGGGGTATTACTCGTACCCACTCAGGAAGACCGAGGAAAGGCGAAAGTGGTGGTGAACTTTCTGGCCTAGAAGGATGGTATTTGAATGGCCCACACCGAAAAATCATTGACTTGCTTGACGATAAAACTCTCGAGTCAGAAACCTCTCGCTGGAAAAATATCCACGAACAAATGACTCTCTCTGGACTGCACCCAACTCACCTCGCACCTGCCGACCCTGCTCCTTGGTTAACCCACGCGCCGGGCGGAATGGCACTACCAGTTGAAGATGAACAGATGGCTAAGTCTTTGACTTGTGAACGTTGTACTGCAGCGGCATTTTGTGATACCTCACCAGCAAAAGTGCAAGCGAAAGCACTTGCAGCCC
>Ga0302135_10002124_pt1 | contig 11894 bp, 9 predicted proteins | sample CBN3_surface_MG_FD_203119 | JGI IMG/M metagenome (GOLD analysis project Ga0302135, IMG submission 203119) | Marine microbial communities from Western Arctic Ocean, Canada - CBN3_32.1 | ecosystem: Environmental > Aquatic > Marine > Oceanic | place: Canada: Western Arctic Ocean | collected 2017-09-15 | reverse complement strand
GCGGCGGCATTCGCCCCATTTGGAGGCCGTCAGGGAACCCGGGGCCGGCTGCGCCCGGTGATGATAGGGCACGAGCATGAGGATCTTGGTCGTGGCTGCCGGCAGATTGTTCAGCATGGGCGCCAGATCGGCATGGGTCGCATAGACCCAGGCCTGCCGCTCTTCGTCCGGCACGCTCACCGGAGGCTCTACCGGCGCCACCGGTTCGCGCGGTCCCTTGCCGTAAATATGGCCGCGCGCCCTTTCGAGATCGTACTCGTCGGGTGACGGCAGAAAAGCGCGAAAGCCGTTGGAATGAAAAGCGGAATCATGGAGACCGAGAAGCCAGCCTATCTCCTTGCCCGTCTGCTCCAAGGCGCGCAGGTTGAACAGGTGCAGCAGATCGTTCCAGCGGTCCTCGTCGTACATCCAGGCCGGGAAGGGACGCGGCGTGAAGCGCTCATACGTGTCCTGGCGCTCGCACCAGATGATATCGATAGCCACCACGACCGTCTTAGTGGCGTCATGGTGCCGGGCGAACAGGTCCAGAAGCATCCGTTGCTCGTAGGCCGTGCCACTGTTGAGTGAGAGATTGGCGAATCTGCCGCCGAACGCTTCCTCGAGCAGATCGGGACGCAGCATCCGCGTCATCGAGGTGCCGATCACGACACTGTCATAGGCCAGGTCGCGCGCGATGGCCGGATAGGAGAAACGCTGGTTCGAATCGACTGGGGCGCGGGCCAGCGGCGGCGAGAACCAGACCGTCGCGTAGGGGTCGACGAGCAGAACGGCGAGATAGAGCAGCGTGCCGAGCCCCCCCGCCAGTCCAATCACCCATCGCCAGTAACCGCGCCAGCTCATCACGCCCTCAGAACTGAAAATAGATGAATTCGACGGCACGCCCGCCGCCGACCAGCAGCGCGACATAGAGCGCGAGCGCACCGGTCGCGGTTGCCGCGAGGCAGGATGGCCGCAGACGATCGAGGGCCAGGCGCTGGCTGGTCGGCAGAGCAAGGACGACGGCGGCGCCCAACCCGATAATCCAGAGATCCTCGGGTCGCCCCAGAACGAATCCCAGACCGCCTTCCCCGGCCCCGAGCATGCTGGCCCACAGGGCCCAGGCGGAGGCGAAGCTTTCTGCCCGGAACATGACCCAGGCGAAGAAGACTATGAGCATGGTCAGGGCCCAGCCGACCATTCTCGGCAGGGCGATTCCGACCCGGCCCCAGAGCCGCTGGATCGCGAGGGCAAGGCCGTGAAACCCGCCCCAGACCACGAAGGTCCAAGCCGCCCCGTGCCACAGCCCGCCGAGCAGCATCGTCACCATCAGAGCAAAAATCATGCGCGCCGCGCCATGGCGGCTGCCGCCCAGGGGGATATAGAGATAGTCGCGCAGGAAGCGCGACAGGGTCATATGCCAGCGGCGCCAGAATTCGCTCACCGAAACCGCTCGGTAGGGCGCATTAAAGTTGACCGGCAGGGCGAAGCCGAACAGCAGAGCGAGGCCGATCGCCATGTCCGAATAGCCGGAGAAATCGAAATAGATCTGTAAACCGAAAGCGGCGGCTGCGAGCCATGAATCCGCCATACCAAGCGCCGTGCCCGCCGCCGAAGCGGAAAAAAGCGGATCGGCCAGGGGCGAGAGTTGATCCGCCAGCAGGGTCTTTTTCGCCAATCCAATGACGAAGAGCGTCAGGCCCCGCGAAAACCTCTCATCGAAGCCCGCACGCAGCGGGTGCAGGGCATATTGCTGGATGATCTCGTTATGGCGGACGATCGGCCCTGCAATGAGCTGAGGAAAGAAGGTAACGAACAGGACAAAATCCTCGAATCGATAGAGCGGCGCGCGACCGCGCGCCCGGTCCACCAGATAGGACACCTGCTGGAAGGTGAAGAAGCTGATGCCGAGGGGCAGGACTATACCCCAGGCGGAATGTTCGATGCCGAAGAGCGCGGTCAGGCTATTCGCGAAGAAATCGGCGTATTTGAAGATCCCCAGAACGAGCAGGTTGAGACCGACGCCGATAACGGCATGCCACCTTGCGGCATGCGCGCCGATGGCGCGCGCGAACAGCCAATTGACCCCGACCGACGCGACAAGCAAGGGAACCAGCCTCAGATCCCAATAGCCATAGAAGACGACGGAAGCCGCAATCAGCAGCCAAGCACGTAGGCGTGGCCGTGCCGCCCAGAAATAGAAAACCGCCAGGACTGCCGGCAGGAAGGCGATCAGGAACACCTGTGAGGAGAACAGCATAACCCGATCAGCCGCAGGTCAGGGAGAGCGCCGCAGCCCTATTTGTCACCATTCGGAGGCGAAATCTAAAACAGGCTCTCCATAGGAATCGAATAGGTCAAGCTGACCGTTTCAGTTCCCGGGTTCAGGTCGCTGAGAACCTTGCCGTGGGACATGTGATGGAAGCCCACGCCGAGTTGGGATTCATTGTCGAACTGATAGTTCACATCGAAGCCGGAGCGCAGGACGCCGGCGCTGCCGAGATTCTTGCCGTTGCCGGCGTAATAAACGGTCGGCGCCAGATTGGGAGAGATCACGAGACGCGGCCCGAAATAGGCATCGACGCGCAGGCCCGCATAGCCATAGGCACCGCCATCGGAGGTCCCATCGACCCCGATGAAGGGCTTGAATCGCCACAAGAACAAATCCGACCGATATTCCATCTTGAACAGTGCGGCCTGATTCTCGTCGTCGACCGCGTCGAAGAAGCCGCCGCCAAAGGTCAGCAGGTCGGGATTGCGGTGCTCCGGCGGGTCCGCGAACATGGACCAGATCAGGATCGGCACGCTGCCGATGATGATGCCATTCACGGCAGGATCGGCGCGGGAAGAGGATTCGGCACCCAGCCAACCGCAAAGAACGGCGACTAGCGCCAGGATTGAGCGGCGCATCATGGTATCGGTCTTTCTTAATGTCCCCCTGGATTCTAACGCAACATCATAAGAGCGTCGCCGTCAGACGCAACTGATTTGGCGGTGGCCTATTTCACCTCCGTCGTTGATCGACGCGGAATCACACGCTATTGGAATGGTTTGGGTAATTCGGCGACGCGCGGTCGCCAGCGGGGCAAAATGACGAAAAGCTGGCCGGCCGGGCGCAAGAGCGGCTGCGAAGTGGAAAAACGTGTCCTTGCGATGGCGCTCGCCATCGGCCTTCCGCTGGCCGTCATGCTGTCGATCGAACCGGGCCTGGATCATTGGGCGACCGCCCTGTTCCACGATCCCGAACGCGGTTTCGTCGCCTCCTATGCCGAACCATGGATCACCATACGCAAACTCCTGAAGGTGGCGGGCGTCGGTCTCGCCGTCGTGCTTTTTGCGTCGATCGCCCATCGGATCCTGCGGCGCAGCTATCTCTGGGTTCTGGATTGGCGGGCCATCGTCTATATCGTCGCCGTGATCGGCCTCGGGCCCGGCCTGATCGTCAATGGCGTCCTGAAGGAGAATTGGGGGCGCGCTCGGCCCTCGCACACGACTGAATTCGGTGGCCAGAAAACCTATAGCCCGCCGCTCGTCATTGCCCATCAGTGCGACCACAACTGCTCTTTCGTTTCGGGCGACGCGGCCTGGGGCTTCGCCTTCGTGGCCTTCGGGTTTCTGGGCCGGACGCGCCGGCAACGCCTCCTCGGCTTCCTCGGTGGCCTGGCTTTCGGGACGGCAATGGGATTGCTGCGTATCGCCCAAGGCGGCCATTATCTCAGCGATATATTCTATTCGGGCGTGATAACCGTCGGGCTCGCCTGGCTACTCTATGACCTGTTGATCAGACGCGCCTGGCTCGGCCCACGCGGTCGTCCGAATGAAAGCGGAGTCGATCCGGCGCACTAAAACCTTTGATCGGATAGTTTTTACTGGTTGATCAATTAACTAAGGAAATTCTATAAGACTCTGGATGAATGCTATTGGGCGCTACATTTTTCGGCAAATTTTCGAGGCGACGGCCTTCGTCACCGTCGCCCTCGCTTGCGCGGTATGGCTGACGCAGTCCTTGCGCTATGTCGAATTGATCGTCAATCGAGGCCTCTCGATCGGCCTGTTCGGCTATCTGACCGTCTTGCTGCTGCCGACGTTCCTGCTGGTCATCCTGCCCATTTCGCTCTTCTGTGCGATCCTGTTCATTTACAACAAGCTCATGTCGGACAGCGAATTGGTCGTGCTTCGCGCGGCCGGGTTGAGCAACCTGGCCCTGAGTCGGCCGGCCATCATGATGGGCCTCGGCGTCGTGATCATCTGCTATAGCCTGAGCCTCTATTTCCTGCCCGCCTCGTTCCGCCAATTCAAGAATCTGGAATACACGATCCGCAACGACTACTCGGCGATCTTGCTCCAGGAGGGCGCGTTCAACAGTCTCAATGACGGCCTGACCGTCTATGTCCGATCGCGGGAATCGAGTGGCGAACTGCTCGGCATCCTCGTCCATGACAGCCGCATTCCCGAGAAGCCCGTCACCATGATGGCCGAGCGCGGCGCCCTTGTGATCAGCGACGAAGGACCGCGGGTCCTGATGATCAACGGCAACCGCCAGGAAGTGCAGCGCGAGAGCGGACAGCTTTCGCTGCTCTATTTCGACCGCTACACCTTCGATCTCGGCCAGTTCACCGGCCGGCTGGAAACGCGCTGGCGCACGCCCGAGGAACGCTATCTGCACGAGCTTATCTGGCCCGACTATTCCAACGAGGGCGACGCCTATTACGCCAAAAAACTGATCACGGAAGGCCATCAACGCCTTGTCGCGCCGCTCTATGCGCTCGGCTTCGTTCTGATTTCCCTTGCCAGTCTTCTGGCCGGCGAGTTCGATCGGCGCGGGCAGGCAAAGCGCGTCATCTTCGCGGTCGGTGCGGTGGTCGTCGTGCAGGCCGCCGGCATTGCTTTCCAGAATTTGGCGGCGAAACATATCGAAACGATTCCGCTGATGTATCTCAACGCGGCCATGCCGATTTTGGTTTCGAGCATCATCCTGGCGCGCGGAGCACGGCGGCGGACGGCGCGCGGCCTGCGCCCCGCTGTCAGCGCGGCCTGAGGCCGCGATGCGACTAACCACAACCTTGTCGCGCTATATCGGACGCCAGTTCCTGATTTGGTTCTCGGTCGCCTTCGGCGGTTTGGTCGGATTGATCCTGCTGCTCGACACGGTCGAACTCATGCGGCGCGCCTCGGGCAAACCCGACGCCACACTGGACATCGTAATGTCGATGGCACTCCTGAAATTGCCGAACATGGCGCAGGAGGCAGTGCCCTTCGCGATTCTCTTCGGCGGCATGGCCGCATTCTGGCGTCTGGCGCGCAGCAGCGAGATCGTCGTCGTCCGCTCGGCCGGCGTGTCCGCCCTACAGTTTCTGCTGCCGGTCCTGGTGATTGCCTTTTCCATCGGCGTGTTCAAGGTCGCGGTGTTCAATCCCTTCGCCTCGGTCACGCTGTCGCGTTTCGAACATATCGAGGGAAAATACCTGCGCGGGCGGTCGAGCCTGCTCGCCGTGTCCAGTTCGGGGGTCTGGCTGCGTCAGGCCGACGACTTTGGGCAGGCGGTGGTTCATGCCCGCGAAGTCTCGCCCCAGGGGATGGAGATGCGCGACGTCATCATCTTCATGTACGAGGGCGAAGATCGCTTCGTGCAACGTATCGACGCCGCGACCGCCGTTCTGGAGGACGGTTACTGGCTGCTGAACGACACCTGGATCACCTCGCCGGAGCAGCCTTCGCGCTACGAGCCAGAATACATGGTTCAGACCGACCTTACCGTCCTCAAGATCCAGGACAGTTTCGCGACGCCGGCATCGATTTCCTTCTGGGATCTGCCCGCCTTTATCGACACCCTGGAAAAGGCCGGATTCTCGGGCGTGCGCCACCGGCTCTACTGGCACAGCCTGCTGTCCGACCCCTTTCTGCTTTGCGCCATGGTGCTGTTCAGCGCGGGGTTTGCCCTGCGAGCGGCCCCTCGGCGTACCGCCGTGGTCTGGACCATGGGCGGCGGTATCCTGACCGGGTTCCTTCTCTATTTCCTTTCCGATGTCGTCGCAGCGCTCGGTCAAACGGCGAGCGTGCCGGTGGCTCTCGCAGCCTGGACGCCCGCTGTGGCGGCGATCCTCATCGGCGCCTCCCTGCTCATTCACGTTGAAGAAGGTTAGGGAAGCGGTGGAGATGCTGGGGGCAATGCGGAACGGGCTTTTCATCGCAGCATTGATGCTGGCCATCCCCTTCGGGGCACCGGCGGACGCGCAGGAATTGCCTCGTTCCTCTTCGTCCCAGCCCGTCCTGCTGAGCGCGGACGAGATCAGCTACAACGAAGACCTCGGCATCGTCGTGGCCACGGGCAGCGTCGAGATTGCCCAGGGCGCGCGCGTCGTTCTGGCCGATCGCGTCACCTATAACGAGCGCGAGAACACCGTCTCGGCGGTCGGCCATGTCCGCCTGCTGGAACCGGGTGGCGAGGTGGTCTTCGCCGAATACATGGAACTGACCGACGACATGAAGAACGGTGTGGTGCGCGATCTGCGCATCCTGCTGACCGACAATTCGCGCATCGCGGCGGCCGGCGGCCGGCTGCAAGGCGGCGAGCGCACAGAAATGCGCAAAGCCGTGTTCAGCCCCTGCGAACTGTGCGAGGACGACCCCGAGGCCGCACCGCTCTGGCAGCTCAAGGCGGTGAAGGTCGTGCACGACCAGCGCAGCCACGACATCGAATACACCGATGCCTGGATGGAAATGTACGGCGTCCCCGTGTTCTACACGCCGTATTTTTCTCACCCCGACCCGACGGTGAAGCGCCGCTCGGGCATTTTGACGCCAGATTTCGGCAATGATTCCCAACTCGGCATGCTGCTGCGCCTGCCCTATTTTGTCACCTTGGGCGACGACAAGGACGCCACGATCACGCCAATTTTCACGACCAAGGAGCGCGTCGCCCTCGCGGTCGAATACCGCCAACGTTTCACCGATGGTGAGTTCGTGACCGATGGCAGCTTCACCCGCGTCGAGCGCCGCGGCAGCGACGGCGAGCAACTCGGCGAGGACGTCAATAGGGGCCATATATTCGGCAAGGGCCGTTTCGACATCGACCGAACCTACCGCTGGGGTTTTGACGCGGCCTATACCACTGACGACACCTATCTGCGCCGCTACGGTTTCTCGTCCGAGGACGTGCTGACCAACAATCCCTTCGTGGAGGGGTTCCGCGGCCGGAACTATATGCACGCCGACGGCTACTACTTCATGGACCTGCGCGAAGACCGGGATCAGGACCAGGTCCCGATCATCCTGCCCGTAGCCAACTACAACCATGTCGGGGAGCCGGACTCTATCGGCGGCCGCTGGGCGGTCGATGCAAATATGCTGAACCTGAACCGGATCGAGGGCGCGGATAGCCGGCGCCTGTCCCTGAAACTCGGCTGGGCCGCGCCCTATACATCGCCCTGGGGTGACGTCTGGGAACTCAGCGCCTCGGTCCAGAACGATGCCTATTGGGTCGACGACGTCCAGGTTGCGACCCGTCCCGCCGGCACAACCGAAAGCGGCCTGACGGGACGCTTCTTCCCGCAGGCTATGCTCAAATGGCGCTATCCCTTCATGCGCAACGCCGGCACGACCCGTCAGATCATCGAACCGGTCGCGGCACTGGTCGTCAGCCCGAACGGTGGCAATCCCAGCAAGATTCCCAACGAAGACAGCCGCGGCTTCGAATTCGACGATGCCAATCTGTTCAGTGCCAACCGCTTCGCCGGGCTGGACCGGGTCGATGGCGGAAAACGTATCGTCTATGGCCTGGGTGGCGGCGTTTACGGCGATAGTGGCGGTCAATCGACCTTCTTTTTTGGGCAGAGCTACCGCCTGCGAGAGAATGACGATACCTTCGACGAGGGTTCTGGGCTCTATAGCCAGCTTTCGGACTATGTCGGCCGTGTCCGGACCTCGCCCGGAGATTATCTGGACCTGGTCTACCGGTTTCGCCTGTCGCGGACGGATCTGGGGCCGATCCGCAACGAGGTCGGCATGACCGCGGGGCCGGAATGGCTGCAGATTCAGACCAGTTACCTCTTCTTCCAGCAGACCGAGACCGGCAGCGAATTCGGAACCCGCGAGGAGGTGTTCGTGTCGGGACGGGTCCAGCTGACCGACTACTGGTCCTTCCGAGCGACGCACCGGCGCGATCTGATGACAGGCGGCGGCGCTTTGCGGACGACCACAGGTATGATCTACGAGGATGAATGCTTCACCTTCGACGCCAATTTCTCGCGCAGCTTCTTTCGCGACAGGGATTTCGAGGAAACCGACACCGTGCTATTCCGGTTGGTGTTCAAGCATCTCGGCGAGATCGGAACGGCGGTGCGCTAGGCGTCGCCCCTCGTCCCGCCGGCCCAAGGCCTCGACACGGAGTTATGATCATTCCTCGCGCCGCCCAATGCGTCACCCTGCGCCATACCCTAGGCGCCGTCCTGCTGATTGTGGCGATCTTTGCGCCCGTCCAGCGGCCGGCCGCACAGGACATCATGCGCATCGCGGCCGTCGTGAATGACGACGTCATCTCCGTCTACGACCTGGTGCAGCGGCTTCGCCTTGTGATCTTCTCCGCCGGGCTCGAGGACAACAACGAAACACGTCAGCGTCTCGTCCCCCAGGTCATGCGCACCTTGATCGACGAGCATCTGCAGCTGCAGATGGCCAAGGAACAGAATATTTCGATTCCCGATCAGCGCGTCGAAGACGCCATCGCCGGCATCGAACAGCAGAACGGCATGGCGGCGGGTGACTTCGACCGGCTGCTGCAGCGGGCCACGATCGACCGCTCGACGATCGAACAGCAGATCCGCGCCGGTCTCTCCTGGTCGCGCGTGCTGGAGCGTCGCATGCTCCAGGAAGTCCAAATCAGCGACGAGGAAATCGACGAGACTTTCGCGGAAATCCAGGCGAGCAGCGGACAACCGCAGACCCAGATCAGCGAGATCTTCCTGGCCGTCGACACGCCGGCGCAAGAAGCCGAGATCCGCGCAGCCGCCTATCGGATCTATGAACAGGCGAAGGGCGGTGCCACCTTCTCGGCCCTGGCCCAGCAATTCTCGCAAAGCGCCACCGCAACCTTGGGCGGCGATCTGGGCTGGATGCGCGAAGGTCAGCTTCCGGAGGAGATCGCAGCGGTCGTCACAACCCTCAAGCCGGGGGAAATCGCCGAACCGATCCGCAGCACCAGCGGCTTCTATATCGTGCAATTGCGGGACCGGCGCACTGTGGCTCCGGGTGCCGGCGTCACCACAAAGGTCACCATAGAGCATCTGTTCCTGCTCCTTCCCGCCGGCGCATCCGACGTCGAGCGGAAGAACGCCATGGACCTCGCGACACTGATCGGCGATACCGTCGCCGATTGCGGCGCTTTCGTGCGCCTGCGCGACGAAAGCGGCGCCCGCACCTTCGGCCTGCCGAGAGAGGCCAACCTGACCGAACTGCCGCCCGATATTCGGACCATCGTGACCCCGCTCCTGGCCGGGCAGATCAGCGACCCGATCCAGACCGGGTCCGGCGTTCTGATCATCATGCTATGCGAACGTGAAGATATCGGCGACATCGCGCGCGAGGATATTCGCGAAACATTGGTGCGCGATCGGTTGGATATCATCAGCCGCCGGTTGATGCGAGACCTGCGCAACAGCGCCTTCATCGATCTGCGAATCTGAAGCATAGGCGCGCCGATGACCGGATCGGACGCCCTCCCCCTGGCCCTGACCTTAGGCGAACCCGCCGGCATCTGCGGCGAGATCGCCTGCAAGGCCTGGCTCGAGCTGCGCGATAGCGGGCCCGCCTTCGTCGCGCTCGGCGATCCCACCTATTATCGGGAAGCAGCCGACGCCCTCGACCTGGGCGTGCCGGTCGAGCCTGTCGCATCCGTCGAGGAGGCGAAGGCGGTATTCTCCCGCGCCCTGCCCGCCCTCGGACCTGCCCTGCCCGCGCGCCCCATCGCCGGCCGGCCCGACGGCGCAACCGCCCGCGCCGTAATTCAATCGATCGAAGAGGCGGTGCGCCTGACCCTGAACGGCCGGACCGGTGCGGTCGTGACCAATCCGATCCACAAGGCCAGCCTCTACGCGGTGGGGTTCTCCCATCCGGGCCACACCGAGTTTCTTGCCGAACTGGCGGGCGGCGCACGGCCGGTGATGATGCTGGCCTGCGAGGAACTCCGCGTCGTCCCGGTTACCGTTCACCTCTCCCTCGGCGACGCCGTCCGCGCCTTGACCAGGGAGGCGATCGTGGCCTGTGGCCGGATCACCGCTGCGGCGCTCGAGCGCGATTTCGGTATCCCCCGGCCACGCCTGGCGGTCGCCGGCCTCAACCCCCATGCCGGCGAGAGCGGCCATCTGGGCCGTGAGGAGATCGACATCATCGGCCCGGCGGTGGAAGAACTGCGCGCGGCTGGAATCGCCGTCGCCGGCCCTTTCCCCGCCGACAGCCTGTTCCATGCCGCGGCGCGCAATCGTTTCGATGCCGCGCTCTGCATGTATCACGACCAGGCCTTGATTCCGCTCAAGACCATCGATTTCGACGGCGGGGTGAACGCCACCCTAGGCCTGCCCTTCGTGCGGACCTCGCCCGATCACGGCACGGCCTTCGATATCGCCGGCCAGGGCAAGGCGAGCGCGCGCAGCCTGGTCGCCGCCCTGCGCATGGCGGGGGCGATGGCGCATCATCGGGCCGCCGCCAAACCGGCCTAGATCGATCGCCTTGGCCCCAAACGACTCACCCCTCCGACCTGTCCTGCCGCCGTTGCGCGAGGTCATTGCCCGCCACGGCATCGGCGCGCGCAAGGGCCTGGGCCAGCATTTCCTGCTCGACGGCAACCTGACCGATCGCATCGCGCGGGCAGCCGGGTCGCTCGAAGGTACCCATATCGTCGAGATCGGCCCGGGCCCGGGCGGCCTGACCCGTTCGCTGCTGGCCGCCGGGGCCGAGCGTGTCGTCGCGGTCGAGCGCGATCCGCGCTGCGTCGACGCATTGGCCGAGCTGGAAGCGGCCTATCCCGGGCGGTTGCAGATCGTCAGCGCCGACGCCCTGGAAGTCGATGCCGCCTCTCTCGTGCCCGCGCCACGGCGCATCGTCGCCAATTTGCCCTATAACGTTTCGACCGCGCTGCTGCGCCGCTGGCTCGACGCGCCCACGGAATTCGAGAGCATGACCTTGATGTTCCAGACCGAAGTGGCGGAACGTCTGGCGGCCGAGCCGGGCGGCCGTGACTACGGCCGGTTGAGCGTGCTGACCCAATGGCTGTGCGACGTGCGGATCATCTTCAACGTCGCGCGGACGGTTTTCGTGCCGCCCCCCAAAGTCTCATCCTCGGTGGTGCAGCTCTATCCCCGCACCCTCCCGCTCGCGCCCGCCCGTATCGGCGCGCTGGAACGGATCACGGCCGCCGCCTTCGGGCAAAGACGCAAGATGCTGCGCTCCAGCCTCAAGACCTTGAAGCAGGACACCGAGGCCCTGCTGAAAAGCGCCGGTATCGAAGACGGGACCCGCCGGGCCGAAACTCTGACCGTCGAGGAATTCTGCGCCCTCGCCCGTGCCTTGGACGAGACCACGCCCGTCTCAACGCTTTAAGCCTCTCCTGCTCAGGTATTTCGGAATACCGATGACCTTATCTATGGCGGTTCCCTTCGGCAGCCGGCGACGGCTATCTGAACGCCCTGGTTCATACCAACATCCCGCAGAACAGAACCCTCACACCGATCATGAAGAAGAAGTCATTGGCGCTCCCCCCGTCTTCACGCGCGAAATCGGCTGTGTCCCCAAGTTTCCGCTCCCAGTTCACCCCGATATAAGGTGCTAATTCACGCGCGAATTCGTATCCGGGCACTGTCAAAGCAAACGAGGTTGATGCGGAGACGGGTGGTTCGTAGCCTTCGCGGATGAAAGATCGCTTCCGC
>Ga0302135_10002118_pt1 | contig 11909 bp, 8 predicted proteins | sample CBN3_surface_MG_FD_203119 | JGI IMG/M metagenome (GOLD analysis project Ga0302135, IMG submission 203119) | Marine microbial communities from Western Arctic Ocean, Canada - CBN3_32.1 | ecosystem: Environmental > Aquatic > Marine > Oceanic | place: Canada: Western Arctic Ocean | collected 2017-09-15 | reverse complement strand
CTGTGTATCCGGACCCACGCCTGACCCGTGCGGTGAGTGCGACGCGTGTCTTGAGATTGCCCAGGGCCGCGACATCGACGTCCTTGAGATCGATGCCGCCAGCCACACGGGTATCGACAACATCCGCGAGGTCGTGATCGCCGGGCTGGCAATCGCGCCGGCACGCGACCGATTTAAGGTTTTCATCATCGACGAGGTGCATCAGCTCTCGACCTCCTCTTTCAACGCGTTGCTCAAGTCGATCGAGGAACCTCCCGCGCACGTCGTCTTCGTGATGGCGACAACCGAGCTGCACAAGATTCCCGATACGATCCTGTCGCGCACACAGCTCTTCGAGTTCCGGACGATTCCCACGGGCATGATTGCGGCGCAACTGCGCACGATCGCCACCGCCGAGGGTATCGACGTGAGCGACGCGGCACTGGCGCTGCTCGCCCGGTCTGCCGAGGGCAGCATGCGCGACGCGCAGAGCGCGTTCGACCAGGTCATCAGTTTCGCCGGGACAACGGTGGCCGTCGACGACGTCTCTACCGTGCTCGGGTTGGTAGGTCGCGACCTCCTGTTTGACGTTGTGGAGTCGGTGCTGGACGAGGATGCGCCGCGCGCGTTCGCGCTTGTGGATCGCGCGATGGAATCAGGCCATGAATTGCGCCTGGTGGTGCGCGAACTCGCGCGCCTCGTGCGAGACATCATGGTGGTCGCGGTGGATCCGAAGAGAGCCGCCGACCCGGAAATCGGGGAGAGCGATGCCGCCCGGTTAACGGTGCTCGCGGCGCGTTTCTCACGCGAGGACCTGATGCGCGCCTTCGACGTGCTCGCGAAGGCCGAGCAGGATATCCGGATGGCAGCGCAGCCCAGGTATCACGTCGAGATGGCGCTGCTGCGATGGATGCACCTGCGAAAACTCGTGCCGCTCGAAGAACTGCTTGCTGGCGCTGGAACGGTGCGCGTCCCGACGGCGCCTCAGCGTCAGGTAGCCGCGCCAGCGTCCCCGCCGGCGGAACCACGCGCGGCTTCAGTGGCCCGGCCGGCACCAGAGGCTCGGGTCATCACGTCGCGCGGTAAGCCTGCCGCGGCTCGCCTGACCCCCGCAGCCGCGCCTGGCATGGCGTCGGAGGCCGCTCGACCCGCGGAGACGCTCGAGTCGCTGAAGGATGCATTGCTCTCAGAAATTCGTGGGGCCAAGGGCCTCTTCTACAACACGATCGTCGCTCAGGCGCAAAAAATCGAGGTAACGGCGGAACGCGTCACGTTTACGTTCTTGCCGGCCCACCGCGCGTTGCGGGAGCAATTCGATCAATCGCGTGAGTGGCTCGAGACGATCGCCGAACGTCTGGCTGGCAGCCGGTTGGCAGTGGTGTCCGCTGCGGCAGAGGGCGCGGACGCTGCGACGCCCGAGACCGGTGCCGAGCCGCCGACGCCCGCCCCGGTCTCTCCGGTGGCAGGGCGCGACCTGAAAGAGGAGGCACTCGCCTCGACGGGAGTACAGGCTGTGCTCGATGTGTTCCCCTCAACGATTCGCGACGTCGAGGAGATGTAGCCTGGAGCGGGAGATCTGATTCAATGGATATGCAGCAAGTGATGAAGCAGGCGCAGGAGATGCAGGAAAGTCTGCAGAAACGGATGTCCGAGATGCGCCTCGAGGCGACGTCAGGCGGGGGCATGGTCCGCGTGGTGGTTGGCGGCAACAAGCAGCTCATCTCGATTCACATCGACCCGGAGGTCGTCTCGAAGGATGACGTGGGCATGCTGCAGGACCTGATCGTGGCTGCCGTCAACGACGGCGAGCGACGTGTGGACGAGGAGCTCAGTCAGCAGATGGGCGGCCTCATGGGCGGACTGAAGCTTCCCGGCCTGTCCTGATCGGGGTCCATCGCCTTGTCGCTACCAGAACCCATCACTCGCTTAGTCGAGCAGTTTCAGAGGCTGCCCGGCATCGGAGCCAAAAGCGCACAGCGCCTGGCGTTTCACATCCTTCGAACGCCGCGGGAAGACACCGAGCGGCTAAGTGAAGCGCTACGCGACGTGAAGGAGCGCGTGACGTACTGCTCCACGTGCAACAACATCACCGATGTCGATCCGTGTCCGTTCTGCACGAGTCCCTCGCGCAACCAGCGTGTCATCTGCGTCGTCGAGGAGCCACAGAACGTGTCGGTCGTTGAGAGGGTCGGTGGATTCAATGGCGTCTATCACGTGTTGATGGGCGTGCTGTCTCCGCTTCAGGGTGTCGGTCCAGACGACATCAAGATCAAGGGCCTGCTGTCTCGCGTCGACGTGGCGGATGTGGACGAGGTGATCGTCGCCACGAACCCGACCGTGGAGGGAGAAGCGACGGCACTGTACCTGGCTCGGCTCTTGAAGCCACTCGGTGTACGCGTGACGCGGATCGCCATGGGCATTCCCGTGGGTAGTGACCTCGAGTACATCGATGAGGTCACCATGACGCGTGCCATGGATGGTCGCAGGGAGTTCTGATGCTTCCCGTCTCCTACCAGCTGCCGGCGGCGATTGTCCTCCTGGTGGGCGGTACGGTGGCGTGCTTCTTCGGGTATCGCCTGTTTCGCATCGTGCTGGCGATCTTTGGCTTCATTCTCGGCGCGTTGGCGGCGAGTTCGCTGTTTGGCGCGAGCGACACTGGCCCGATGCTGATCGCGGCAATCGTGGGTGGGCTTCTCGGTGCCGCCGTGCTGATGGCGGCCTACTTTGTCGGTGTGGCGATGGTAGGCGCAGGGCTCGGCGCGGCGATCGCAAGCATCGGGTTCTCTGCCGCCGACCGTGAGCCCGGCGTCTTCGTGGTCGTTCTGCTGGCCATTGCCGGGGCGGTGGGGGCCGTCTATCTTCAGCGCTATTTCATCATTGTCGGCACCGCGTTCGCCGGCGCATGGACGATGCTCGTGGGTGCCATGGCGCTCATCGGCGACCCTGGAGCGCTCTCCGCTGCCGCCGCTGGCGATGTCTGGGTTGTCTATCCCCTGACACCCGCGCCTGGCCGGGAATGGGTGCCGATCGCTTGGCTGGTTCTCAGTCTCGTCGGTGTCGGCGTGCAGATGGGGTTCACCGGAGGCGAAAAGGGCAGGGTGGGTAAACTCGGCAAGAGATAGCGCCGATCTCTCCTGTCGCGCCGCCTCGAATCCTTGCGCGCCACGGTACGTTTCGGTACGATAAAGCGTTCAGCGCGGGCGGCCCCGCCAGAAGCCCCCACGTTCCTCAGTAGCTCAACGGTAGAGCATCCGGCTGTTAACCGGAGGGTTGCTGGTTCGAATCCAGCCTGAGGAGCCAATCCTTTCAACAACTTACAGTCACTGCGCATGCCGCGCGGGCCGCGCTGTGGACGAAAGTGTGGATACCCTCATCGGAATATCTGCATGTTGGCCGGTGCGTGCCGTGCAGCTACGGATGTCAGCGCTGACATCGCGGTGGGGCATTCAGGGGACCGTCGGGTCGCGGTGGGAGACCGAGGACTGAAGGCGCGCACCGGCCAACTGCATGACCGGTCGCAGCAGTTTCGTGAGGGATGCGCCGCGCTCGAGCCGGTCGGTCACATCCACGATCCGGTTGTTGTATTGTCGCAGTCGTTCGGCCTCGTCGGGCGAAATCGCCAGCGCCTTGAGGCGGTCAAGCAGGTCTGAGCGTCACTAGTACTCCACCCGCAAGAGCCCATCGCTGATGGTGACCGATCTGATCTTATCGGAGGCCAGTGCCTCGCCCTCAGACTCCGAGAGCAGCCGGGCGGCGTACCTAATCGCGTAGTTGGCAACCCATCTCGGCACTGGCACCTGTCCTACCCGAAGAGTCTCTACCAGCGGTACGCCTGAGGTTTCCTCCAGGAGAGCCACGATGTTGATGTAGTCACCCAAGAAGGTGAAGTAGCCGCTGAAACGGTTGCGTGGCATCGGCACCGACACCTGGATAAGCGCCTCGCGCGGCTGGAGACGCACATCCACGCCGCCGCGCCCGAAGCGGCTCATGGCGTAGTTCGCGAGATCGTCGATGTCGGCACTCGTCAGTACCACCGTTCTTGGCTGGCCGTCTTTGGCGGTTCGAGGGTCGTGCTGTCGCAGAAGCACTTGTGCTCGTGCGACCGTGTCCGGCGTCAGGTCCGATGAGCCGGCAATGTTCGGGAGGTCGTCGAAGGCGAGGGCGACCGCGGCCAGTATCGCTAGCGGCAGTCCGACGAACAGCAGAAAGGCAAGAGCACCGATAAGTTTCTTCACGGCACTGAGAATTGTACGATGTAGCTATAAAGGTGAATGCTGTTAGTTAAGCCGAATATTGTTTGTCTGGCCCGGTGCCAATAATGACCTCGACTGGTCACTGAATGTCCGGTATATTCTCCAGAGGTATACACACGACTTATCCGGATGGGGGTCTTTTCGATGGCTGTAACTTTCAATTCGTTCCGACGTTTCTTCTCCCTTCGGCTTACTGGCATCATTTTGGTTTCGATGTTGATACCAGTTTCCGTCGCGACTGCAGGCGTGGAATTGATTGAGGCCGTCAAGGCTCGAGATGTCGGCGCCGTGACGGCGCTAATCGAACAGCGCGTTGCCGTCAGCGAGGTCGGTTGGGACGGGGCGACCGCGTTGCACTGGGCGTCTCATCTGGATCAGGCGGCCATCGCCGATGCATTGCTGAAGGCTGGTGCTGACGCGAACGCGGCCAACGAATATGACGTCACGCCGCTGATGCTGGCTTGCGAGAACGGTAACGGGCAGATGGTGCAGCGGCTGCTGCAGGCCGGCGCGAACCCGAACGCGGTGCTTTTAAGCGGCGAGACAGCACTCATGACTGCGTCGCGCGCAGGAAGCGTGGAGGCGGTGGCTGCGCTCCTCGCGAAGGGCGCGAATGTCGACGCGAAGGAGTTGTCGCGTGGTCAGACCGCGTTGATCTGGGCGCTTACCGAGGGCCACGTCGACGTGGCACGCGAACTGCTCGACCGCGGCGCCAATGTCTCACTGACGTCGACGGCTGGATACACACCGCTCATGACCGCCGCCCGGGGCGGAAGCCTGGAGGCCGCGCAGTTGCTGCTCCAGCGTGGCGCCGACATCAGCGCAGAGGCGGAAGTCGATGGCGTGACGGCGCTGCACACTGCGGTCCTGCGAAATCACCTGGACCTGGCGAAGATGCTCCTTGAGAAGGGCGCGGATCCAGACGCGATGGCTACCGGCTACACGGTCCTGCACTACGTGGCGGGAAAGTGGGACGGGGTCGATGCCCATGATTATCTCGACGCTCCAGGCGAATGGAAGAATCTGCTCGGCCTGAGACCCGCCGACAAGATTGACATGATTCGGACCCTGTTCTCCTACGGTGCGGACCCCAACCTGCATATGACGAAGGAGCCGCCTCGCTACGGCTTCAGTCTCGTATCCGGTTCGGCCAAGCGGCTCACGTCCGGCGCCACCGCGTTCTACCTCGCGGCGATGTCGGCCGACCCTCCGGTCATGCGTGCGCTGGTGGCTGGCGGTGCCGATCCGAACCTGCGGTCGAAGAACGAGTCGACGCCGTTGATGGTGGCCGCTGGTCTGGGGTGGATGGACAACGAGACACTTGCCACAGAGCAAGATTATTTGCCGGCCTTGGACCTGTGCCTCGAACTCGGTGCAGACCTTGATGCGGCGAACTCGTCCGGGGAGACCGCAGTGCACGCAATCGTGTCTGGCGGCTTCGATGAGATCCTGAAACGCCTGATTGAGGTAGGTGCGGACATCAACGCGAAGAACAGGCGCGGCACGACGCCACTTACGATGGCGCTGGGTTATTCGGCAGCCGGCGGCAACCATGTTCGCCCGAGCACCGCCGTCATTCTTCGCGAAGCCGGCGGCATCGAATGACATCGACGAGACGAACGGGTTCTGTTCAACTCATAAAGGGGACGGCAATGAGGAGTCGGATATTGAAGGCAATGGGCATCGGTTTGGCACTGGCCGCGTGCCTGCTTGTTCGGCCTGCCCAGGTTGCGGCGGCGCCAGCGGCTCAGGCCGCGGATCCCATGGCTGCGCCGTCGCGCGCGATGATCGACCAGTACTGCGTTACCTGTCACAGCGAACGGTTGAAGACTGGCCAGCTCGTGCTCGAGAATCGCGACCTCGCGAAGATCGGTGCGGACGCGGAGATTTGGGAGAAGGTCGTCCGCAAGCTCCGGAACGGGCAGATGCCCCCGATGGGTGCCCGCAAGCCGGACGCGGCCGCCCGGACGGGATTCCTGAACGCGCTCGTCGGGAAGCTCGACCAGGCTGCCGCTACAAACCCCAACCCGGGGCGGCACGCCATTCATCGTCTGAATCGTGTGGAGTATGCCAACGCCATCCGCGACCTTCTCAAGCTCGATATTGACGGGAAGGAACTGCTCCCGGCGGACGACTCTGGACACGGATTCGACAACATCGCTGAGGCGCTAACCGTGTCACCGCGGCTGCTAGAGCGCTACATCTCCTCGGCCCAGAAGGTTGCCAGACTCGCCGTGGGCGATCCAACGATAAAGCCAGTGGCCACGACCTACACGATGTCCTACTTCCAGGTGCAGGACGACCGTGCGAGTGACGACCTGCCCTTTGGGTCGCGCGGCGGTCTTGCGGTTCAGCACTACTTCCCGCTCGATGGCGAGTACGAGGTTCAGGTTCGGCTGCAGCGACACGTGGTAAATCTGGGTGGTGGAATCCGAGGCCTCGACGAAAAGAATTGGGTCGATATCCGCGTCGATGGTCAGCGGATCGAGTTGATCGAAGTGGGCGGCGGTGATGCGGAGCAGTCCGGCTCCACGCGCGGACCCTATAGCGAGACGGAAGAAGAGCGCTTCGCGGACGACAAGCTCTTTGTTCGTTTTCCGATGAAGGCGGGGATGCGCACGGTTGGCATTTCCTTCATCCGCAACCTCTGGCAGCAGGAGGGAGTCGGTGTATCCCGTCTGCCGGTGGCGAGTTACGGATTCGCCTCCGGACGCGTGTCTCATCCTGACTACGGCAAGGTCGAGATGGCCGTGGACTTCGTGGACGTCAAGGGGCCATATGACGGTAAGACGCCTGAGTCGACACCTAGTCGCGAGGCCATCTTCAGCTGCAGTCCGGCGACTGCCGCCGAGGAGGTGCCCTGCGCCACGAGCATCCTGGTCAGGCTGGCCCGCCGCGCGTACCGCCGCCCGGTGGACGACGGCGATGTGAAGGCCATGATGGGGCTTTATGCAGAAGGCCGCGCTCAGGGTAGCTTCGAGCAAGGTATTCAGTGGGCCATCGAACGGCTGCTGGTGGACCCGCGATTCCTCTTCCGTGTCGAACAGGATCCGGCAGACGTCAAGCCCGGGACGATGTATCGCGTAAGCGACCTGGAGTTGGCTACGCGGCTTGCCTTCTTCCTGTGGAGCAGCCTACCTGACGACGAGTTGATCGATTTGGGCGCCGCGGGACGCTTGAAGGACCCGGAAGTGCTGGATCAGCAGATACGCCGCATGCTCCAGGACGAACGCTCCGAGGCGCTCATCGACGGTTTTTTCGGCCAATGGTTGTTGCAGCGCAATGTTGCTCAGGCCAAGCCTGACCTGCAGGGATTTCCGGAGTTTGATGAACAGTTGCGTCGAGCCTTCGTTCAGGAAACGCGGATGTTCGTCGACAGCCAGGTGCGCGAGGACCACAGTGTTGCGGACCTGCTGAGTGCGAAGTACACCTTCCTCAACGAACGGCTGGCCAGGCACTACGACATTCCGAAGGTTTACGGCACGCACTTCCGCCGTGTGGGCCTCTTGGGCGATCGCCGGGCCGGTCTGCTGGGTCAGGGCAGCATCTTGATGGTGACGTCCTACGCTGATCGAACGTCTCCGGTGCAGCGCGGCAAATGGTTGCTCCAAAACATCCTCGGGTCGCCGCCTCCGGAGCCGCCGGCCAATGTGCCGCCGTTTCCAGAGAACAGCGGTGTCGACCTGCCGAAATCGGTCCGCGCGCGTCTCGAAATGCACCGGAAGAATCCAGTGTGCGCCTCGTGTCATTCGCAGATGGATCCGCTCGGCTTCGCCCTGGAGAACTTCGATGCGATCGGCGGGTGGCGGACGGTGGACGGGGTTACAGAAATCGACCCGTCTGGCGCCTTCCCGAGTGGAGCGAAGTTCGACGGTCCGGCGGAGTTTCGGGAACGGTTACTGGCTCAGCCCGCTCAGTTCGTTGGCACCGTGACCGAGAAGCTCATGATCTACGCCCTCGGCCGGGGCGTTGAATACTACGATCTACCGGTTGTTCGGCAAATCGTTCGCGATGCGGCGCAGTCGGATTACAAGTGGTCGTCCGTAATACTCGGAATCGCTAAAAGTCTACCGTTCCAAATGAGGAGAGCACTGTGATCGTCACCAAAAAATATCTTTCTCGCCGGACCATGCTTCGCGGGGCCGGCGCGGCCGTCGCGCTACCGTTGCTCGACGGAATGGTGCCGGCATTCGCGGCGATCCGGAACAGCGCAGCCAAGCCGCAGGCTCGCTTCATGGCGGTCTATGCCGGCAACGGCATGACGATGAACCAGTGGACGCCAAAGCAGGACGGCGCACTCGAACTCACTCCCATCCTGCAGTCGCTGGACGGCGTGAAGGACGACACGCTCGTGCTGAGCGGGCTCAATAGCCTTCCGGTCGACGCGGTACAAGACGGCGGCATTCATCCGCGTTGTCAGACTGCCTGGTTCACGGCCACCACCGCCAAGAAGTCGGACGAAGATCTTTATGCTGGCACCTCGGTGGATCAGCACGTAGCGGCAGCGATCGGGACCGATACTCAGTTCTCATCGCTTGAGTTCTCGATGGAACCGACCGAAGGCCTTGTAGGCAACTGCGCGTTCGGCTACGGATGTGCGTACAACAACACCATCTCGTGGATCAATCCGACTACGCCGCTGCCGATGGAGCCGAATCCGCGGATGATGTTCGAGCGCCTGTTCGGGGCCAGCGGCACCACGGACAAGACCGTCCGGCTTGCGCAGATTCAGAAGAATCGCAGCATCCTGGATTCGCTAATGGAAACCGTGACGGAGTTGCAGCCGCGTATCTCTCCAGATGATCGGCGCAAGCTCGAGCAGTACCTGGACGCCGTCCGGGACGTCGAGCGTCGGATCGTGCTGGCCGAGCAGCAGGTCGGCCGCGAGTTACCTGTCATTGAGTCGCCCGTCGGCATTCCGGCAAGCTTCGAGGAGCACGCCAAGCTTCAATTCGACCTGGCGGCGCTGGCCTTCCAGACCGACCTGACTCGCGTGGCCACGGTCATGATCGCCCGGGAACTCAGCAACCGTTCCTATCCGGAGATCGGCGTGCCAGATTCGCACCACCCGCTGTCGCATCACGGGAACAATGCAGAGAAGATGGGACGCCTTGCGAAGCTGAACACCTTCCACTTGCGGATGTTCGGCCATTTCGTCGACAAGCTGGCGGCGACGCCAGACGGTGATGGCACCCTGTTGGACCACTCGATCAATCTTTACGGGTCAGGCATCGGTGATTCGAATGCGCACAACCCGCACAACCTGCCTGTCGTTATCGTGGGCGGGAAGTCGATGGGCATCCAGGGCGGACGACACGTCACGCATCCGACGGACACCCCGCTGAGCAACCTGTTCCTGACGCTGATGGACAGGATCGGCGTTCCGAACATCGAGTCGTTCGGCGACAGCAGTGGTCGCCTTAATATGGTGTCCGGCGTCTAGCACGAGACCCCAACGGAGGCAGAGGCACATGGCTCAGAACGACGTCGCTGACATTCTGATCATCGGGAGCGGGGCGTCAGGTGGCGTGTTCGCCTGGCACCTGAGCAAGATTCCTGGAGTCAAGATTGTCTGTCTGGAGCAGGGGGGGTGGTCAGCCCCGGTTTCCGGTGTGGCCGAGAGCCAACCGGACCACCCGGAGGCCGAAGCCCAGCGCGAGAAGCTGACCTCTCCTCCGGAGCGACAGAAGGGGGTCATGAACTGGAAAGATGGCTACCCGTACGATCACAAGGATTCGTACTGGACGCCCTTGCTGTTGAATGCCGTCGGCGGTGCGTCGGTGCACTACGGCGCGGTCTGGAACCGCTATCACCCGACCGACTTCGTGGGGAAGAGCCTAGACGGTGTCGGTGACGACTGGCCCATCAACTACTGGGACCTAGAGCCGTACTACGACATGCTCGACAACACGGTCGGCGTGGCCGGAGTGAAGGGCGACCCAGCGCATCCCCCGTACAAGGCTCGCCGGATGAATCCATACCCGTTGGGGACGGCTGGAAAGGTTCTTTCGCGCGGGTTCGACAAGATGGGGTGGCACTGGTGGCCGACCACGACAGCGACCATTACCGAGCCGATCGGCAATCGGAAGCCGTGTCCCACCAACTGCGAGGCGTGTGACGGGGGGTGCCCGCGCGAAGCCAAGAACAGCTCGGATGTGGTGTTCTGGCCTGGTGCGCTCAGGAACGGTGTCGTGTTGAAGACGCATGCGACGGTTCGCGAGATCACGGTGAACGACAAGGGGCTGGCCGACGGTGCGCTCTACTACGATAGGGAGGGCAAGCTCATCAAGCAGAAGGCTCGCCTGGTTGTGATGGCAGCCAACGGTCTGGGAACACCTCGGACGCTCCTTAATTCGAAATCGAACCGGTTTCCAGACGGCCTGGCCAATAGCAGCGGCTTGGTGGGAAGGAACCTGATGGCCCATCCGATGTTGAACGTCGTGGGCGAGTACCCCGAAGACACGGCACCACGGCGGTATGCCTCCACGGGCCTGATCAGCGACGAGTTCTACGAATCGGATGCTGAAGCCCGCGGGTTTGCGCGAGGTTTCTGGTACTTGTCCGGCGGCTATACCGGTCCGGTGCGTGCGGCGCTCGATGAGGACCCAACGTCCCGAGCGACGGTCGTGCCTGCGGCAATCAGAGCCGGCACGCGCGGGGGTGTCCAGTGGGGGGCATTGCACCGGGCAGCGTTCCAGGAGCGGTACAACGCCAGGGTGAGCACGTCGATTCTTCTGGAGGAGATTCCGCAGGACACCAACTACCTGGAACTCGACCCCGCCATCACGGACGATCACGGTGTGTCGGGCATCAAAATTCATTTCAAGAAGAGTGAGAACCTCTTGAAGATGGAGGCCTACGCGATCGAGCGCACCAAGGAGTCGATGCTGGCCGGCGGCGCGACCAAGATCGTCAGCGCCGGGCAGATGCCAACCGGCGGCGCCTATCACCTGATGGGTACCGCGCGAATGGGAGACAACCCCAGCGCCTCAGTCACCGACAAGTGGGGCCGTTGCCACGACGTGAAGAACCTGATGATCATCGACGGCAGTCTCTTCGTGACCGCCGGGCCAACGGTCGTCACGTGCACGTTGCAGACACTGGCGCTTCGGATTGCCGACTACGTCAAGGACAACCATCAGGACCTGCTCAAGAACACATAGTTCGCAGAGAGGACAGAGGACGGTCATGGCCAGACAGCGTAAGAAGACGGCAAGAAGCACGCAGCCTTCGGTTTCGCGTCGAACGTTCATGCAGAGCGTGGTGGCGGCATCGGCCGCTACGGGCATGGCGGCATTCCCGGCGGGCGCCGCAGCCTCATCGCTTGATGGCACGACTGACGGCGTGACGTACAAGGTGCTCACGGAGGCTCAGGGCCGTGTGTTGACGAGGGTCCTGAATCGCTTGGTGCCGGGCGACGCGGAGATGCCCGCAGCCGGAGATCTCGGGTGCGCCCAGTTCATCGATGGCGTGCTGAACGAAGCGCCACACATGCGACAACCCGTTCTCGATGTGGTCGACACGGTGGCCCTTGCGAGTGACCGTGTGTTGGAGCACGACGCCGATCTCGATGCCCTGCTCACGAAGATTGAGCACGACCGGAAGGCCTCGTTTGACGCGCTTATCGAGGTGGCGTACACGGGCTACTACAGCCACCACGACGTGCTTCACGCGATC
>Ga0302135_10002116_pt1 | contig 11913 bp, 11 predicted proteins | sample CBN3_surface_MG_FD_203119 | JGI IMG/M metagenome (GOLD analysis project Ga0302135, IMG submission 203119) | Marine microbial communities from Western Arctic Ocean, Canada - CBN3_32.1 | ecosystem: Environmental > Aquatic > Marine > Oceanic | place: Canada: Western Arctic Ocean | collected... | reverse complement strand
GGTAATGGGCACGACACGCCGCCAGTCGCCGCCGACATGTAGACCCAACCCGTCGCGCGCATGGAAACTGAACTCCATCTTGTTGCGGTAGAACCAGGGCTCGTCGGCCGCCACGATGGGCGCGATCGGCACGTCGGCGAATTCGCCGATCCGTCGCAGACTGTCGTGCACCGCCTGTTCCTTGGCGGCGAGCTGGGTGGCGTAGTCCAGGTGCTGCCAGGAACATCCGCCGCAGCCTTCGGCGTAGTGCGGACAGGAAGGGTCGACGCGCGCCGACCCCGTCGTCTCGATCTCGAGCAGCGTGCCTTCGGCGTGGCGGCGGCGGACACGATCGAGCTTGATCCGGGCGCGATCCCCTGGCGCTGTGCGCGGAATGAACACCGCCATGCCGGGGTTCTCGGCATCGCCGAGACGCGCAATACCCTTGCCGCCGTAGGCCAGCGACTCGATTGTCACCACATGTTCTTCGCCGGCCCGGGGCCGGCCCGCTTTCCTGGAACCCATGGTGCTCGACCCTAGCAGGACCGCCGCACCCCTGCCTGCGAGGTTCATGGGTCGAAGGTCGAGGGGCTCAGTCCGCTCGCAGCGTGGCGTTCGGACCGAGTCAGGCGGGCGCCATGCAGGAACGCGAGGGCGTGGCGGTGACTGCCCCAGAGCCGCTGTGACGGGACCCGCGCGATACCGTGGCCGACCAGGCTCGCTAGCCGAGCTTGGCTAAGCACAACGTGATAATCGGTCCGTCCATGGAGAACCGTGATGCCCCGCACCCTCCCGCGATTCCGCTTGATTCCGTTCATGGCCGTCGTCTTGCTCGTGATCGCAGCGGCTCCGGCTGTCGCCCAGGAACTCGATCCTGACCTCCTGGGCGCGTTGCGCTATCGCTTCATCGGGCCGGATGGGAACCGCGCCATTGCCGTGGTGGGCGTCCCGGGCAACGACAAGATCATCTACGCCGGCGCCGCCTCTGGCGGCATCTGGAAGAGCACGAACGGCGGACGGCAGTGGACGCCGATCTTCGACGACACCGACGTGGCCTCGGTGGGAGCGCTCGCGATCGCCCCGAGCGATGTCAACATCGTGTGGGCTGGAACCGGCGAGACGTTTGTGATCCGTCCCGCCTTGGCGCACGGCAACGGTGCCTACCGGTCCCCCGACGCCGGGACCACGTGGGAGCACATGGGGCTCGAAGCCACCGGGCGCATCGGTCGGGTCCTCGTCGATCCCCGCGACGCGCCAGACAGTCTTCGTATGCGCAGCCGGGCACGGCTATGCGCCGCAGCCGGAGCGGGATGTTTATCGCACCACGGATGGAGGCGACACCTGGGAGCTGGTGCTGCACGTCGACGCGGACACGGGATGCGGCGATCTGGCCATGGACCCGACGAACCCGCGCGTTCTCGTCGCGGGCATGTGGCAACTCCGCATGGACCTCTCAGGACTCAAGAGCGGCGGGCCCAGCAGCGGTGCCCTGCGCTAGCTCGACCCGGCGACGCTGAGCGCCGACTTCGAGGTGCTGCCATCGCGCCCTGCCTATCGCTTCCAGTCGGTGCAGAGCATCAAGACCGAGTCGGGCAGCAACGTGACCGGGCGCAACCCAGCCTACGGTGCTGGTATCAACTACTGGCTCGGCGACGACCATGCCGGCGAGTCGGTCGAGATCGAGGTCCGCAACGCTGCGGGAGATCTCGTCCGCACGCTTCGTGGGAGCAGCAATCCTGGACTCAATCGGGTGATGTGGGACCTGCGGCATGAAGGTACGCGTGAGCCGAAGCTGCGGACCCCGCCGCCGGATCACGACGGGGTGCCCCTGGGCGAAGAGGGCTGGCGCCGCCTGCGCACCTGGGATCTCGATCTGTTCCCGGGCTATCGTGGTCCGCTCGCAAGGCCGGGCGGTTACATCGCGACGCTCACGGTGGGGGAGGAGTCCCAGGAAGTGGCGGTCGACGTCGTCAAGGATCCGTATTCGGCCGGCACGCTGGCGGACATCGAGCAGCAACTCGAAATGACGCTTGAGCTGCACGCTGATATCAACGAGATCGCGGCGATGCTCGACGAGCTGGAGTGGACGCGGAAGGAGCTACTGGAGCTATCGGTGCGCTATCGCGACAACGCGGCCTATCAGGCGGGGATGCAATCGGCGGACGAACTTGAGAGCTATGCGTTGTCGATCGAGGCACGGTTGTTCGATGTGACTATGACCGGGGCCCGCGAGGATGCCTTCCGCGCGCCGATGAAGCTGTACGGCCGCTACGGCGCCCTGGCCAATGACGTTCCACACGACTCGGCAGACTTCCGTCCGACGGATCAGCAGCGCGAAGTGCACGCGATTCTCCGGGCGCGCCTGGTGGAGACCCGTGCGCTCTACGAGCGGCTGATTCAGGAGGACGCGCCGGCCTTCAGGGAAATGCTGCAGGAGCGTTAGAGCCCAGGGCAGGCTGGTTCAGGCGCTGAGCCAGTACTGGGCGGCCACCCGGGCACTGATGGCCGGCTTGACGTGCTCCTGGATGATCCGTTGATGATCGGCCTGCGCCTGATATGCCTCGTAGTCTTACGGCGCCTCGCCGCGGGCAGGGCGCGAGCGAATATACTGCGTCCTTCCAGTTGTTGGCTCTGAAGTGGTGGAACGAGTGATGAAAACCGGACGCAATGACCCGTGCCCCTGCGGCAGCGGCGACAAGTTTAAGAAGTGTTGCGAAGGCAAGCCCGACGCGTCGCAGAAGGTGCGAAGCCGCGGCCTTTATGCGCTATTGCTCGTCGTGCTGATCATCGTGGTGACCGGCGTCGTTATCGAGCTGCGCTCGGACAGAGGCGCCACCGAAAGGGCGGATCAGGTCTGGTCCGCGGAGCACGGGCACTATCACGACACGAGTCACGGCCACTGACGATGGGCGGTTCTACTCCCAGACGACAGCGCCTTCACCGCGCTGGTCGATCAGTCCCTGGAAATGCGCCACCAGTTGATCGCGGCGCTTGAACATTCCGTCCAGGGCCTTGCCATCGAGATCGCCCGAGGTCGCTGCGGCCACCTGATTTCGATCGAGTGCCGGTAGCGCTTCCCAGAACGATTTCCGCACCATCCGAAGGCGCGCAGCGTTCCGTAGTTTGTCGTTCTGCTGGAACGTGCGGGTGTGATCGATTAGCCAGGCGTTCCAGTCGCCGTCGATCAGCAGGTTCCCTGGATTGCGATCGACGTTGCCAACCAGCTCGTCGAACAACAGCATTTCTTGGATCTGCCGACCCCAGCCCGTCGTCGATACGCGCCTGTTCCATCATCGAGTCCTCGACCCACATCTGAACGGTACCGTCGGCACGATCCGCGGTGCGATGCACTGCCGGCGGGACGTTGTCCATCCCGAGCATCGTTGCGATCTCGTAGGCCGGTACCTCGAAACCACAGTAGTCGCGGAGTGACTGGAAGAAGCTGCCGTCGGCGAGGCGAACCCGCGAGTGGGTCTCGTCGACGTTGCGAAACATCGCGGTCGCCCGAACACCGTCGCGCGTCAGCGTGAACCGCCGCGGCGCTGTGGTCCCGATCCCCACCTTGACGTTGGCGATGATCTCAGCGTCGTTGAGGAACTGGATGATGGATGCGTCGTCCTGAAAGGGCAGCGCGGCACCATCGACGTCGAGCCATTTCGCGGGACGATCCTGCCCCGCTACGGCCGGGGCCAGCGCGCCGACCAGGATGACGGCTGTGGCGAGGCATGCCGCAGGGCGCGAGAAGGAGGACGCATAGGGGTGCAGCGCATGGGGATCTCCTACAAGCAGCGTGGACGTAGATTGCACGGACTGTACGTGTGTGCGGCGAACATCACAATTGGTGGAGCTCCGGGCCGTCGGCAAGGTGGCAGTAGGCAGGCGCCTTCGCTTGTCGCGCGACGGCGGTTCGCGCTGGCCGACGCACTGCCGGCACCCTCCCGGGAGCTGCCCGAGGCTCGGGATTCTGGCCACGTTCTATCTGATCTGCCTAGGGGGCGATCGCGTCCCGGATGGCGGCGCCGACGATCCGTGAACAGGCGCGCACGCTCACCGTGAAAGCCATGAAGGGTCCGAAGTCTCGCGTCGCGGGCATACTGGTGAAGTGCAACCCGGGCACGCTGGTGCTGAACCGAGCGTCTAGTTCGGGAGAGCCATCGCGGACGCGCAGTTCGCTGCGCAACGCGGGCCCGAGGAAAGCCACGCGCCCGATGTCGACCTTGTAGCCAGTCGCCAGCACCACATGGTCCACCTCGGCGGTTTCCGTCGGCGCGTCGTGTTCGTTTATCAGCTTCAGGCACAGCGACGAACCGGTGGTGTGAGAGGCAGCAACGCGGTTACGCGGATGCAGGTGGACGCTGGGTACGTCAATCCGAGGTGCGAGCCAGGGTTCGAGCTTGAGTCGACCCTCCTCCCAGAAAGCTTGCCCAATGCGTTCACGTTCGCCGTCGGGAAGGTGGGCCCACCACCCCGGCTCCGCCTCGGACGCGTCGAGCATTTTGTCGACCCACGACCAGTCGGACTGCGCCAGCGCCGGAGTATCGTGCCGATAGATGAGGTGCACAGCAGCCGCGCCAGCTTCCTGTATCAGCGCGGCCCACTCAAAAGCGCTCTGCCGTCCGCCGACAATGGCGATCCGTTGGCCCGCCACCTCGCCGAAATCCACGAAGTCGCGCGTGTGCGCTCGGAAGTCCACCGGAATGGCGGCGGCGAGTTCGCCGGGCACGTGGGCGAAGCTGTGGAACCCGATCGCAGCGACCACGTGGTCCGCGGTTACGACGCGGCCGTCGCCGAGGGTTGCGACGAATCGCCCAGGCGCGTCGTCATCGGTCTGGACTTCGAGTTCAGTGACGGTCTGGTCGACCACCTCGATCTGGCTGCGCTCCTGGAACCACCGGACGTACTCGAGGTAGGCGACCATGCCGAGCGGGTGCAGTTCCGCCAGATCCTTGGCGGTGTCTCGTGCGTAGCGGCGGAAATCGAGTTCGCCCAGAGGGTCCAGATGCCACTTCACGCCCGATCGCAGCAGCATGCCCGCCGGCATGTTGTTGTGCCAGAAATCCATGGGGCGCCCGACCAGCAGGTGCTCCATGCTGTGGGCACGGGCATAGCGCGCGAGGCCGAGGCCAAAGGGGCCAGCCCCGATGATGAGCAGCGGGGTGTGGCCGCTCATCGGCTCAGTCGCGCCGTTCGATGGCCAGCGCCACGGCTTCACCGCCACCGAGACACAGGGCGGCGACGCCGCGGTGCGCGTCGCGCTGGATCAGGGCGTAGATCAACGTCGTCAGGAGTCGGGCTCCTGTGGCGCCCAACGGGTGGCCGAGGGCGATGGCACCGCCGTTGACGTTGATCCGATCCCAGTCCCAGCCGGCGTCCTGGAGGGCCTTGCCGTTGGCCAGGATCTGCGCTGCGAACGCCTCGTTGACCTCGAACAGGTCGACGTCGTCAAGACTCCAACCCACCTTGTCGAGTAGCGCCGGGATCGCGTGCGCGGGGGCGTCGAAGATCCACTTGGGTTCCGCCGCTGCCTGGCCGTATCCGACGACGTGCGCCAACGGCGTCATCCTGGCACTTGCCGCGTATTCCGTACTGGCAACAACGAGGGCGGCGCTGGCGTCATTCAATCCGGGAGCGTTTCCTGCTGTCACCCGACCGTCGGGTTGGAAGGCCGGGCGAAGCCGTCCGAGAGCCTCCAGTGAAGTGTCGCGGCGAACGGGTTCGTCCGTATCGACGAGCACATTTCCGCCTCGCGTGGGCACGGTTACCGGCGCGATCTCTGCGACGAAATGGCCAGCGTCAATAGCTGCAGCCGCCTTGCGGTGGCTCGCCAGGGCGTAGGTATCCATGTCCTCCCGCGTGAGCCCGAATTCGTCGGCAATGAACTCCGCTGCGTTGCCCATCGGCCAACCCTCGAAGGCGCACTGGAGTCCGTCGACATGTAGCGCATCTTCGACGGCGACCTCGCCGTAGCGGAAGGAACTCTGCCTGCCGCGTAACAGATGCGGCGCATGGCTGGCGCTCTCGACGCCGCCGGTCACAAACAGGTTGCCGTCGCCGGCTTTGATCGCCTGGGCCGCTAGCATGACGGCCTTCAGGCTGGCGCCACAGACCTTGTTGATGGTCATGGCGCCAACGGAAGCCGGGATGCCTGCGTGCAGGCCGCATTGGCGCGCGATGTTCTGGCCCAGCCCCGCGGAAACCACGTTCCCCATGAGCACTTCGTCGATAGCCGCAAGATCCGGTATCGCTGCCCGCTCACAGGCGGCGCGGATCGCTGCCGCACCAAGATCTGCGGGTGCGACGGTGCTCAAGCTGCCGCCCATCTTGCCGATCGGGGTTCTAGCTGCACTGACGATCACGGCAGAGGCCACGAGATCTCCTGCGGTTGGGGGTGAGTAACGGCTGAGGGCGCGGGTACGCCGCCGGCAACGATAGTCGGCCGATTCGATGCACGTGGCGTTAGCCGGCGGGGATCCGGATGCGCTCGACCAGCGCCCTGGCCTCGGCCGGCGGCGGTCTTGTCATCGAACTGACTCCCAGTGCCACCGCGAAGTTGAGCATGGCGGCGAAGGCGCCGATGCCTTCTGGCGAGATCCCGAACAGCCAGTTGGCCGGAATGTTCTCGGCCATGGGCGCGATGAAGACGCCCTTGAAGTAGATCATGTAGCCGACGGTGAACGTGAGCCCGGTGAGCATGCCGGCGATCGCGCCATACTTGTTGACGCGGAAGGTGAATATCCCGAGGAAGATCGCGGGGAAGAGGGAGGACGCCGCCAGCCCGAAGGCGAGAGCAACAACCTCCGTGACGAAGCCGGGAGGGTTGTAACCCAGGTAGCCCGCGAGCAACACGGCGACCGCAGCGCTGATCCGCCCAGCCATGAGCTCATGCTTATCGCTGATCTGCCGTGCCAGCACGCCCTTCAGCAGGTCGTGAGACACCGCTGCCGAGATCACGAGCAGGAGTCCTGCGGCGGTCGACAATGCCGCCGCGATCGCGCCCGCAGCAACCAGCGCGATAACCCAGTTGGGAAGCCCGGCGATCTCCGGGTTGGCCAGCACGATGATGTCGGGGTCGACCCGCAGTTCGTTACCCTGCCAGCCGAACTCTTCGGCCCTGGCCGCAAACTCAGGATTGGCGTCGTTGTAGTACTGGATCCTGCCGTCGCCGTTCTTGTCGTCGAAGCCCAGTAATCCGGTGCGCTCCCAGCGATCGAACCAATCCGGACGGTCGGCGTAGGCGAGGTTCCCGTCGGCAGCGCCGACCGGCCCGACCTGAATCGTCTCGGTCAGGTTCCATCGCGCCAGGGCGGCAACGGCGGGCGCGACGGTGTAGAGGAGCGCGATGAACAGGAGCGCCCAGCCGGCCGAGATGCGTGCGTCACGAACACGTGGAACGGTGAAGAACCGCACGATCACATGCGGCAGGCCGGCGGTGCCGGCCATCAACGCCAGGGTTATGAAGAAGACGTCGATGCGACTCTTTGTCCCCGCCGTGTACGCGGCGAAACCCAGGTCGGTGACGACTCCATCCAGGCTCGCTAGAAGGTGCCCGCCGCCCTCAATGAGGTTGCCACCGAAGGCAAGCTGCGGAATCGGGTTGCCGGTTACCTGCAGGGCGATGAAGACCGCCGGAACGGTGTAGCCGAAGATCAGCACGCAGTACTGGGCCACCTGCGTATAGGTGATGCCCTTCATGCCGCCAACGACGGCGTAGAAGAACACGAGCGTCATTCCGATACCGAGGCCCGTGGCGATATCGACGTTGAGGAAACGGGAGAAGACGATGCCAACACCGCGCATCTGGCCCGCGATGTAGGTGAACGAAATCACGATCAGGCAAACGACCGCGACAACGCGCGCGGTTTGCGAGACGTAGCGATCGCCGATGAACTCCGGGACGGTGAACTTGCCGTACTTGCGGAGGTAGGGCGCCAGCAGCAGCGCAAGCAGCACGAAGCCGCCGGTCCAACCCATCAGAAAGACGGAGCCGTCGTAGCCGAGGAAGGCGATGAGACCAGCCATGCCGGAGAACGAGGCGGCCGACATCCAGTCGGCCGCGGTGGCCATGCCATTCGCCACGGGATGAACGTGCTTGCCGGCGACGTAGAACTCGCCCGTGCTCTTGGCTTTGGAGACCAGCGCGATGCCGATGTAAAGCGCGAACGTCGCGCCGACGACCAGATAAGTGAGTGTCTGCAGCTCCACGTCAGTCCTCGTCCACGCCGTGCTCGCGGTCGAGACGATTCGCCCGCCACGCGTAGAAGAAGATCAGGGCAACAAACGCGTAGATGCTGCCCTGCTGAGCAAACCAGAACCCCAGCTGGAAGCCGCCGATTTGGATGCGGTTGAGCTGGTCGACGAGCAGGATGCCGAAGCCGAATGAGACGGTAAACCAGATCGCGAGGCAGACGCCCACGAGGCGCAGGTTGTCGTGCCAGTAGCTTCGGCTCTTCGCGCTCATGCGACTCCTGCGGCCCAGTTGGCAGCTCAGTGCGTCTAATATCGCGGTCGGCGTCGGAAGCTAACACGCGGAGGACGGAACGTCATGAATCGACGAGACCTGCTGGTACGAGGCACAGCGGCCACCGCGGCTCTTGTGGGTGCACGGAATGTGGCTGCCGAAGCCTTGCGGCAGGCAGCAGCAGCCGGTGACTGGGCGACGCTGCGGTCCTCCTATGGTCTCGCGCCGGATGTGGTGTATCTCAATCACGCGTCGATCGGGACGATGCCCAAGCCATTGAGTGCGGCTCGCAACCGCTATCTCGACCTGTGCGAGACCAACCCATGGCTCTACATGTGGGGTGGGGCATGGGAAGAGGGGAGGGAGGACACACGGGCCCGCGCGGGTGCCCTGCTCGGCTGTGCCCCCACCGACGTCGCCATCACCCACAACACAACCGAAGGATTCAACCTGCTGGCCCAAGGCCTTCCGCTGGAGGTCGGCGACGAGGTGTTGTTCTCGAGCCTGAACCACGCTGGCGCCACGGTGTGCTGGGAGCAACAGGCCGCCCGCCGTGGTTTTGTGACGCGACGTTTCGACTTCCCGGTCCTGGATGCTGCCGATCTTCGGGCCGAAGACGTCGTCGAGATCTATGCCCGGGAGATCCGTGACAACACGCGTGTCCTGGTGTTCCCGCATGTCGACAACATCGTCGGAGTGCGTTACCCGCTGGCCGCGATGGCGGGGCGGGCCCATGCAGCCGGCGTCGAGTTCGTCGCAGTGGATGGCGCCCAGACGGCCGGGATGCTCCCCCTCGCGATCGCAGAATCGGGAGTCGACTTCTACTCGACGTCGGCACACAAATGGATCCAGGGATCGAAAGGGATGGGACTGCTCTACGTTCGCAGCGAACTGCAGGCGAGGGTCGAACCGATGTGGACAACCTGGGGCCAGTCGCGATGGGCGGGGACGATCCGCGCTTTCGAGGACTACGGCACGCGGAACCTTGCCGAGACCCTGATGCTCGGCGATGCCATCACCTTTCAGCAGGATCTGGGCGCGACGCGGTCCGCGGCGCGGCTGCGACGGCTGCACGGCTATGCGCAGGCGGCAGTGGACGCGAGCCCGCGGTTGCACTGGCGGTCGCCGCGCACGTGGGACGACGGCGCCTCGCTCTATGCCATTCATGTCGACCACGTCGACGCCGGTGCGGCTTCGGAACGGATCTATGCGTCCGACGGGATTGTTCTGCGACCGTTCGGCGGCGAGCTAAACACGCTGCGGCTCTCGCCGAACGTGATCACCTCAGAGGCCGAGATCGACACGTTCGTACGGGCTGTGGAGAACCTCTGAGCTAGCGAGGGTCCATTGTTCCTCCCGCTGTGGCCGCCTAGCCTAGGCGGTATCGAAACGCCGAATCGAATGGGGCTGCACTTGTCATCCGGAAGAACACCAGATCCGAAGCGCGCGGCACAGATTCTCGCCGAGGGGCAGCGCGCCCGGCTCGAGCGGGATCGGAGCTATCGTGGCCGCGCCCTGAAGACCTTTCCCTGGGTGTGCGGGAGTTGTAGCCGGGACTTCGACTCGAAGAACCTGAGTGAACTCACGGTCCATCACAAGGATCACGACCACAACAACAACCCGCCCGACGGCAGCAACTGGGAACTTCTCTGCTACTGGTGTCACGACAACGAGCACTCGCGTAACGCGGTAGCAGAGGCATCGGCACCGAAACGTGGCGGCACGAGCGCCGCAGCCGATCTGCAGAGTCCTTTTGCCGGCCTCGACAAGTTGCTCAAGGGCGATGACTAAGCTTTCCGGCATCCTGGCGGCAGGTGCGATCGGCGCGACCTTGCTGGTCGGTGCCGCGAGTGCGACTCCCGGCGTGCAGCTGGCCCCGCACACCTGGATTGGCGTTGACGGCCAGCCGCTGGCCTTGCAGACAGACGCCGAGTTACTCGAGTTCCTGCGGCGCGCTGAGATGGAGATGATCGAGGAGATCGCGACCGGCGTGACCCGACCGCACAAGGTGATGCTTGCCCTTGGCGACGTGGTGGCGCACGGCATATTCCGCGACGTTGACGAGCGCGAAACGAAGGCTGACTTCGGTGCCGGTGGCAGCGAATTGTTCTTCCGTGACAACGCCGGGTTCGAACGGGCCGCCTATGAACTGGGCGCGCTTCTCAACGTCCCGCACATTTCGCCCGTCGTGGATCGCGTCTACAGGCACGCCGGTCAACTCGGATGAGCCTATTTATGGCGAACTCCGGTATATCACCACAGATGCGAGCGCTCGGCATCGCGCTATATGGCGGAGCCGCCGCACCTTTCGGAACGAGTGCTACTCGCCTCGGTACTCGATGCGGACCAGGACGGCGTCCTCGTTCCGTGTGAACCAGCTGTAGCCATACTCGAGCAGGTACAGCGTGCCGTCGGGCGCGATGGCCATGTCCATGGGGCGGTGGAACTCGGTCGTCTCCATGAACGGCTCGATGCCGGCAATGTCGCCGTTGGCGTCGAGCGTGACGGCCATGACCCAGTTGCGCATCCACTCGTAGATGAACAGCTTGCCATCGTAGTAGCGAGGTAGGGCCGTACTCGAACCGGTGTAGTCGTCGGCATAGAACACAGGCCCGGCCATGGCTGTTCGGCCGCCCTCGCCTTCGTCGAAGTTCAGCCCCCCGAGCTCCGGGAATTCCTCGGAAATTGCGTACGGGTACCAGATGAACGCACCCTGGGCCGGCGGCAGTTCGGACATGCCCGTGTTGTTGGGCGAGTCGTTGCGCGGCGCCGACGGGTCGAATGCCGCACTCGAAAGGCCCGAGGCGAAGTCGTAGTCACGGTAGGCCTTGTTGTTGCCGACGAAGTACGGCCAGCCAAAGAACCCTGGGCCGCGTGCCTGGTTGATCTCGTCGTGGCCCTGCGGCCCGCGCTCCGGATCGGGGTCGCCGGCGTCGGGACCGACGTCACCCCAGTAGAGGTAGCCGGTGCGCTGATCGACGGCGATGCGGTAGAGGTTGCGGCCGCCCATGACGTAGATTTCGGGTCGGGTATCAGGCGTGCCCGGAGGAAACAGGTTGCCTTCAGGAATCGTGTACGAACCGTCGGCCTCGGGGTGAATCCTGAGCACTTTGCCGCGCAGGTCATTGGTGTTGGCCGAGGACCCCTGGGCGTCGAACCCATAGCGACCGGGTCGTTCGTCGATCGGTGTGCGGTCGTCCGATTCGAAGGGACTCACATCGTCACCCGTCGAGAGGAATAGGTCGCCGTGACGATCGAAAGTCATGGAGCCGCCGGTATGGCAGCAGACCTCGCGCTGGACCGGAACCTTCATCACGAGCGTCTCGCTGCTCATATCGAGCAGGTCGCCATCGAGCACGAAGCGCGACAGTCGCTGGGTAGGTTCGTTACCGGCGGGGGAGTAGAACAGATACACCCACTGGTTATCGCTGAAGTCCGGATCGATCGCGACACCGAGCAGGCCATCCTCGCAGCCG
>Ga0302135_10002113_pt1 | contig 11916 bp, 9 predicted proteins | sample CBN3_surface_MG_FD_203119 | JGI IMG/M metagenome (GOLD analysis project Ga0302135, IMG submission 203119) | Marine microbial communities from Western Arctic Ocean, Canada - CBN3_32.1 | ecosystem: Environmental > Aquatic > Marine > Oceanic | place: Canada: Western Arctic Ocean | collected 2017-09-15 | reverse complement strand
CGAGGACGTGACGGCGGAAATACAGGTACACGGTCACTGTCACATGAAATCCGTGGTGGGCATGGACCCGACGATGCGGGTGCTCAACGCGGTGCCCGGCTACAGTGCTCAACTGATTGATTCAAGCTGTTGCGGCATGGCGGGCTCATTTGGCTTTGAGAAGGAACACTACGATATTTCCAAGGCAATGGGTTCGTTGAAGCTGTTCCCGGCAATAGAGGCGGAGGAGGCCAAGGACGCCAAGGTGGCTATCCTGGGCATTTCCTGCCGCCAGCAGATAGACCATTTCACCAGTAAGCAGTCACGACACGTGGCAGAGTACTTAGCGGACGCTCTACGTTAAGGCGTTTTCGAGAGAGGCAATCAGTGGCTAAACGAGGGATTCGAGTCGTGGATAGTGATATGCACGTGGTGGAGCCGTGGGACCTATGGCAGCGGTACACGGAGCCTGCGTACCTAGACCAAGCTCCACGGCCAGTTGGAGACCCTAACTTACCGGTGGACCTCCGGCTTGAGTTTGCTGGCCACATGCATACTCGTAACAATGCGTACAACGATGCAAGTCATGAGACGTACATCAAGCGTAGGCAGAAGTCAGCCCCACGGTTTACCGAATATGCTGCCCAGGGATTTGATGCGGCCTCACAGCTCAAGGCCATGGATGTGGAAGGGATAGACCAGGCGGTCCTCTTCCCTACCAAGGGGCTCTTGGTGCCGTGGGTGGACGGGATAGACCCCGGCCTTGCCACGGCGGTGTGTCGTGCGTACAACAACTGGCTTGGCGACTTTTGTGCAGTGAACCCCGCGCGACTGAAGGGCGTGGGTCAAGTGACGCTGCACGACCCAGAGTTGGCGATAACAGAAGCAAGGCGGACTGTGCGGGACATGGGTATGTCAGCGGTCTGGACGCGCCCCAACCCAATCAACGGCAGGCAGTTGCACGACCCCGCATTTGACCCGTTTTGGGCTGAGATGGAGCGCTTGGAGGTTCCCATCTGCTTCCATTGCGCTGAGGGGTCATACCTCCCCACCCTTGGTACTGACCGGTTTGAAGGCAATTGGATGATGAGCCATACTGCGGACCATTCCCTGGAGATGATGGTGGGGATGCAAAGCATGATTCTGGGTGGCGTGCTGGAGCGCTTCCCTAAGCTCAAGGTTGCGTTCTTGGAGGCCAACTGTGCATGGGTGCCCTGGTGGCTCTGGCGGATGGAGGAGCACTACGAGTTGACGGGAGAGTGGGACGCACCTACACGGCTGTCGTTGTCGCCGCAGGAGTATTTCCGCCGCCAGTGCTACGTATCCATTGATGCTGATGAGTTGCCCGGAGCTCAGGTGATTGACGCTATAGGTGAGGACCGCGTGGTGTTCTCATCTGACTACCCGCATCTGGATTCAAAATTCCCCAATGCGGTGGACATATTTCTGGAGATGCCTGGAATGTCCGAAGCAACGAAGCGTAAAGTCCTGTGGGATAACTGCGTGTCCCTTTATAATTTGGCCTAGTATCACCAGCCTATTCCACCTGTACGGATGAAAGCGCGAACTCATGGAGCAGTCAGCCGTTCACGCGGTGCGGGCCCAGGTAGAGCGTACGGTCAAAGAAAACCTGCGCCAAGGTGAAGACGGCAAAACCGGCTTCAAGTACTCCTATCTGCGTCCGTCTCCTAGCCGCAATAGTTGGCAGTGGTCTTGGGACTCATGCTTCCACGCAGTGGTGCTCGCGCACGTCAATCCCGAGCTTGCTGCTGCTGAACTCCGGACACTGGTTGCCGCTCAGGATCCGGACGGGTTCATTGGCCACGTAAATTTCTGGGGTCAAAGCCCTGCCATCGGACTCTTGGGCCGCATACAAAGCCCTTCGTTGTGGGGAGCAAAACACTCATCGCTTATTCAACCGCCGGTGCTGGCGCAGGCGCTTGAGCGGGTTGTTGAGGTTACTGGTGACGCATGGCTGGCGGTTGAATTGCTGCCAGCTTTGGACAAATATCATAACTGGCTGGCGGACCACAGGGTGCCGGACTCTGACGGGCTGCTGGTCATCATTTCTCCTCATGAGTCAGGGATGGACCAATCTCCCACCTTTGACGAGGTGCGCGGTATCAGGGGCCAGGCAAATTGGCTCCAACTCGCAGTTCGTGACCGGTGGGCAGGCGTCCGAAATGCGGCTACTGGAAACGCGGGCGATAAGCTGGTGTATTCCGGTAGCTTTCGCGTGAAGGACGTTCTGGTCAATTCACTCTACGCGGAAGCTCTGGCGACCATGGCCCAACTGCACCGCCGTCATGGTCAGCCTGAGGTGGCAAACGCTTATGCAACCCGGTCTGAGGTGGTGACGGCCTCTTTGATTGAGAAGCTGTGGGACCGCGGCAGGGGCGCCTTCTTCAGTCTGTACGGTGCAGATGAGCAGCGGACTATTCCACTGACTGTGGGCTGCCTCATGCCTTTGGTGATTGAGGGCCTGCCTCAAGATAGCGCGGCTGCTCTGGTTGAGCGGCATTTGGCAGAGCGCAATCAGTTCTGGACGGGTTATCCGGTACCGTCTGTCTCTGCAACCGAAGAGAACTTCAACCCTCGAAGTGAGAGGTTGCGTTGGCGCGGCCCAACCTCGATGAATACCAACTGGCTCCTGTGGCGTGGTCTGAAACGACATGGCTACCACGACCTTGCCGCACGCCTTGCAGAGCGCTCAGTGGATATGGTGGCGAGGTCTGGACTCAGCGAGTTTTACCACCCGCATACGGGGCAAGGTCTTGGCGCGCAGGGATTTGCATGGTCAGGCCTGGCGCTGGATATGGCCGGCGGATAGGTCAGCCGGTGGGATAGAGTTGGTGTGTAGGCAACAATCCGGTAGGAGCCTAATGCACCAGCGCGTATTCCATGCTGTCCACTAGGGCTTGCCATGAGGCCTCAATGATGTTGGAGGAGGCGCCCACGGTGCCCCAGCGTCGTGAACCGTCAGAGGACTCCACCAGCACCCTGACGGTAGCGCCGGTGCCGCCAGACCCTTGCTCAACCACGCGTACTTTGTAGTCTTCAAGTTTGATTGACTGCAGCGATGGGTAGACTTGCGTAAGCCCCTTACGCAGGGCTGCATCCAGTGCATTCACAGGGCCGTTGCCCTCCGCCACCGTGTGCATAACCTGCCCATTGACCCTGACCTTAACCATGGCTTCGCAGAGAGACTCGTCGTCATTGACCTCGGAGCCGGGCCTGCGACGCTTTTCCACCACTACCATGAAGTCCACAAGATCAAAGGGCGGCTGGTAGCCGTCCAGAAGCCTGCGGACAAGGAGTTCAAAGGAGGCTTCAGCACCCTCATATTGGAAGCCGTCAGCCTCACGTTGCTTCAGGAGTTCTAGGAAACTGCCCATCCGCTCTTTGGGCACCAGGTCTGAGAGGCCAGCCTCCTCTAGCTTCACGGCAATGTTTCCACGGCCTGATAGCTCTGATACCACAATGCGCTTGGCGTTGCCCACCATTTCAGGGTCTATATGCTGATAGCTCTGTTCCACCTTGGCCACGGCTGAGGCGTGAAGCCCCGCTTTGTGAGTGAAGGCGGACTCACCTACGTAAGCCTGAAAGCGGTTTGGAGGTAGGTTGACCACTTCACTGACGAACCGGTGTACTTCTGTGAGGTTGGCCAGGCCCTTTTCCGGTACGCTGGATATTCCGAGCTTGAGGCTGAGGTTGCCGATGACGGAGATGAGGTTTGCGTTACCGCAACGCTCCCCATAGCCATTGATGGTACCTTGAACCTGCGTGGCCCCCGCCTGAACGGCGGCTATGCTGTTGGCCACCGCCATTTCCGTGTCATTGTGGCAGTGGATGCCAAGAGCAACCGGCACCTCAGCATGGACCTGACCCACGATGTTGAACACGTCCGTTGGCATGCTCCCGCCGTTGGTGTCGCAAAGCACCACGTACTCAGCACCGGCATCAGCCGCAGTCCTAACCACGGCCATGGTATAGGCGGGGTTGGCCTTGAAGCCGTCGAAAAAGTGCTCAGCATCGAAAATAACGCGCCTTCCATGCTCCCGGAGAAAGGTGATGGAGTCGCGCACCATGGCCAGGTTCTCCTCCAGGGAGGTCTCCAACACCTGCTCTACGTGCATGTCCCAAGACTTGCCCACCAGGGTGATGACGGGCGCTTCAGAGTCCAACAACGCTTTGAGGTTGGCGTCGGTTTCGGCGGTCCCGCCTGCCTTCCTGGTACTCCCAAAAGCGGTAAGGGTGGAATTTTTCAGACCAAGGCTGCGTATTTGTTTGAAGAACTCAGCATCCTTTGGATTGCTGCCCGGCCAGCCGCCTTCAATGAAATGAACGCCAAGCTCGTCCAGCTTAGCGGCCACTTTGAGCTTATCGCCCACGGAGAGGCTGATCCCCTCCATCTGCGTTCCGTCCCTGAGGGTTGTGTCGTAGATTGTTACGCTTTCCATTTCGCTGTACTTCTCCAATTAAGCGTCATGCCAAGGGCGCATGCGGTGGGAAATAAAAAAACCCGCCCCAATGAGGGACGGGCCATTACGGTTCCCGCGGTACCACCCTGTTTTCCCACGATTATATCGAGGGACACTCTGTGGGCGCTATCACGCCCTGGCCTTGTTAACGGGGGCCGTTCCGGCAAGGCTTACTTGACCATTGCGGTCTTTCAGCCAGCGGCTCAGGAGGGATATTCACTCAGGTTGTACGCGCCGGCTTCCACCTGACCCGGCTCGCTGTGCGTCGATACCCAGCTACTCGTCTCCGTCTTTGCCTATGTAAACGACGCTAGCACAGGGTCAGAAACGCGTCAAGCGTGGGCAGGTATGGCAGGCGTGCGGGTTGCTCTCTGCTTGACTCTCCCCTGCCGTCTCCCTACCATTCCTGGCGTCTACGAGGGGGGTATATGCAGAACCTTTGGTCCGATGAAGAAGCAGCCGACAAGGATGACTTAGACCTGCTGGTGTACCAGAGTCGCCTTATTGGGGCCGACTCCAAGTTGGTGGTCTGGGGTGGCGGGAATACCTCAATGAAGCTGGATGAGCCAGACTTCCGGGGTCGTACACGCCGCGTGATGCGCATTAAAGGCTCCGGTTCCGATATGAAGAGTATTGAGCGCAAGCATTTCCCTGCGGTGCGTCTTGAGGACGTACTGCCTCTCTTTGTACGGAAGGATATGTCTGATGAGGACATGGTGGCCTATTTAGAGCTATGTCTGACCGAGTCCGGCGTGCCCCGGCCTTCAATTGAGACGCTCCTGCATGCGTTCCTGCCGCACAACAGTGTGGCGCACACTCATGCGGACGCAATACTGTCGCTGACCAACAGTTCGCGGGCAGCCGAGGTGCTTGGAACTGTGTATGGGCGCGACGTGGCGATAGTGGGCTACCGGCGTCCGGGATTCTTGCTCTCCAAGGAAGTTGCTCAGGCTGCTTTGGGCAATCCCAGGGCAAAGGGCGTGGTGTTGATGAACCACGGCCTGTTCACCTGGGGCAACACGGCCAAAGAAGCTTACGACATGCATATTGAACTGGTGTCCAAGGCTGAGGAGTTCTCCGCCAAGCGTGCTGCCGGGCAGTCTGTCTTTGGCGGGATCACAGGCAAGTGGGTGGACGCTGACCGGCGCAGCCAGGTGGCGGCTGCGGTGGCGCCGACTCTCCGGGGCCTGATGGGCCAGCGCCAGCGGATGCTGCTGCGCTTCGATGACTCCAAGGACGTGTTGGACCTTGTAAACGCACAACGTGGCAAGGAACTGAGCGCCATTGGCCCGGCCACGCCGGACCATCTTATACAGACCAAACGCCAACCCTTGTGGCTAGACGTGGATGACCCTGAGGACGTAACGCAGGTGCTCCGCGCCATGCATGAAGGGGTGGAGGCCTACGCCAGTGAGTACGCAGCCTGGTTTGGTGAGCACCGCGCGGAAGGTGTGGATATGTTGGACCCGTACCCGCGCGTGGTCCTGCTCCCCGGTATTGGCATGTGGACGACTGGCCGCGACATGCGGGCCAACCTCATCACGTCAGACATCTACCACCACACGATTGGTGTGATTGGGGATGCCCAGGCCTCTGGCGACTATATGTCGTTGATGCCTAAAGACGCCTACGACGCTGAATATTGGCCGCTGGAGCTTTATAAGCTGACGTTGGCTCCGCCGGAACGTGACTTGGCACGCCGCGTGGCGTTGGTAACCGGAGCGGCTAACGGCATTGGCCGTGCCATTGCGCAACGGTTGGTGGCGGCAGGCGCGCACGTCATTGTGACCGATGTGGACATTGCCGCTGCGCAACAGGTGGCTGATGAATTGGTGGCGGCCAATGGTCCTGAGCGGGCGATTGCGTGCCAGTTGGACGTGACGGATGAGCAGGCGGTGGCTGCGGCGTTCAGAACGGCTCGCTTGACCTATGGAGGCCTGGACATTGTGGTGTCCAACGCTGGGATAGCCAGGGTGGGCCAGATCCATGAGTTGAGCCTGGAAGATTGGCAGCAGTCCATGGATATCAATGCCACGGGCCATTTCCTGGTATCCCGTGAGGCGGTGAAATTGCTCAGGGAGCAGAATACTGGCGGCAGCATCATATTTGTGGGCACCAAGAACGTGCCCTCCCCAGGCAAGGAATTTGGAGCCTACAGTGCGTCCAAGGCGGCGGAGGCCCAACTTGCCCGGGTGCTGGCGATAGAGAACGGCGAGTTCAATATCAGGGTCAACATCATCAACCCGGACGCAATCTTCAGAGGGTCCAACCTATGGTCGCCGGAACTCAGGGCAGGCCGGGCAGCAGCCCATGGGATCAAGGAAGACGACTTGGAGGACTTCTACAGGCAGCGCAATCTATTGCAGTTGCCGGTGACGGGTGAGGATGTGGCGGAGGCGGCGATCTTGCTTGCAGGCGATAAATTTGCGAAGACGACAGGGGCGATGATTCCGGTGGACGGCGGCCTGAAGGACGCATTCCCCCGGTAAGAAATCTGGCCATTAATGTTTGATTGACTGGAGGAAGTGATGAAGGCGGTCAGGTACCACGAAACAGGAGGCCCGGATGTCCTGCGCTATGAGGATGTTCCGGATGCGACCGTTGGCGAAGGCGAAGTGCTGATCAAGGCTGCCGCCGTGGGGGTGAACTTCAGCGAGATTGGCCGACGGAAGGGCGTTTTCCCCTTGCCGCCGGGGGTGTCGTTGCCAAATATTCCTGGATATGAATGTGCAGGGATTGTGGAGGAAATAGGCCCCGGTGTGGAGGGCTTTGCCAAGGGTGACCGGGTGTTGGCCTGGGACTTGTCGCACACCTATATGGAGTACGTGACCGCGCCGGTTGAGAGGGTTTTCAAAGTGCCGGACAACATACCACTGACGGACGCCGCAGTGATCAGCGCTCCGTTCACCACGGGGTGGGAGGTGGTGGTGGCGCGTGGCAATATTCAACCTGGTGAGACAGTGCTGGTGCAGGCGGCGGCTAGTGGCGTTGGCATAGGTGCGGTACAGCTTGCCAAGCATGTTGGCGCCACGGTTATTGGCACGGCTAGTACGGATGAGAAGCTGGAGTGGGCCAAAGGGTACGGGTTGGACCACGGAATCAACTACACGACCAAGAACCTCGTGGATGAGGTGAAACGCCTCACCGGCGGAGAGGGCGTGGACGCAGTGGTGGACGGCGTTGGCGGTGAGGTGTTCAATCAGTCACTAGAATGCCTCAAGATGGGCGGGCGGTTACTGACCTACGGCGTGGCTTCCGGAGTGCGAACGGCGGAAATTACGGTGCCACGGCTATGGTTTGGGAACCAGAGCATCATTGGTGTGTACGCGAACATGATCACGCGTGATGAGTTCAATCAGGTTCTGTATATGCTCAGCAGAGGTGACCTGAGGACGACGCTGGACCGCACGTGGCCGTTGCAGGAGGCTGCGGAGGCTCATCGCTATATTGAGGACAGGAAGGTAAGGGGCAAGGTGGCGCTCACTTTAGAGTGAGTCCCGTATCCTCGTAACGTATAGAAAAAGGCGCTCCCTCAGGGAGCGCCTTTTTCTATTACAGCTATTGTTTGGAGCCTAGCTCTCCACTTTTTGCGAGTCTCCAGCGGCCTGGTACGTCTTGGGTGGGACGTTGGCCTTACGGAGACCAGCAACCGACTCAATATCAGACCACGCGTCTGGGTTGTCCTGAAAGGAAAGCTCCAACTCTTCTAAGCCCACCTGGAAGACGTCTGAGACGGTAGGTGTGCGTATAAGCCTGCGCGGGGTGTGTTCTTCATCCTCAGCAAAGCGCCGAGCACCCACGCTGAACTCCACCGGTACGTCCGGCCCAGCAAAGTAGAACCCAAAGGAACCGGAGGCACCGTGACGGAGTATGTCACTGGTGATGGGCAGGCCTGCGCGCATGACGGCAGCCCTAGCCCGCATGACGTCATCCATCTCAGTGGGCAGGAAGCAGAGGTGACTGATGCCCTGCTTCTCTGTGCGTCCCGCCCCTATGCCCAATCCGTGATGCCAGCCATTGCGGAAATTCATGAACACGGTGTTGTGCTCATTCCAATCTGAGGTGCGTAGCCCCAGTACTTGGGTGTAGAAATCATGGCATGAGAAAATGTCATCCACGAAGAGTACGAGGTGTTGGATATCCTCTAGGCTGACATACCGGGGGTGCGGTGGCATGGGGTAAGAGACCATGTCACAGTAAAGTTCCAATGGGTTTCCAGCGGGGTCATTAAAGCGGAGGTATTGGCTCACACGGTCGGTTTCGAAACCGTCACCACTCTCATACTTAATACCCTGGGACTTCAGTCGCTCCTCCATTGCATCCAACTCTTTCCTGCTGCCCATCTCCATGGCCACGCGTTCAAGGCCAGGGTTGTCTGATTCCTGGAGGACAATCCAGTGGTGTTGCATGCCGCCGCGCAGGAAGACCTTTCCGTCACGCTCTTCACTCACTTCCAAATGGCCCAACTTTTCAAAGAACTCAGTTGAAATTTTGATGTCCCTGACCCGAAAAGAGAGGTATCCCAAACGTTCCGGCCTGAGTGTGCGTTCCATTGCTTCCTCCTTCACAAAACGGTTCACATCGTCATGAACCATCGTTATACCGGCGAATATTTGGCAACTTTACGCCCCAGGTTGGAGGGGCGCAAGCCTCCGTGCGCTACATAGTAAAGAGCGAGAAAAAGGGATAGTCACCAAGCTTAGCTCTACCGCCCAAGGCGGGCAGTTCAATCAGCACCGCGATGCCTGCTACGGTGGCCCCGGTCTGCTCCACGAGGGTGATGGTGGCGTTCAGCGTACCGCCGGTTGCCAGCACGTCATCCACTATGAGCACCTTGTGGTGCTTTTCCAGGCCGTCCCTGTGCATTTCAATGATGGCCTCACCGTACTCCAGCGCATATTCAGCTTTGATGGTGTGGAATGGGAGCTTACCCACTTTCCTGATGGGTACGAAGCCTGTATTTAGCTCCACGGCCATGGGTGCGCCTAGAAGATAACCCCGGGCTTCAATGGCCACTATCTGGTCGACTCTCTGGTCCCGGAAGGGCGCGCTCATGTCTTGGACAACGCTACGGAAGGCGTCCGCGTTTTGGAGGAGCGGGGTAATGTCGCGAAACATGATTCCCGGCTCTGGAAAGTCAGGGATGTTTCTGATGAGGCTGAGGTAGTCATTAGCCATATTGCGTTCTTAACCGCCTTTGAGGAAATCGATGATGATTTGATCGTGCTCTTCAGGCTTCTCCCACTGGGGCCAGTGGGCGCAGTCAAGCTGGTTGAAGAACTTTGCGCCTGGAAGTATGCCAGCCAGATATTCGCCATAGGCAGGGCTGATGCCAGGGTTTTTGTCCGTCCAATAGACCAAGGTGGGCACTTTGAGGGCCTGGAGTTGCTCTTCTGTATAAACCGAACGGGCTGGCGCCCACTCCCCTCCGATGTTGTATACCCGCTTGATGGATTCATAAATTTCAGGGAAGGAGTAAAGGCGCAACCTGATGTTGACCATTTCGTCTGTCATGCGGTCAGGGCTGACCACAAGCCACTCCATGCGCTTACGCACCGTCTCAAAGGTGGGCGTGAGGATGGAGGCGGCTGAGAGTTCCTTTAATTCATTGCCACCGCCGGGGTTCTCTGGGAAGTCAGACCTCTTGAGGTTAACCACCTCGTCGCCACCGGTGTTCAGGATGACCTTGCCGCAGAGTTGTGGGTAGCGCATGGCGAATTCCAGGGCGATGTCGCCTCCCATGGACTCACCTTCAATGTGGACCCATGGGTGACCTAGGGCCTCAATAAGGTCTGCTAGGCCTTCTGCCTGAAGTTCAGTCCGTCGGTTGTGGACATACCCCTCTTTGTAGGAGAAGCCGTGGAACATGGCATCTATGGAGTACACGTGAAAGCCGTTGTTGGCCAGGTTGTGCAGGCTACGGGCAAAGGTCTCCGCGTGGCCGCCTATGCCGTGGATGAGGATGAGGGGCTCACCGGAGGAACCGGCCTCAATGACTCTGTGGAAATACTTCTTGCCGTGGACGATGTGTGTCCAGGTGCCCAGCATCTCAGTGGCGACCGACTGCCATTGATCGAGGGGTTTGCAGGTTACGGCCTTGGATAATTTGAGGGTCTCAACCATGATTTTCTCCTATAAGCGGTATGCGCGGGTGCGGCTCCTCTTATACCATCGGCCTATGTCCGGTGCAACGTTGACTGCCCTGCCGGAGTACTAAGGCTAGCTATGATTGAGCGGACATATGACGGAGCATTCAGCGGCCCATTGTCGGAATTGCAGCAGCGCGTGGTGGCGTGCCGTGCATGTGAGCGGCTGGTGGAGTACCGGGAACGAATAGCCCAGACCAAACGGCGTATGTACAGGGACTGGGACTATTGGGGCGCTCCTGTGCCAGGCTTTGGGGATCCCAATGGACGATTGCTGATAGTGGGGTTGGCCCCTGCTTCCCATGGCGCTAACCGTACGGGGCGTATGTTTACTGGGGATGCGTCTGCGGACTTTCTTGTTGCGGCGCTCTACCGGGCGGGGTTTGCCACACAGCCAACCTCGCGACACAGGGGGGATGGGCTAGAGCTGATTGACGCCTATGAGACGGCGGTTGTCAGGTGCGTGCCGCCGCAGGATAAGCCAACGGCCGCTGAGCAGCATGCGTGTCGTCCCTTTTTGCTAGAAGAAATCGACCTGTTGCCGCAACTGAAAGCAGTGTTGGCTTTGGGGCATGTGGGGTTTGATAATTACTTGCGTGCGCAGTCAGCGCGATTGGGCAGCCGTCAGCGGCATGTGTTCAAGCATGGTGAACGTTACGATCTTGGTCCCGGACTGCCGGTGCTCTTCGCGAGTTATCACCCAAGCCCTCGAAATACAAACACTGGCCGCCTGACCATCGCGGCCCTGGACAAGGTGCTTGCGGACATCGGCGAATGGCTGGGTCCCGGCAGAGTTCAGGCGTCGTCGGTCTGAGCGACTGGCTGCGCGGCCTGACGGACTGTCGCGCATCGTTGCTGCGCCCTAGGTGCTATGCTATACTGAAGCCCGTTTTCCGGCTTGTATTGATACGCGTTGTTTTGTGACGCACCGGGAAATGAATGAGCTACAAAGGCAGGTTACATGGTAGAAGTGTCTCAACCAACTGTAGCGGCGGTGGCGCCGCAAGCCCCCTTTGTTGGGGAAACGTTGACTATGAAGGCTTTGCTTGAAGCTGGTGTCCATTTCGGTCACCAGACTCATCGCTGGCACCCAAAGATGCGTAACTTCATCTTCGCGCAGCGGAATGGCATACACATCATTGACCTCCAGCAGACCATGGGTCTGTTGGAACGAGCTTGCGAGTACGTCCGGGAGCTAACGGCGTCTGGTAAGAAGGTCATCATGGTGGGCACTAAGAAGCAGGCCCAGGATGCCATTCAGCAAGAGGGAGCTCGGTCCGGTCAATATTATGTTAACCACCGCTGGCTGG
>Ga0302135_10002112_pt1 | contig 11921 bp, 13 predicted proteins | sample CBN3_surface_MG_FD_203119 | JGI IMG/M metagenome (GOLD analysis project Ga0302135, IMG submission 203119) | Marine microbial communities from Western Arctic Ocean, Canada - CBN3_32.1 | ecosystem: Environmental > Aquatic > Marine > Oceanic | place: Canada: Western Arctic Ocean | collected... | reverse complement strand
TCATCAACAATCTTGGCGGCTCTTTTAGCCTGAGAAACAATCTTGTCCACATCTTGGGAAATAGGATGCGGCAGGTCTTCCATATTCAACAGCTGTGCATAGCCAATAATGGCACTCAATGGATTGTTGAGTTCGTGGCAGACGCCAGCTGCCAGTTCGCCCAGCGCAGCAAGCTGGCTCGTCTGCTGCAATCGATTCTCTGCGCTCCTCCGCTCTGAAACATCGTGCAAGAGAACAATGCTCCCAACAATACATTACTGGTTGCCCTGAAAAGGAGAGACCACAACGTCATAGCAAACCGCATCACTACCAGATGCAAACACAACGTCTGGATATGTTGTGGATTCCTCCACCTGGCTGGGAATCATTGATGCCCCAACCGGCCATACTTCATTAAGTGGACGGCCAATAGCCTTTAAACCCGCTCTACCAACTATGTCCTTTGCTGCCTCATTCGGTGCCACCACCTGCTCTCAGCATCTTGAACAATGATGCCGCTGGTGATGTTCCCAAAAATCGCCTTCAACGCCACCGGCGTTATGTCCAGTAAGCGGACGTCATACACCGCCCACCAAAGCACTCCCACGCTGATAAGGAAAGCGAATGGCGTAGGATCCAAATAGGCTACCGGAGTCACGCCCGCAAAGAAGATCACGTTTGCCAACCATGGAGCCATTGCGGAGGCCATCATAGCTATAGATTGCCCCCAGAACAGTCGGTGTGAGTGAAAGAGGGCCTCTACAATAATGACCAGGCCCACTACCATCACCAGATGGGAATACAGAGTGTGCACCCAAAATACAGGGCCATAGCTGATATCAAGCGTGGTTAGACCATCTATGGCTATATAGTCAATGGTGGCCCAGATAAGGTGTGAGACCCATTAGTCCAAACGAGGCTAAGCGTGGTGAGGGGTATGACAGCCACCAGCAGGATGTTACGAGGGCTGAGCCAGTCTCCCCTGCCTGTATACTGTATGGCGGCGGCCAGCCAAGCCACAGGAGCGGTAACAATCCCGAAGTACCGGATCTTGGCAAGAACCATTCTGAATTCGCCCGGATCCGTGACTAGGGCGAGTCCATAGGCAATCTGCCCAATTGCAGCAGCTAAGGAAATGAAGATTAACGGAACTGCGCCAGGGTAGCTACGACGCTTCCATGCCAGGAGCGCAATGGTGATGGAGGCCATGCCGGACAGGCACAACAGTATCGTATAGGGACTCTCATACCAGGGAATAGTCTGTTCCATCGTCAATCGCCTTCACAGGACATTCAGGTGATGATGGCCCGCTGCAATGGCTGTAGTATAAATTTTATAGGTCGTTATGATAAGAAACGGCGTTATATACGCGATATGCATATGTATACAATGCCCCCTGGGTAACGAGTGCAAAAAGGGAGAACCAGTTGAAATTTGGACTATCAATAACGGGCATGCTCCAGCAACCTCCGGGCACAGACATGGTTGCAACGCTCGGTGAAGCTGTTGAGCTTGTGAAACTCGCAAATGAGCTAGGTTTTGCGTATATGTACGCTGGCCAGCACTACCTTAGTCACCCGTACCAGATGCTCCAACCCCTCCCCGTAATGGGCCGCTTGGCTGCTGAGGCACCCGGCATGGATCAGGTGTCCACGGCAGTTCTACCGCTCCACAACCCCGTAGACCTGGCGGAACAAGTAGCATCCCTTGATGTCATCACCAACGGCCATGCAATCCTGGCAGTCGCTCTGGGATATCGAGAGGAAGAGTACGAGTCCTTCGGAGTGAAGCGTGAGGATAGAGTCTCCCGTATGATCGAGTCGCTAGAGGTCATGCAGCTACTCTGGTCCGGTGAAAAAGTGTCCTATAAAGGAAATCACTTCCAGTTATCAGATGTCCACATTGGACTAAACCCCGTGCAGCGCCCAAGCCCCCCCGTTTGGATAGCCGCCAGTAGCGACCGCGCCGTAGAGCGGGCAGGACGCCTGGGCTACCCCTGGCTTATCAACCACGCGGACTACCCAACGGTGGAGCGCCAAGTAGCAATGTATCGCGCAGCGCTCCATGAAGCAGGACACTCAAGCGTCACCACGCTTCCAGCCCTCAGAGAGTTTTTTGTAGCTGAGACCAGAGAGGAAGCCATTCGTGCCTGCCAGCCATTCCTCTCCGGGAAATATGAGACCTATTCCCAATGGGGCCAGGACGAGGCCCTTAATGGAGAGCAATCCTTCACCAGCGACTTTGAGAAACTTGCTCGGGATCGGTTCATCATTGGCAGTGTAGAGGACGTAGTGACCGATTTGAAACGCTACGAGGCCCTGGGAGTCACCCACATGGGCCTGCGGATGCGATGGGCTGGCATGGGCGTAGAGCCAACTGCCAAGTGCATGCGGCTGGTAGCCGAGCAAGTGATGCCGCACTTCCAGTAACGTGATTAGCAACAAAACAGGAGGAACCGATGCTATTTGGAGTAACTATGTTCCTGGCAGACTATGCCATACGCCCGGACGAACTGGCCCGGCTATTAGAAGAACGAGGGTTTGAGTCTTTCTGGGCCCCTGAGCACACGCACATCCCGGCAAGCCGCAAGTCAACGTGGCCCGGCGGCCCTGAGTTGCCCAAAGAGTATTGGCACACCTACGACCCATTTGTAGCTCTGACAGCAATGGCAGCTGCTACCACCGCGTTGAAAATCGCTACCGGTATCTGCTTGATTGTGGAGCGCGACCCAATAACCACAGCAAAAGAGATTGCCAGCCTTGACCGGCTCTCCAACGGACGCTTCATCTTCGGCATTGGCGGGGGATGGAACGCAGAGGAAATGAAGAACCACGGAACCAACTTCAAAACCAGGTTCCCCAAGCTCCGAGAGCAGGTTTTAGCTATGAAGGAGCTTTGGACCAAGGATGAGGCGGAGTTCCACGGAGAGTTCGTAGACTTTGATAAGGTCTGGGCGTACCCAAAACCAACACAACGGCCCCACCCGCCTATCATCATGGGCGGCGATGGCCCTACCACCTTCGACCGCGTTATTGAGTTCTGCGATGGGTGGATGCCCATTAGCGGAAGGGCGTCACGAGGGCCGGCGCTGCCGGAAAAGATTGCCATTCTCAAGCAACGGACTGAGGAGGCCGGTCGTGACCCTGCGTCCATCTCCATCTCGGTCTTCGGGGGTAAACCTGACCTGGCTGAGATTGAACGCCTTTCTGAAGCAGGGGTGGACAGAATGGTCTTCTCAATCCCCGTTGGTGAAAGAGATGCAGTCCTTCCACTGCTGGATCAGTACGCTGAACTCATCAAGTAAAGCCATCCCACGGTGTAACCCAAACGGTGGAGAAAGTCCGCCATGTCATATGGGTCTCGCGCTAGGCGCTTGTAGCTCTTGACACTCACGTAGAAGCTACCGATGATGTCTTGAAAGTTTCGGTTCTATCCCACTCAATTTGGTAACCGTCAGGAAGATAGGTCCAGGGCATGCCCTGGGGAGGACAAAGAATGCTGACGCGAGAAGAAAACGAACTCTTGGCTCAGGTTGGGCCCGGGACACCCACGGGAGCCATGTTCCGGCGATACTGGATACCCGCCATGCTTTCCTGGGAGCTTCCTGACCCGGACTGCCCACCTATACGGTTACGGCTCCTAGGCGAGGACCTGGTAGCCTTCCGTGACACCAATGGGAACGTGGGCGTCCTCGATAACTACTGCCCCCATCGACGAGCCAGTATGTTCTTCGGTCGCAACGAGGAATGTGGTCTGCGGTGCGTCTATCACGGTTGGAAGTTTGACACTGAAGGCAACTGTGTAGACATGCCATCAGAGCCAACAGAAAGCAACTTCAAAGACAAAGTCCACATCACCGCATATTCAACGGCAGAATTCGGTGATGTTATTTGGCTCTACATGGGCCCCAAAGAAGCCACCCCGCCACTACCCAAGATGGAATGGACACAGGTTCCGTCCACACATCGGGGCGTGAACAAGATCCTACAGCCCTGTGGTTGGCTCCAAGGATTGGAAGGCGGTATAGACACCGTCCACAGCACCTTCCTCCACCGCAGGCTCGCTGGCTTCGGCATCTCTGCCCGTGACGAGGCAATCAAGGAATCAGCGGCGGCCACCCTTGAGGTGGAACCCACAGACTTCGGTTACACCTATGCAGGTATCCGGCCGATGCCTAACCAGGGCGGCAACTTCGTCCGTGGCTACCATTTCGTCATGCCCTTCTACCAGCTTCGTGCCGCCCAGCTAGGATCTGTTGTGACACAACGGGGAGAGGTGAAGCCCATCATCTCTGGGCACGCTTGGGTGCCAGTAGACGATGAGACCACCATGGTGTGGAACTTCACTTACAGCTTCAGTGAAGAACCGCTGACTGAACGAGAGCAGGAGCAGAGGGGCAGCGGCAATGAGATGTACAAGGACATCGATCCTACCAACGGATTCCGCTCCGTAGCAAACGCTGACAACGATTACTTCCTGGACCGTGAGATGCAGCGAACGAACAACTACACCGGCATCAATGGGATTAACACCCAGGATAGAGCCGTACAGGAGAGCATGGGGCCAATCTGTGATCGCACCCAGGAACACCTTGGTACCACCGACAGGGCCATCATCATGACACGTAAATTGATGATGGCAGCCTCAAGGACGGTAGAGGACGGCGGAGACCCGCCAGGGCTGGGCACCAACATTTATGACCTGCGAGCTATAGAGAAGATTCTGCCGACTGACGTTGATTGGCGAACGGCGCTCCATGATGAGTTCTACCAGAAAGCGAACTATTCCCCGGAGTACACACCCGCCTAGCATCGATGATTGCACCATAAGAAAAGAGCCCCTCCCAAAATTATGGAAGGGGCTCTTTTTTGTTCAACGTTTATGGGTTACGGGAGGATTGAGTCCTCATCCATGGTGTACAGCCAGTATGCGTGCCCCATGAACAGTGGTGCCTTCACCTCTACGATGTCCAGCGGCGTGAACACCTCGTTGAAGTCCCTATCCTCATATGCACTTGCCTGGCAGGCCTCGGTGCAGGGGTTGTCAAAGCCGTACCCAACTTCAATCGTCTCCCCCCGCTTAACGGTGGTCCACTTGGAGGTATCGGGGTTGAACGTGAACGCCTTCATCCAGTCAACGCCCTCCAGGTAATCGTCGGCAGCCAGTGCGTAGGGCATAGGCCGTGAACTGTTCAACACTGGCACCAAGGTCAGACCCTTCTCCGCGGGAACAGTTGACTGGTAGCCTGCTGGTACCGGCTGCGCCTGTTGCCAGTGTAACGTAGCTGCGCTGGTTGCCCGGACAAAATAGCCGGTGTCTGGACGAATGGTCTTCACATCCCCTTCAAACAGCCCCGTCTTGGCATCGCGGCGGGAAACGTACCACATGTTTGCCGCTGCGTCCCACTCCATCACCACATCAATCGGCTGGGTTGCCGGAATAACAATCTCTATGGCCGGGTCTGCCAGAACAAAGGGCGCAGAGATGAGTGTCCATCCGGGAGACAGCTTGAATTCAACGGAGGAATCAGCCAGCAGGCTAGAGGCTGTGACCATCAATATCGCCCCGAGCACCAATCCTAGTGTGACCATCCGTGTGATCATCTTCATCTCGTAACCTCCTGCTGTCCTTGACTGACCATTAATGCTTTGTTTATCACTACAGTCAGCTTATCGGCACAGCGGAGTCCAAACATCGTCAACCGGCATGATTCACGGTCACTGTGAGGCTGAACAAAATAATCAAAAGGGTTACTGCTTATCAATGAGAAGGAGTCACCCCTGCAAGCTACAGGGTTAGCGGTTTGTCCTTGCCTGTCAGAGGGGAGAGAACCAAGTCCTGCAACATCAGCCATACAAGGACTACGGGAAAGCCACTGCCGTAAGCGTTACTTGGGCTCCACATCGGAGGTGCCTGCTTTCAGGTTCATTTCCAGCACCTTTACCGCGTCGTTCTCCATCAATATCTTGTAGTTGTCCCTGGATACTTTAACTAGGTCTATATAAGTCATGTTTCCTCTTTTTTGTTGCGATTGCTTCGTCTGCAGAGCAGATGGCCGCTGACCGCACTAAAAATTTACCAGATTGCATCCACCGTAGATACACCGTTGGATACGTGCTACAGTAGTGCCGCAGTTGCAGAAGGTGGTAATTTAATTCATAAGAAGGGTGGTTCACATCAATGACAACCATTGGTATCGTCGGATGTGGCGCAGTTGGTCAATCATTGTTGAAGGCAGCGGAGTCGGGTGCGCTGACGCTCCCCATCGTAGCCATCACCAGCAGGACAGAAGAAACCGCCCGCGCATTCCTTGCCACCCTTGAGCAGCCCCCAGAGTACGTTTCCCGCGATGAGCTTATCGCACGCTCAGACCTGGTTGTAGAAGCCGCCGGCGGTAGCGTAGTCCCTGACCTTGCCCGTGCGACGTTCGAGGCTGGCAAAGACCTCATGGCTATCAGCATCGGTGCTCTCTTGGATCACCCGGAGACCCTTGAGTTGGCCAAAGAGCGAGGCTGTAAGCTCTATGCCCCCTCTGGGGCGATAGCAGGGCTGGACGGCATCAAGTCTGCATCAACCGGCAGAATTGACCACGTCACCATGACCACCCGCAAGCCACTGAAAGCGCTAGAAGGCTCGCCATACCTCGTGGAGAGGGGTGTATCGGTCCTCGGCTTCACTGAGGAGCAGGAGATATTCTCCGGCACAGCCAGAGAGGCATGCAGAGGGTTCCCGGCCAACGTCAACGTGTCTGCCGCCGTCAGCCTAGCTGGCATCGGCCCTGACCTAACGCGCATACGCATAATTGCAGTCCCCGGCCTTGAGCGGAACTGTCACGATATAGAAGTAGAAGGCGAGTTCGGCAGGCTGCACATAGAGATAGAGAACATCCCCACGGAGAACCCGCGCACCGGCAGGCTCACCGTGATGTCCCTCATCCGGACGTTACAGGGCATTGCAGACCCGTTGCAGATAGGAACCTAGGCTGAGTGTACCTGGGTCGGTGACACCGGCCCTATAGTCTGCTTCTTAATCTGCTCAATGGCCTCTGTCACCGGCATGTCCGCAGCCACCTTCATCCGCGCTGTGTGAACCTTGAAGCCCTCAGGGTTATGCGGCCCGGCGGGTTCCTGGCCCTCCATCAACTCTCGAGCAGCGTTCAGCAGCCTGCGCCTCACATGCATAATGGGCTCATCAGACGTGACCAGGTGTTCAAGCGATCGGTCAGCCCTGCTACCCCACTGATCCTCTACCAGCGCCAAGTCCTGAATTGGGAACGACTTGATTCCGGTATAGGAAAAATTCTTCTGTGCCACGCGGTCAATCAAATACTCATTGTCCTTGTTCTCCACCGCCATGAACGAGCCTGGTATCTGCTCCGGGTAGGTGAAGTTTCCGTACCGATCCTCTTCAACCTGCTTTTGCAAAAATGGCTCGTAGCTCCAGCGGAAGCGATACATGTAGCAGCTATCGTCATCTATGGGGATACGCATGTTGCTGGAGAAGACTCCCGCACCCGCAATACCCGCAGAGCTAAAACACGGCAGGTAGAACTGGCTGGCAGACACCGTCTGCGTACCGTCCCCCTCCGGCGTCACCGCTACCTGCAACATACCGTAGTCGGTCTCATCAAAGGAGACGTACTTCAGCCGCAGGAAGCTCTTGTTCCCTAGCATTGCTCCCAGAGCAGGAGCCGCGTTCTCAATGGCCCCTGGTACGTTGAGGTCTCGTGTTGTGTGGAGGAACGCCGCATGGCTAGGGTCATAGTCACCTTCAATGGCCTGGAAGAAATTGCAGCGCAGGTGGTACTTGCGCACGTACGTCCGGTCTGGGCCGAAGTCCAGCCAATCAAAGGCAGGCTTTGGCGGCTCCTGATCCTTCGGGCCCAAATACGCCCAAATCATCCCTGCCGCGTCAAAGGCCGGGTATGCCGTAAGGCTGATCTTGTCTTTGTACGTTTCCCCTTCAGGGGAGTTCGGTAAGTCTACGCACTTCCCGGTCACATCAAATTTCCAGCCATGATAGACACAACGAATCCCACACTCCTCGTTGCGACCGAAGAACAATGGCGCACCACGGTGGGGGCAGTAGGCATCCACCAACCCGGGTTTGCCATCACTATCGCGGAAGGCGATGAGGTCTTCACCCATCAGCTTCACTCGTACCGGAGGGCAGTCAGCGCCGGGAACCTCTTCTGAAAGACAAGCTGGAACCCAGAACCTACGGAACAGCTCCCCCATTGGGGTGCCTTTACCTGTCTGGGTCAACATATCGTTCTCTTCATGCGTCAGCATTAACAACCCTCCATCTAAAATGTCTGGAAACCACCAGCAGGCTACAATTCTCCTTGCATCGTGTCAACACGCCGCAACGGTTATTAACACCTACGCCCCCAGGCCAAACGCCTCTTCCGCCAAGTCCACGATGCCTCGACTAATCGACAGCGATGCCGTGGCCCCCGGCGATGGCGCGTTGCGCACGTGGATGGCGTTCTCCGTCTGGCTGATGCGAAAGTCATCTACAAGGAACCCGTTGCGCTCCACGGCTTGCGCCCGCACTCCCGAGCCCCCGCCCGTGAGGTGGCGCTTCTCAATCTCCGGAACCAGCCGTTGCAGCGATTTGGTGAAGGTACCCTTGCTGAAAGAGCGATAGTACTCCTGGTACGCGGTCTTCCAGTGCTTGGCTGCCATGATCCAGAAACCTTTGAAGGCCAGGGTGGCCATCGTTTCCTTCACATTGATCTTAAACTTGGTGTACCCCTCCTGGGCAAAGGCCAGCACCGCGTTCGGCCCCGCCTCTACATCACCGTGGATGCCACGAGTGAAGTGCACTCCCAGGAACGGGAAGCGCGGGTCCGGCACTGGATAGATAAGCCCCTTCACCAAAGCCTGTCCTTCTGGTGAAAGGGTGAAATATTCGCCTCGGAAGGGGATGATGCGGAGGTCATACGGCACACCCATCTTGTGGGCTATAGAGTGCGCGTACAGCCCGGCGCAGTTGACCATGTACTTGGCGCTGACATTGCCCTGGTTTGTCACCAGCGTGACCCGGCCGTCACTGCCCTTCTTGATGTCCTCTACCTTGGTGTCCGTCAGTATCTCGCCGCCGTTCTCCTGGAATTTACGCCCATACGCCTCAGTCACTTCGGTATAGTCAATGATGCCGGTGTTTGGAGAGTAGAGCGCTTTGATCCCCGCCGCGTGGGGTTCAATCTCCTTCAATCGTTCAGGCCCAATCATCTCCAAGCCCTGGACGCCGTTCGCCACCCCTCGCTCATACAGATCGTCGAGGCGGCCAAGCTCATCCTCTCGCGTAGCAACGATGACCTTGCCGCACAAATTGTACTTGATGTTGTTCTCGTCGCAGAACGCCAGCAGAGAGCTAACGCCCGTCACGCAGTTCTTCGCCTTCAACGAGCCAGGTTTGTAGTAGATGCCGGTGTGGATGACGCCGCTGTTGTGGCCCGTCTGATGGGCTGCTAGCCGATTCTCCTTCTCCACCACGCCAACCGTGAGCTTGGGGAAGCGATGCGTGAGTTCCATAGCCGTGGCGATGCCCAATATCCCGCCGCCAACAACTGCAATGTCATACGTGTGGTCTGCCATAGTAACCGCCTAATAGTGAGTTATCTCCCCTCTCTGAGGAAGGGCTTGGGTGGGGGTTCAGTCCCATAGAGTAACAGTCATAAGCTATGGGTCAAGGGCCTAGCCCTGCTCTTTGTACCACTGCAACGCGCCAGGATGAAAGGGAACGTCCACCGGAGTAGCTGGTGTCTCCTGCCACACCTGGTTGATGTCCGTATAGGAGTCCCCTAGCATTATCCTTGGCATGGATAGCCGCGCAGACCTTGTACACCGTCTTATCGTCCAACCCCGCCCGGGTGTAGATGAGCCAGCCGCTGAAGTCGATGGAGCCGTAGTCCTGCGTCAGGTGCGGGAACCTCTTGGCAGGTATCGTCACCTTCCGCCACCTGATGGCCTCCATCACTTCAAAAATCTCGTCCTCAAGTGTAATTGGCTGCATACCGTGTTTAAGGGCCTCATCAAACCACATCGTTGGAATGCCCTCGTCGCAGATGATGTCCAGTTCATCGACGTAAAACGCGTCCATCCTGCGTTGATCGTGGGGAGGTCCGTTGAGTTGGAAGCTCCCTCCCCATGACTCAATGTCCGCCAGGGTAAATCCGTGTACGGCGAGGATTTGGTTGAGCAGCACCAAGGTGGAGTGGGTAGGGTCCTCCCGGACGGGCATTCGCACCGGGATACGTCGTTTCTTGATTTCCGCAAGGAGCGTGATGCCAATTCTGGGGTGGGCCACTACGACAAATCTGTCCCAGGAAGGGTAGCTGGCCACAACGCGTAAGGGTAAAGGGGGGGGGTGAAGAGCCCGGTGCCCTTGTACGCTTGCGTGAGACACGCTGACGGGTTTACAAAGGCCATGTCCACGGTTGAAATTTCTCGTGGGCACCGCTGCCTACGGTTATGGTCATGACACGGTTGCCACCGTAGGTGATACTGGGGTCGCCTGCAAGCTGGTGGCCAATCTCCCAAAACGTCTTCACTCGGACGATGTTCGCCCGAAAGCTTGAGCCCAGGCCGGTTGGTGTGCCTTCCATGCATTCCCTCCGCTAATGATTCAGGGCATTCTATGAGGCACCTTATGTAACGTCAACCTATAACTGCGCAGAGTTACCCCTAAAGAATAAACTGGGTGGCACGAAATATCGTGCCACCCAGTTCTCAGTCTCTATTGAAACGTGTGGTCGAAGCTACTTCTTGACGGCCAGAATCTGCTCAAAGTTGGCGATCGGTCCAAGAGGTACTCCTGAGAACTCGTAGGATGCAATGACGTCAGGGTTGTAAATCAACTCCTGAGCTATCCAGTGCAGCGGGATTGCAATGTGGAGGTCGAATACCGTGTCTCCCGTCTGTCGTAAGCGCTTGAAGACCTCTTCGGAATCAACTATCTCTCGGTGATAGTCGATAGCGGCGTCCAGCTCCTTGAGCTCAAAGCCGCCCCTCGGCGCCGAGCCGGACCAGTGGTGAACACGGAATGCTTGGAGGTCCACAATGTTACTGGACATATACTCTAGCCGGTTGACCCAGCCAAAAGCCCTATCAGTTGGCCTAATTGCTGCAGAGTCGCGCTGGTCAAGCTCGGGTTTAACGCCGATTGCTGCAAAGTACCCTGCCGCAGTCTCCATCAAATCCTGCTCTTCAGGGAATCCACCAACCATCGCTTCCATGCTCAATACCAGTGGGTTAGATGGTCCGTAACCAGCCTCGCTCAGCAGGGCCTTTGCTGCTGCTGGGTCGTAGCCATATTCTGCCTGGAACCGGCTGTCCCAGTCTGGGTTCCAGTATGACCGGTCATTCAAGAAGTGAGGGTTGTGGTTTTCAATACCAGTGTCATTGAAATAGGCGGCATTGATCGCGTCGCGATCAATAGCCTTGCTCAAAGCCTTACGCACTTTAACATCAAGCAAAGCAGAGTCGCACCAGGCGTAACCGCAGGCGGTGCCCTGTTCCTTGTAGTTGGCGTAGCTCTTGTCAATAATCGGGCCCTGGAACAGGATGGCTCGTTCCCTAGTCAGTACGTTCGCTGTACCTACAACCATTCCCTTACTGGCAGCTTCTTGGATTTGATCAGAGGGAAGGTCGGTCAAATGAATTTCACCAGCGAGTAAACCAGCCATGCGAGTGGAGTTCTCATTTATCCAACGGAACTCAATCTCCTCCCAATCTGGAGTGTAGCGCCAGTGGTCATAAGGAACGCGCTCTACATTCCAAGACATACCATGGACTCCAGCCACGAACTGATAAGCGCCCGTGCCCACCGGCGGCTGCATAGCTGCATCGGGGTCTCCACCTAGCTTATCCAAAGAAACCGCACTGAATGGTTCACCTGACGTGACATTCCATGCGGAGGTATTGTTTAGAATTTCC
>Ga0302135_10002111_pt1 | contig 11922 bp, 10 predicted proteins | sample CBN3_surface_MG_FD_203119 | JGI IMG/M metagenome (GOLD analysis project Ga0302135, IMG submission 203119) | Marine microbial communities from Western Arctic Ocean, Canada - CBN3_32.1 | ecosystem: Environmental > Aquatic > Marine > Oceanic | place: Canada: Western Arctic Ocean | collected... | reverse complement strand
ACTGTTTGACGCCGCACGCCTCAATTTGATAGAACATTACGAACAGCAGCTGCACTTTTTTGAAAGCACCGTTTATGGTTCAGAATGGGAATGGGCCCCCTTTACTGTCTTACTTGCTTCAGTCCTGAATGGACTTGGAGAAGGCGCCAACGCCTTTTTCTATCATTTCAGTTATTGGGGACATGTGGCATTAATGTTAATTTTTGTGAATTTGCTGATCCACACCAAACAGTTTCACGAAATGACTGCACTTCCAAATGTTTTTTTTGGTTCACTGGATTATCCGCATTCCATTCCGCCGCTGGCAGACCTGGAAGATGAGAGCGCCTGGGAAGAGGGTCGGATCGGAGTTAGTAAACTGGAACACCTGACCTGGAAGCAAGGGCTGGATCTCTTTTCCTGCACTGAGTGCGGGCGCTGCCACGATGTCTGTCCCACATTTGTAACCAATAAACCTCTCACATTAAAACGTTTCAATCAATCCCTGCTGCAGCATTTACGAAATGAGGAATCCTCGCTGTTCCGGACAGGATCGACCTCAGAAGATAAACCACTGGTTGGAGAGATTATCCGTCCGGAAACACTTTGGGCCTGTACGACTTGCCGGGCCTGCGAAGAGGTTTGTCCTGTTTCAATTGAGCATGTTCCCCGTATCCTAGGTTTACGTCAAAATCAAACCATGGTGGAAGAAGCATATCCGCCGGAAATGGCTTCGACTTTTAAAGGTCTTGAACGGAACTTTAATCCATGGGGAATTGGTTTTGACCAGAGAGCGGATTGGGCGGAAGGTATGAATATCCCCCTGATGGCAGACTCAAAATCCGAAACGGAAGGTCAACCGCCGGAAATTGACGTGCTGATGTGGGTCGGATGCGCTGGTTCTTTTGACAGCCGCAACCAGAAAATTGCCCGGGCTTCCGCCACGCTTTACCAAAAAGCCGGTGTAAAATTTGCGATCCTGGGTTCAGAGGAAAAATGTACCGGTGACCTGGCGAGGCGTTCCGGAAACGAAATGCTGTTTCAAATGCTGGCAGGTGAAAACGTGGAAACCATGAATAATTACAAGATCAAAAAAATCGTCACTGCTTGTCCGCACTGCCTGAACAGCATCAAAAACGAATATCCACAGCTGGGCGGCGAATACGAGGTTTTTCATCATTCACAGTTTATTGCCAAGTTGGTGGATGAAGGACGTTTGCCGGTTAAAAGTAATCTCAAGGATACAATCACCTACCACGATCCATGTTATCTGGGGCGCTACAACAAGGAATATGAAGCACCCAGGAACTTATTAAAACATGCTGCAGACGAGCCGATGAGGGAAATGAAGCGTCACGGCAGCGAAAGCTTTTGCTGCGGAGGCGGGGGTGCCCGGATGTGGATGGAAGAAACAATAGGTACACGAATCAACGAAAATCGTACCGAAGAAGCCATCAGCACCGGAGCCTCAACAGTAGCTACTGGCTGTCCGTTCTGCATGACCATGCTCAGTGATGGAATTACCGCAAAAGGCAAAAGTGAGTCCATGCAGGTAAAAGATGTGGCAGAACTTGTTCTGGAAGCAGTGGAGGCAGTTTAGACACCAACAATTCCCACTCTTTTGTTAATCCCGCGAAGCTTGTCCTCATCCAGATGGGTGAGAGGGATTGACAAAAGAGATTGAGTGAAAATTTGTTGAGAATGTTTTGTTACGAGAAAAACAACTTTTTGCCAGTACAACAACTATTAATTTTTACAAATATTCTGCAGGGATTCCCAATTTTGTTTGGAAAGAACTGGCTTGCTCATAAAATCCGGCTTTTGATCAATTATAATTTTGAGTTTCTCCATCCTGGAAGACATATCCGGATGTGTTGAAATGCTTTCCGGCAGGGAGGAGGAATGGTTTTTCAGTACTTGAAACATTGCCAACATTTCCACAGGATCCACTCCGGCCCGATACAACAACTGCAGGGCCAAAGCATCAGCTTCTGTTTCAAGTTCACGGGTATATTTCAGCAGTGAAAGTGTCCGGACACCCGCAAAAAGCGTTTCCGCAATTGCATTTGCTTCTACAGTCAGCAGCTTAAAAAGTCCGGACAATGCAACCTGGTTCAGCAAATTTTCCGTACCGTGCCGCTGAAAAACATGCTGCATCTCATGAGCCAGTACACCGGCAATTGCATCCGCAGAGGGACTTTTTTCAAGCAGTCCGCGGAAAAGCAAAATATTGCCGCCCGGAAAAGCAATAGCATTGACGAGACCTGAATCCACTACTTCTACCTGAAAAACGTATTCGGAGTCCAGAGGAACTAAACGTGAAACCAGTTTTTCCAATGCCTGTTCTCCCGCATCTGTTTTACAAACTATGCGACTTGGAAACACTTCATCAATCACATATTGCCCAACCTGTTTTTCTATGGATACCGGAATAAAATACGCAAACCAACCGGAAGCCAACGGAATTCCCCAGTAAATAATCGCCGGAACCAGCAGGACTGCAAGAATGGCAAATCCCACAGATAAGAATCGGGGTTTTTTTGGCAGCCTTTTCCCCAAAACTTCCCCGAATTCCGGATCGGCAATCTCAAGTATTTCTGGAGGAAATTCTCCGTATTCCAGTCGAAGAGGACCCTGCAAACGATCCTGCTGGACACTAAAGTCATCATACCGCCAAATCCGTTTCGTACCGGCTTTGAACTCAATCCTGACACCCTGTCTGTCCGTTTGAACATCTACTTTCCGGTGAGTTGGTGTGCGGCCGTCAAAATAAAGTGCCTTCCATGTTTTTGACATTTCTACATTTCCACATCAAAGAAATCTGCCATTCCTTCTCCAGTTGCACCTGTCAACCTGGCTTCAGACTGTTTGATTGCAGCAAGATCTATTTTTCCTTCTAGGCTAAAGGTTCCCAGGTAGAATTTCTTGTAGCGGACAACGGCCCATGCCAGTCCAATACCGAATGTAAGAATCATAATCAGTAAAAAAATCAGTGTTTCTTTTAACAACATTCCACCATACAGTTTCGAAATTATTCGGGATTCACCAAAACTGCAATGACTCCAGAAATAGCGCTGCAGATTTGCTTTTAACCAGAATAAATAAATGCCCAAAGTGAGTATCGTCAGCAGCATGCCTTTGAGCCAAATCTGGGAAACTTCTCTGCTCAGCCCGTCATAACTGAACGCGATGTTTCCGAAAGTTGTCTTTTTGGTCCAAAAGTTCTGAAAACGGTTAAGATAAAATGGATAATAAAATCCCAAACTCAGCACGGTCAATATCCAACCCTTTGCAACAAGGGTTACAGTGTCTTTGAAAGTACCAAAAAAACGGAAACGGATCCCCCTCCACGAAGTCCGGCTCATGCGGTAACGTCTTGCTCCAACCGAAGCTATCAGGATCAGCAGAAAAAAGATGAATAAATAAAGGAAAACCGTCAGGAGCAGGAGACTTTCTGATAAAATACCTGCAAGAATACCTTCGTAGATAAAGTTCAAAATTGCCAAAACTACCAAAGCCTTCGTCAAACCGATGAACATCTCCCGGCCCGTTCCATGAAATTGTAAATCACTCCCATGAATTCTACTTGAGCCATAATAGTAGCGCAGCTGTTTGGCTTTTGCCCAGGGGTAATAGATTCCTAAGGTCAACAAATTCAATAATAAATTTTTCATTAATATTCCAAACAGTTCTGCCCCATTTCCTTCAAATGAAAGCGGACAGACATCTTCTAAAACAGTTTCCTCTTCCGTAATTTCCTCATCTGGAACAATTGCGTTTCCCACTTTTTCAGTATTTAATGCTTCCTGCCTGCTAAGCTCTTCATCAAATTCAGTTTGCTCTTTTTCGTCTTCTACCATTTCAACCTTTACTCTCTCTCAGCTTTAGTGAAGTAATGAAGAAATTCTTATTTTCATCTTAGGTCAGTCACTCTTTTTATTTTTATATTATAAACTAAAAAATATCTCCAATGTATTTTAATTAGGTGATGATTAAACCGTAAAAAGTCAAAATATCACACTTGTTTCTTCTTCTTGAAGAGGCATGAATCTATTGAAATAAAACTATAATTATAGTAAATTTGTATTCTTAATATTGAGTTCAGATGAAGAAAAAGTTGATTTCAATTGTCAGAGCTTTGGCTTTTTTTTTGAGAATTAATTTATAAAAATTGATACAATGTATATTTACTTTTCAAGAAAATAATTGATTCGCTTTATGGGTTATTGCAGACTTGATGCCTTCGTAAAGAGCCATAGAACTGTATATATTTCAGACTTTTTGTAAGAACCTCAGACTTAATTTATCTCATGGAGCATAAATTTTGACCTCATCATCCGCCAGCAAACCTTCATTTGACGTTACTTGTGCGGTACCACGCACCGGACGCACATTACATAATTTTCTGCGTAAACTGAAAAGCTTGGACGCAAACAATGAAGAGATTGATCAAATTTTGAAAGTCTTAGCTGAAAGCAAGCGCAGGAGTACACCTGATCTGGAGGAAGCACTGAGTTTTTTACAGGAAATTTCCGGAAAAGCGCCGCACTGTTTTTCAATTTCGGTGGATCGAAAGCGTAAACAAAGACCTTATCGTTTGGGATTCCTTGCTTATGAGTGGAAAATTGGGGAAACAAAAATCCGTGTGGAAGGAGAGGAGCCGCATAATGGTTCTTCACTGATCAAACTGGATGAGGTGGATTTCACAGTTGTTGGACTCGATGAACTGCTTTCAATGACCCAGCATTACCTTGGTGATCCCACAAATGTGACAAAATGGGGCATGTACAATTACCAGTTAGACAAGCCGACAAGTATTCGTGTAGCAGGTTCTGCAATGCTCACCAGCTATAATGATTTGCTTGGAGGAGAAGTACAGGATATGGTGGGATTTTTCCTGATTTCAAAAAAAGGCGGCAGCAGCCGGAGCCCAATTAATTTTGAGACGCTTTCGAGACACGGCAGGCATGTGTTTGTCAAAGGCCGTTACAGCGGAATCGTGATGGCCGCATATCCGCAACTACAGGTAGAACCGGTGGAAGATGTGGAAGAAGCAGTGATGAACGGAGAAAAGGGAAGTGTGGGGCTTGAAATAGTACAGTCAGGGAACACGCTTAAATCAAAAGGCCTTCTGCTGCACGGCTCACCCTTGTTTTTATCCGAAAGTCTTTACGTGGTTGATTATGACCGTTTTCAGCAAAATAAAGCGCTGAGAAAGCTTGTGGAAACACTAAATCCAATCGGATATTTTGAGGATGTGCGCCTGGAAAATTTTTCCCGCTGGTACTATGCACTTGAACAAAATCTGGGTGAATCTTGGGTTCAGCGACCTCCAGTTGATGAACTGTTCTGTAAAACAGATGATATTGATTCCGGTTTGCGTCCATACCGCCTGCAAACCAGGAACTGGAAACCCGATGACTGTTACCTGCGTGAAGAAGCCATTGCACTGGCAAATAGTTCACGGCAAAAAGTCCTGACACATTATAAGGAATTACACTAACTTGATGGTCTTGTAATAAGCCTAAAATAGGACTAAAAGAGAACTCTCCACAGAGTCAAAGATAATACAAAGGTTTCATTTTAATAAATTTTTTAAATGAGATCCCTGAAGCTCTGTGGGTAGATTATTAAAATTTATTCAAACTCTGAGTATTTGCCAAAGCCATAAATTCAGCCCGCACGGTTCCATCGTTGAGGAAAGAACCTTTGAGAGAACTGGTAGTCATAACACCATCATGACTGACCCCGCGCATTGCCATGCACATATGAGTTGCTTTAACTATCACTCCGGCACCTTGAGGAGAGAGCTGTTCACACAAAAAGTTGGTAATATCGCTGGTTAATTCTTCCTGTACCTGCGGACGTCTCGCAAAGTAATCTACAATTCTGGAAAGCTTTGAAAGTCCACAAAGCCTTTCACCCGGAATGTAGGCTACAGTCGCTTCACCATAAAAAGGCAGCAAATGATGAGCACAAACTGACTTTACAGGAATATGCTGCAGTATCACCATGCTTGGTTCATAATTGTTACCAATAGGAAAAGTGGTCAGTGAAAATTTCTTTTCACCAAGTCCGGAACAGAGTTCTTCAACCCAGGCATTTGCAGCCCGATCCGGAGTTTTTCTGTAATGCGTATTGTCCAAATCCACTCCTAAACCTTCTAGCAGTAGTTGAATACTTTGTCGTACTTTATCTTTATCCACTTTGTTCCTCCTTATGAAAATTCTCTTTGACTTATTAATTTTAAGAATACCATACACCAGATTAGAATTGTAGTAAAAACAGAGTTTCAGCAAGTCAATCTTCAGAGAAGAAATCCAGATAGAACAACACATTCTGTTCTGGCTGTAAAACTTGAATGAGCTATTGTTATGAAACAGGTATCCAGGAAATTTACATGATTAAATGTAAATTCAGATCAATAAAAACTTGCCAAATGTTTGGTAATTATTTACAAATAAGGGGATCTATTTTAGATGAGAGACTTCATTCAGTCTAGGCATTTGCAGGATAGTTTATTTTTAGCAACTTCCTCAAAGCTCTTCGGAGGGGTGGGTGAGTGGCTTAAACCAGTACATTGCTAATGTGCCGTACGCGAAAGTGTACCGAGGGTTCGAATCCCTCCCCCTCCGCCACACTACTATTCCCTGCCGTCCCAAATCGTACCACAAACAAGAGCCATGCCTTGGTAAAAGCCGGCATCTATTAAATTAACGTCCCATCCATTCCTACAGTATTCTCTGGGATATCCTAATTCAACAAAAGGAAACCAATGGATTACCAAAACATATTATAAGGAATCAAATGTCTAAAAATAAAGATAAAGAAATCCTATTTTTAAGAATTGAAAATGGAGAACCGAAATGGATTGAGAATGGTGATGCAGATAATGATGGAAAATATATAGGGAAAATTGAAAATGGCAAACCAAATGGAACAGGGTCTATCACTTTTCCTGATGGAAGGGAATATCTTGGGGAATTCAAGGATGGGAAAGAGTGGAACGGAACACAATATGACAAAGACGCAAACGAGAATTCAAAATATGTAAATGGTAAAGTAGAAAAGAATGATGAACCACTAACTTTAATAAATGCACAAAGTAAAGGACACTTTTCGTAAACAATAATTTTAATTATTCACAAGTCAGACACCCTCCAAGTAAAATCCCCCAATTCTTGTAAAAAAAATGATTTATTTTATATATTTGCAAACAAACTTCAGTCTCAATCTATTTGATTTACGACTAATTTATCTAAAATATCTGGTGGGTAATGACTGGTAAGAGTTGGTGAGGATTTTTTTATGGAAGGGCTCGTAACTAAATTTTTGTTTTGGATATCTAAAACGTAATTGAAAACTTAAGGCATAATAAATGATAGATCCAGCATTGTTAAGTGGAATAATAAAATTAACAATATTGTTATTAATTCAATATGCATCAGGCTGTCTTGTTTTTTATAAAGGTGTAAAGGTTAATTATACTAGAAAGATTAACCATTTCGCTTTATTTTTTATTCCAATGTTTATTGATAATATTATTCCGGTTCAACCTTCAATAGAATTGCTGATAATAGGAAGTGTTGTTGCAATCGCTGGTTTGATAATCTACATCAAACCAATTAGAACTAATTCAAGGCTAATACAAAGAATGTTTCTATCATTTGATAGACCTGAGGATCGACCAAATACGCTCCTATGGCTTACAACACAAACAGCAGTTGGATATTTAATTGTTATACCCATTGTTATTTATTTTTTTAAAATTGGTTATGAAGATTTATTGTTAATACCTATACTTGTAAATGGTATTGGTGACGGCCTTGCAGAACCTGTTGGGGTTAGGTTTGGTAGACTTAAATATAAGACATATGCTCTTTTTTCAAAAATCAAATATGAAAGAACAATTGAAGGAAGTGCATGTGTGTTTTTTACAAGTATCATTGTAATTATATTTTTTCAATCAGGCTTTACCTCTTCTGAATTTATTTGTGCACTTATTGTATTTCCTATTGTAATGACTCTTGCTGAAGCATTAGCCCCACATACATGGGATACACCATTTTTATTTCTTTTCGGATATTTGACGCTTTACATTGTTAAAATTATGCCTTTTGTTTCACATTAATTGGATAATTATGTCTCAACTTCACCACCTTCTCAAATGCCTTATAAATTATTGATAATATTTATATATTATTAATGGCACAATATGTCAATGGTACCATTTTAATGGTACAATTAAAGCTCTAAATCAGTTCTCTCATAAAATTTAATATCTGGTTTATCGATTTACTAAATATTGCTGTCTTCCTAGTATAAAAATAAATAATTTATCATTCATTACTTAGTACAGTTTTTTTATAGATTCAAAGGTGGAATCTGCTCCTGGAGTAAGTTAATACCATCTCAGAATTTTTTTGTATTTAAGGTTTAATCAGAACAGGAACCATCGTTACCTGCGTGATAGCGTTGAGTTTCCAGAAGAACCACGAGTTGAAGTATATGGAGCCGTAGTGGTGTTTAAAAACTTTTATAGGGCTAAATGCTACCTATTACAGTTAAATTAAATTTGGTACTTGCAATGAATAAAATAAATACTAAAAAGTTACTTAATAGTAAATGGACATCAGTTAAGCCAATTAAAAAAGAGAAACATTTTCTTATTACGGAGCTAGAGTTAGATGAAAATGATAACGTTATTCATTGTTTAATTGAAGCGGTTATATCTCATCGAGTACAGCCGATTAATTGGGCAGAATTAAAAGAGAATGAGCATTGGATACAAGGTTGGAAATAAAGAGATAAGAGTCTACCTTGAACAACTGATACGGATAAATAAAGTGTGAAATCATTGTTAAATGAATTTTTTATTAAGATAATACAACAAAACTATTGTGGCACCAATAAAATACTCAATTTCACTTAAGCTTGAGATTAAATATCGATATATTCGAAAATATACTTGATATAACTCAAAAAAACTATCAATAACTTCACCCCTAAACCAGACAAAATTTGATTTAAAGCTGTGTTTTACATCAAATTGACTGAGTTCTGGATATAAGAGGTGCCCATAAATAAAAGAGGGAGATATTTGGAAAAAGAATTTGTTTGGGATTATCCGAGACCTCCTCGTTTAGAAGTTTGTTCTAAGGAGATAGAAATTATTTTTGGAAAGTGCATTGCCAAAACCGATTACTCTTATAGAGTCCTGGAGACAAGCCACCCTCCTACTTTCTATCTACCCAGAAAAGCCTTCAAGGAAGAAATATTAATTCCTACTCCTGTAAAAACATTTTGCGAATGGAAAGGAGAAGCGGAATACTTCAATATTAAATCAACAGACGGAAGAATTTCAAAGACGGGTGCTTGGACCTATAATTCTCCTTCAGATGAATTTATTAAAATCAAAGGTTATGTCGCAATTTATCCAAATTCAGTTGATTCATGTTTTTTGGACTTTGAAGAGGTTAAATCTCAAGAAGGAGATTTTTATGGTGGCTGGATAACTTCAGATATAATAGGACCATTTAAAGGTGGAGTTGGCTCTTTAGGCTGGTGATTAAGATTTAATAAAATAATTATGATAAATTTTGAAGATACTTTTTTTAGAATCAATACTAGACGGATATGCATATTTTTAGTACTCATTTTAGTAAAATCCAACTTAGTCTTTTCTTATACTTTGAAGGAATACGCAAAAAATCCTTTTGGTAATGTATTATTTATCAGACATGCAATTGCTCCTGGCTATGGTGATCCACAAAATTTTGTTTTAAATGATTGTTCAACTCAACGAAATTTAAATTATGAAGGAAGGGCCCAAGCAGTTCAAATTGGGAGAATAATTAAAAAAGAAGGAATTAAATTTTTAAAAATATATTCGAGCGAATGGTGTCGTTGCTTGGAAACTGCGAGACTTACAGATCTTGGGGAAATCACAATAGAACCAGGTTTAAATTCATTTTTTCAAGGTTTTGTTTCAAAAGAAAAAACAATTTCTAAGCTTCAAAAAATACTAAAATCTTTAGAATATAGTAAAGATTTAATACTAATGGTTACTCACCAGGTTACAATTACTGCTATAACAGGAATATCTGTATCAAGTGGAGGTGCTGTTGCTTTTAGTACAAAATTTAGGGAGTCTAAGGAAGTTAATATTTTTGATTAAACAGCAACTAATTCTTCAGAGTCAGACAATCCTCAACCTTCCACCAATATTCTTGTAAAACCCCCTAGATATTGGTACAATTTGGCTTCTCCTAAAACAACAAGTTAGTATTTTAGGTTCAGGAATAAATCTATACCGCTTCCTTCTTTCCAAGCGGAACTAATGAAAAAATATCTTTTTGGTTCGTACTTCATGAAAACCTTAAGAACACTAACATCACTTGTCTTGACCGGCTTTCTGCTGTCCAGTTGTTATTCAGGCAAAACCTGGCGTACTGCCAGTCGTCAATCGGCGGGCATGGCACCTGACCCTTCAGTTACAAAGGAAGCCGTTATGCAAGTCTATGGAGCAGATACCTGGGGTTGGCGTGGTTGGTTTGCCATTCATACTTGGATTGCCGCCAAGCGTACTGGAGAGTCCAACTACAAGGTATATGATGTGGTTGGTTGGCGAGGCTACAGCGGCCATCCGGTAATGAGGATAACCCAAGACATTCCGGACCGTTATTGGTTTGGTGAGAAACCCCGGCTTATTAAAGAACATAGGGGGGAGGGGGTTGATGACCTGATTGATGCGGTCGATAAGGCGGCTGATGCGTATCCCTGGAAAACGACCTACAAGGCCTTTCCGGGCCCCAACAGTAACACCTTCACTGCCTGGATCGCTAAGCACGTACCGGAGCTGGAGTTAGCTCTTCCGTTCTCAGCTATTGGTAGTGGATATGTGGAGTAATCTTAATTGGAATTTATTAATGGCATTGACCGCAAGAAAAAATCATTACACGCACGCACGAGGGAAGACTTTTGTGCCAATTTTGTGCTATGAAGTTTTATTTTGATTAACTCCCACTAATTCTTCACAGTCAGACACCCTCCAGACGTTGTACCAGTCAGATACCCTAAGTAAAATGACCGCTTCTTGTAAAATACACCTTGACTCCTACCCAGAACATCGTCGAATATTTGGTAGCAGATTGGTAGCAAAACTTCCGATTCAAAAGGATTCGAGAGGAGTTGAGAGGAGTTGAAAGGAATTTCAGACTGACACCCTGCGAAGGTTAAATGTTTGATATTCCTAGGAAACGTTGCAAACACACAGTTTCCGAGAATACCCATTTTAATATTGATCCACCCTATTCGTGTTATAAATTAATTTTTCGTTAACAATTCTTTGGAAGAAAAGTGGCGCAATTAAGTGAACATCTGCTTGTTGCAGAACTTTGAATCAATTGACACACAATCTTCTTTGGGAGGACGATATGCGTATTCTATTCCTTATTTTGACAATGGGGCTGCTACAGACGGGCTGCACATCGGTGGAGCCTGTCATGAGCAAGGCGGGAGTCATGAGCCACCCGGATTGTGCCAAGTACAGTACCGAAGAGGCGGTTGCCACTTGCGAATCTGGACTGCGTCAGCGGGGAGGCGGCTCCCGGTTCAGCTTCGGCATAGGCGTGACTCGAATACTCGACTGAACCTCTCTCTTCATTCTGAAGTACAATTCAGATTGTGTCCTTCAATCACCTGACCTCAAACGCACCCTTGTGGCTATGTCAGAGCGAACTGGTACACCGGGTTGGTTGAGATGCAGGAGATGGATGAACTAGAGGAGTGAGGGGGGTGTTAGGCGTTGTATATAGCCCCCGGGGGAGCGCACTGGCCCCGCCCATCAATACATAAAGTAGTTAGGCTCATTTATGTCTAGACGCTTCCTCAGATGGCGACACCGGTCAGACACCCTCCAAGTATAATTATTTACTCTTGTGA
>Ga0302135_10002110_pt1 | contig 11923 bp, 11 predicted proteins | sample CBN3_surface_MG_FD_203119 | JGI IMG/M metagenome (GOLD analysis project Ga0302135, IMG submission 203119) | Marine microbial communities from Western Arctic Ocean, Canada - CBN3_32.1 | ecosystem: Environmental > Aquatic > Marine > Oceanic | place: Canada: Western Arctic Ocean | collected... | reverse complement strand
AGTACCCCCCCCCCTCTACAGGGACACCACCTGGCTGTTGATGTCATGATACGACTCGCATACCGCACCGAGCTACTTCAGCACGATCCCGAAACCGTCTTCGCTTGGCACAAGCGTTCTGGCGCCCTTGGGCGCCTGACGCCGCCTTGGGCGGTTGTCGATGTGCTCGAGAAAGAGGGAGGCATCCAGGAGGGCGCGACGGTCTCGCTGCGTTTGCACCGTGGGCCTATGAGCTTCAAGTGGATGCTGCGGCACAAGGACTACGTCGAGAACGAGCAGTTCCGGGATGAACAGGTCTCCGGCCCGTTGAAGTCCTGGCTGCATACCCATCGCTTCACTGCCATCGAAGGCGGTGGGACGAAGCTGGAGGACGAGATCGAGCTGGAGGCGCCGCTGGGCGCGCCAATCGGGCCTGTTTTGATGAAGGGAGAGCTTGGCCGCTTGTTCCGCTTCCGCTATCGGCGACTCTTCACCGATCTCGCGCGCCACGCTGAGCACGCGTCCAAACCGCGCATGACCGTGGCGATCACCGGAGCGTCAGGGTTCGTCGGCAGCAACCTCAGCGACTTTCTCACCACCGGTGGCCACAAGGTGATCCGTCTCGTACGGGACAGCCGCCGGCTTGCCGACGACGCCATCTTCTGGAATCCCTCAACCGGAGAGGTCGACGTCGAAGGGCTAACCGGTGCCGACGCCGTCGTACACCTCGCAGGATCTTCGATCGCGAACGGCCGCTGGACCGCCGCCCGCAAGAGGTCGATCAAGCAGAGCAGGGTGAAGGGCACCGAGCTGATCGCCCGCACACTCGCGACCATGTCCGGCGGGCCACGCATCCTGGTGTCGGCGTCGGCCGTTGGCTTCTACGGTGACCGGGGCACCGACCGCATCGACGAGACAGCGCTCGCCGGGCAGGGATTCTTGGCCGAGGTATGCCGGGCGTGGGAGGGCGCAACCACGCCTGCGGAGCGGGCCGGTGTGCGCGTGACGACGTTACGGGCCGGCGTGGCGCTCTCTCCGGCCGGGGGCGCGCTCGGGCAGATGCTTCTGCCGTTCAAGATGGGTGCGGGCGGTCGCCTAGGGTCCGGCAAGCAGTACTTGAGTTGGATCGACAATGACGATCTGGTCGCAGCAATCCATCACGTATTGATGACGGACTCCGTGCGTGGGGCCGTCAACGCCACAGCCCCCCATCCGGTGACGAACTCCACATTCACCGCGGCACTGGGTCGTGCGCTCGGGCGACCGACCGTGGTGCCTGTGCCCGGGCTCGCCGTGAAGGCGGCATTTGGCCAACTCGGGACGGAGGCGCTGCTCTGGGGGCAGCGCGTGCTCCCCGCCAAACTCACCGAGTCGGGCTTCACCTTCTTCTACGAGGGTGTGGAGGAATCGATGCGCTTCCAGCTAGGACGAGCTGAGTAGGACTCGTCTGGCCGAGAAGGCAGCCAGCCCCGCAAAGCCCAATCACGGGCTGCTAGTCCCGCACTAAACCACGACTTCGGTCAGCTTCGGATATGGGCGTCCTTCATGTGGGAGGTGACATTTACTTATGGTCGCTGGACGAGGATGAGTACGATCAGGAAGTCCACGGGCCTCGTGAACTGAACGGAAGAGTCCATTTTCATGAACCTGGCGACGGTGGCGTGCGGCCTCGGCAGCGGCACGCCTAGCGCACCCAACACGGTCCTGATCGACGATCAGAGTATAAGAAATGCCGACTATCCCAGGAGCGCATCGACGCACTTGGCTTCTTCTGGGATCCGTTCGAGGAGTTTCGGGCCGAGTGATTTCCAGATGCGATCCGCTCGTGCCGTGCATAGGGGTGGATTCCTGTGTCTGTCGCAGGTCGTCCAGTCAGCGGCAACTAGGCCCCAATCCCCCCGTGGCATCCAGCCACACCCAGCTATCTAGCGTTGTTCTGCGCGTCCTGGGTTGCCTGTTTGAGTGGGGCAGGTAAGAATCAGGGCATGACACGCTACCGCGTCCGCGCCGTTCTGCTGCTGTTCCTGCTGCTAAACCTGACTGCCTGTAGTACTTGGCAATCCGTAGGTCATGTAAGCCTGAGTCAGTTCATTGAAGCAGAGCAACCTGAGCGTGTACGTGTGTACATGCGGGGTGGGAGTCAGGTGGAACTAGAGAGCCCATCGGTAGAAGGCGATACACTGGTGGCCCCGAATGTCTCAATGCCCTTGGCAGACATTATCGGCTTGGAGGTTAGGGAGTTCAGCGTGGGCCGCACAATGATATTGTTGGGTGGTGTTGCGGCTGGGGTGTTGGTGGCAGCCGTGGCTGTCGTTGTGGACAATCTGCACATTTGCGATGGTTCCATATGTTGAATCTGGCCGGCCTCGAAGACGCCAACTAGGCCCCAGTCCCCCCCGTGGCATCCGCCACACCTAGCTATCAAGCAGTGTTTTGCTCGGAGTCGTTTCGCCGCTGAGTGGATCAGTCGCCTATGGGTTGTTTCTGACTTTGGCGAGAACTGATTATCATCTCGGCTCGGATGACCTCCATCGCAATTTGTCGTCAGCGGGTGTCGGCCTACGACTGATGACGGGGGGGATAGGGCAGCGATTGGCCTAACCCGAGGTGCCGGTGTTTTCGTTGAGGATGACGTTAATGAAACCGATCCTGATTTTGCGAGCAGCGCGAATTGGGAGGTAATAGTCGTATTGGGCGTGGAGGCGCAATTTCCGGTAAGAGCCTCTTGGGGTGTGACGATCTTCGCTAAAGAACAAGTGGGTGGATGGGGGAGAAGCGTGTGGTATAGCTTGTTGACTTCTGATGATGAGTACGGCCTCAGCTATCGATTTTTACTTTGTACAGGGGGCCTACTTACAGTAGGCAGCCCGCCTCTTCTCTCAGCTGCCCAGCGCCTCCTCTCTCTTACCTTTTAAAGCCATACAAAAAACACTTCCTGCTTGTCTGGCAGCATCTCCTAGTACACATTGTGGGTGCGAGTTGTCACTTTGTGGTGGGTGATATTGTGGGTCGTATTCTTGGGGAAGCATGGCCGAGATGAACGAAGCTAAGGTGTCTAATCTGAGGTGGTGCGAGGCTAAGCGTGCCGCGTCAGGAGGGGTCCCACTGTTCCGGCAGCATGACGATGCGGAAGTCGGAGGACTGCGCATGCGCATCCATCCTCCGAAGGCTGGGGCTGGCCGATTGACGAGTACGGCTTCAGCCATGTATTTCTAATTGTGGCGGTGGTCTACTTTAGATAGGCATCCTGTATCTTCTATTGGCTCCCCCGGGTTTCCTCGCCTCTACCTTTTAAAACCTTACCAAACAAGCGATGTCCTGCTTGTATCGCAGTGTCTATGGGAGCGCATCGCGGGTGCGAGTTGTCTCTTTTTGATGGGTGATATTGTGGGTCGTATTCGAGGGGGGGTGTGGAGGTACGAGCGAAACCAAGAGATCCAAGCTGAGGTGAGCGAGACTAGGCGTGCCGCGCCATGGGGGGGGCACTGTTCCAGCAGGACAACGATGTGGAAGTCGTATGACTACACGTCCGCATCGATTTATACTTGTGGCGGGGGTATACTTTCGATAGGCATCTTGTCCACTCTTTTGGCTCCCCCGAGCCTCCTCGCTCTTATCTTTTAAAACACTAGTTAAATAAACACATCCTTGCTTGTCTGGCAGTATCTCTGAGTATATATTGCGGGTGCGGATTATCACTTTTTAGTGGGTGATATTGTGGGTCGTATTCTGGGGGAGGCATGGCGGAGATGAACGAAGCGAAGATATCTAAGCTGAAGTGGAACGAGGCCAAGCGTACCGCGTCAGGAAGGGTCCCACTGTTTCAGCAGCACAACGATGTAGAAGTCGGAGGACTACACCTCCGCATCTATCCTCCGAAGGCTGGGACTGGCCGATCCGGTAAGGTCTTTTACGTCAAGTTTGGATCCGCCGTGAACCGGCGTAGCTACCGGATCGGCGCGTGGGGCGAGTGGACGCTTGCGGACGCCAGGGCAGAGGCTAGGAGGATCCGTAGGGACTTCTTCGATTCTGGCGTCAATCCTATCAAGGCCAAGAAAAAACGGATTCACGATGCCAGGGGCCGCCTCACCGTCGAGGAGCTTGCGGGGGCGTATCTCAGGGATAAGGATCCTGTGTGGTCCGGTTCCTATACGCGCAATAATAGGCTCCACGCGAAACGCCTCGTGGCTGCTTGTGGAAGTCAGTACGCGGAGGCGCTAACCAAGGACGACGTGGCACCTATCTTCCAGCGGATCAAGCAGGGCGCTCCCTCGCAAGCTCACCTGTTCCTGGGCTTCGGGAAGGGATTGTTCGACTGGGCCGTGGACTGGAAGCGTGTGCCGGAGATGCCCAACCCCTTCGTCCTAGGGCGGGGGAATTTATCCGCCAATAGTCAGTACAAGACCGAACGGCGAGCCCGGAGGCGGCACCTTGAATACAAGAAGGGCGAGGCCACACAACTCTTCGATCTGCTAGCAGATTATGACAGCCGTGGCCGGTCTGGCTCCCGGAACTACCTGGCCATCGTCAAGCTCTATTTGCTGACTGGCTGGCGGTGGACGGAACTCCGGGAAGCCCGTTACGAGGACATCAACCACGATCAGAGAACCATTCGTAATGTGGACCCGAAGGGTGGCGAGCCTAACGCCTACACCACTCCTCTCACGGCGATGGGATACGAGCTTCTGGAGAGCCTTGGGAAAGGGCACATCCGGTTTCGGACAGGTCCTATTTTCCCGGGCCCGGGTCGCGACGAAGGGGGGAATCTCAAGCCCCTCACGAGGTGGCAGGCCTGGCAGAAGGTGATCTCCAAGGACGAAAGAATGCCGGTCTGTCCGAAGGAGGGTTCGGTAAGAGTTCACGACCTTCGACGGAGTGCCGTCACCTACTTGCAAGCGATGTTCTTCACGGTTGAGGAGAGGGCGATTTTCAAGGGGTCCAAGCCTTCTGGTCTTACCGAAGGGACCTACAGCCAAGCCGATAGGGTGGACATTCGTCGGCGTTGTTGTGAGGCAATTGAGGCTCGTATCCGTGACATCGAAAACGGTAACGAGGCGAGCATGTTCGATCAGAAGGGGGGGGTCCGGTTGAAGACGTACACCATGCAATGGAAGACGCCAAAGAAATTTCGCCCGGATAGTCGCGTGGGCAGCAGAGCGCCACGCCACCACCACATGAGGAGTGAGGACCGCGATCGGAGCCGATCTGGCATCGCCCGCCGCCCAGATCTTAGCGGAAGCGGCACGGCGCCTGGCGAAGCCGGAAGCCCGCCCCAAGGGCCGTAGTGACCGATTCGGAAGCGAGGTCATCCGATCCTGCGCGACAGCTTCTGAGATCAGGGCGAACGTGGCGTTAACGTGTTGTCCCTGCGGGCTACCGAACTCGAGGAGAAGACTCCCGACTTCGATGTCAGAGAGTAGCTGGCGCATACTTTAAGGAGCGGAGAGGAATGCTCCTGAGAGCCAATTTCTACGAGCTTCCCGGCGACGTACTCTTTAAGGAAAGTTAGATGTACGGTCCTTATGAGGATTTGCGGACCAGAATCGTGTGGTACAGAGACAGTACGAAGCGCAACCTGACGCCAGAGCAGGAAAAGTTCCTGAGCGAGGAGGGCTGGGTGGAAGGATTCCTAATACGACTCACTAACGTGATTCACTGGTTTTGCTTCCTTATGGCATCGCGGACCGTAGTCATGGTGCTTCAATCGACTACTCCACAATCCTGGAGCGGGTGGTTTTACCCTGTATTCTTCGTCTTGCTTTTCCTTCTGGGTGGTTGGGCGCTCAAGTATGTACTGACGGAGAGAAAAGGATTCTTCCCTTGGATGACGAAATAATCCACACCACTATCACTAGTCGGTTCTGGTCTTAACCAGAACGTTCCTGCGCACGCACGTTGGCGTTCTCGCTGTGTTCGGGTGGGTGCCCTGAACCCACCCCCATCTTGGAAGCGATAAGCTCGCGAGCGACAAGCGCGCAGAAAGCCAAGCTAGGAATCTACTGAGGGGCAACTCTAGATGACGACTTGGATTCGGGGATTCATCCGATGGAGGCTCAAGTTGCAACGGAAGGTTTTGGGTGACCGTTTTGTTGAACTCAAATTATCTTTTTGCGGAAAAATATTTGGTCAGAGATTTGTCGATTGGATTAAGGAGGTCGAAGGCAGGTGATCTGTGCCGACCCGTACGAGTCTCCCCCCATGGGGGGGCCGAAGGGGAGGGGGCTTCGGCTGCGATTTGACAGTACTTCCTATCGGTACCTTATGCCGGCAGCCACGTTTTCCTGGGCTGTATGGGTGATATGGTGGGTCATATCGATATAGACGACCTGAAAAAATAGTGATAAAAACAATTAGTATATAATGTCTTATGTATGTATGTCCCACCTGCTTTTGATAGGCATCCCCCAGCCGCTCTGCCGGGCACCACTCCCATGCACCTCTGCCGACACTGTTTTGTGCGTCTGCTTCGGGCATGTCAGAATGAAGGCATGATACGATACTGTCCCCGCGTCGTCCTGCTGCTCTTCCTAGTGCTATCACCTGCTGCACTTGGCAATCCGTAAATACTCCAAGCCCGGCTCAGTTCATTGAGACGGAGCAACCTGACCGCGTACGCGTGCTCATGCGAAGGGGGACCGAGTGGGAACTAGAGAGCCCCCTCGGTCGAGAGCGATAAACTTGTGGCTCCGGGTGTTGCAGTGCCCGTGCCAGACATTCTCCGGTTGGATGTCTGGGCGTTCAAGAAGGGCCGCGCTGCGCTAGCGGCGCTCGGTGGTTTCTATCGCTGGAAGTCGATATCTCGAATGACGTAAGGACTGCTGATTTCTCACTAAACCTGACCCGACCAAATCAGTTCAGGGACACCCATCCACGCCTAGCTGTCCAGCAGTGGTATGCTCGTCGGATGAGGTGCCATGTATGAGTTGGGGATTGACCATCAGGCACGGGAAGGGTGTCAGTCGAAGTGCTGTCGGTTGCTTTCGATGAACTCCGTCCACTCCGCCGGCACCTCGGTGTCGGGGAAGATGGCCGTCACAGGGCATTCAGGCTCGCACGCACCGCAGTCGATGCATTCGTCGGGATGGATGAAGTACTGGTCTGCATCTTCATATATGCAATCGACGGGGCAGACTGAGACGCAGCTGGCGTCCTTTTCGCCTATGCACGGCTCGGCGATGATGTAGGTCATCCAACGTCTCCGTCGCGAGAAATAAAAAAGCCCAGGCTCTGGCGTCGGAGGCTGGGCTCTTCGAGGTCGATGTACGGAAGTGTTACGTACGAACCTCTCGTGACCAGCATCCAGTAAAGAGGTGCCTACAGCGAAAGCTGCGGAAGGAAATCCCGACGCATTTTATCATTGTGACGGGGAGGCTAGCCGAGGGTGGGCTGGTCGTCAACTCCTCGCCGCTGCTGCGCAGCGTCAAACGATTTGCGCTCAGCAACCAGGCCGAGCACACCCGTGAACAGGCTCGGGCAGGGCCGAGGGCAGGGGACGACCAGCTGGCGCCCTGTCTCATCGTGTCGCCCTTTCACCATGGTGACGGTGTCCTCCACTCCCCAGAGGCGCGAGCGTAGGCACGGGAGCCCGTCACATACGCGGCTGGTCCCTGCCTGAATCCCCCTGGTCTCGACCTGGGCCAGCGCAGAGTAGATGCCGGACTGTCCTCTCGTCGCCTCCCTGAAGCTCACGCCCGAAAGCTCGCCCAGCTCTCCCAAGTGCCAGTGGACGAGAGCGGAACCGTATACCTCGACCAATGCTTCGACCACATCCCTGATGTGAGCTGCGCGAAGTCGCCAACCTCGCGGGAGGTCGGCAGCCGTACGGAGGGGACGTTGTCCTCCATCATCGCTGCAGCGAGTGAAGTTGCCCAAGGCGTTTGCGGTAGCGATCTCGGTGAGGTGCTCGGGGTCGACTTCCTCATCGTCGACGTGACGCAATTCGTAGACTGTGCGATCCTCTACACGAATCATCACCTGCATCAGCTCGGCCGTGGTAGAGTGCGCCAGTCTATCCTCGAGGAAGGGCTCGAGGCGGGTCAGCACCGGTAGGGCCGAGCCGCCTCGCGAAGGTTTGAGGGGCAGCTCGGCGCGGAGTAATATTGCCTCGGCCAGGTCTACGAGTGCCGGGTGGGTGCCCACCGGTTCGGTGTAGACGATGCGGCGTTCACCATGGAGCGAGCCCAAGGCGTCCCGGTCGAGCTCGTGAGGTACCGTCGTCCCACCGTGCCACCCGGCCGCGACCAAGAATGGCACCAGCAAGATCACCGGTTCCCTAGCATCCTTGACCACGCTCTCGAGCAGGGGCTCTTGATCGATGAATGCGGGCGCGACTCGGGCGAACTGCTTTCCCCGGCTGATGCTGGCGCACACGTCCAGCACCGCGTCTCCGGAGGCCGGATCACGTTGCGTGCCGTGGCCGAGCACGACCAGGAGGGATTCCGACGTGTCCGCCCCGGGGGGAACTCCCTCTCGCGCTCGTGCAGCCACGATGTCCGCGAGGCCTGCTTCGGCCCCGAGCGGCGGGAGCAGGCGAATCCATCGTTCTCCTATCCGGTTGTCACCATAGCGGAGCCCGAGCTCACGGGGGACCACCGTGTTGCTGAAATACCCTTCGGAAAGGAATATCGGGAGTACCGCGACCGTACCGCATCGGGTGATCTCCAAGGCCTGATGGAGAAAGGGCTCTTCCTTCCAGAATGCCGACCGTACCTCCGGGAATCCCCGGTCCCGGAGGCTCTCCGCGAGGGCTAGAACCGGTTCTGCGGAGGCAGCGGAACGGGCTGATCCGTGGGCCACTAGGATCACCCCCGGCCGCTGCTCGACTCCGCCCTTCGGGCGGGGGTCTGAGATCTGGCTCCCGGTCAGGGTGCTCATCGCGGTACAGCTCCCGTGAAGGGGCTCTGGGGAGCCCATTGACCACGCAGTCGGATCGGGTTACTGGTTGAGGCCATTGGTGTTTACCGGCTATGCGCTGCTGCTGCGGACGTCGAGCCTCGAATGATTCTAGCGACAATTATAGCCCCGGTTCGTGAGGCCTGTTTTTGTTGTGGCCTTTCATCGTTCCCGGGGGAGGGGTGTGGGTCGGGTGGCTGAACCGACCGGCCATTCTGAGGGCGCCGCGCCCTGACCCCCGCGGGTCAGGGCTTTTTCGTGTCGGTGTCTTCCGGTCAGGGGTCAGGATGGGAACAGCATATTTGGTAGGTGCGGGTCCCGGTGACCCGAAACTGATCACGAGGAGGGGCGCAGAGTTGCTGCGTCGAGCCGACGTGGTACTACATGACGCCCTAGTGGATTACGGTCTACTCGAGTTGGCCAACCCATCCGCTGAGATGATCGACGTGGGACGGCGTGCGGGCGAGGCGAGGCTGTTCAACCAAGGTCGCATCAACCGCTTGCTGATCGATCTGACCCGCCGGCATGCCATCGTGGTGAGGCTGAAGGGTGGTGATCCGCTGGTTTTTGGGCGGGGCGGGGAGGAGGCGCTCGCGCTTGCGCTTGCCGGTGTCCCCTTCGAGATCGTGCCAGGAGTGACCGCGGGAGTGGGGGCGCTCGCCTGCGCGGGGATCCCGCTGACCCACAGGGGCCTCTCCACCAGTGTCGTATTCGTTACCGCGCACGACCGTGAGGATCCGGAGTCGGAGCAGGAGTGGCGCCACCTGGCCGGGATGGGTGGGACGGTCGTCATATATATGGGGGGTGGGCGGATCCGAGAGGTAACCGAACGACTGATTCGTCTTGGCCGGAGCCCGGACGCTCTCGCGGCGGTCGTGGAATCGGGCACGCTTCCCCATCAGCGGGTGGTGGAGGCGAAGTTGGGAGAACTTGCCGAGCGGGCCGGTGTGATGACAGGGCCAGCGCTGATCGTAATCGGCGAAGTGACTCGCCTCCGCGAGCATCTGGAATGGTTCGAGCGCGGCCCGCTCACGGGGCGCTCGGTATTGGTGGCCCGCGCCCGTTCGCAACGCTCCCGGGTCGCCCACTCGCTCCGCGAACTCGGTGCATCCATGATCCAGTATCCTACCATCCGGCAGCTTCCCGGACCGGATGCCAGTTCGGTACCGGCAGCGGTGCGAGGCCTCGATGGGAGCGGTGTGATCGTCTTCACGGGGGCGGCCGCAGTGAGTGGGTTCCTCCGCGCGCTGGCGCGCGGGGGGCTGGACGCCCGAGCACTGGTCGGTTTGAGCCTGGCTGCGGTTGGCAGGGAGACCATCGCAGCGCTCCGGCGCGCTAGACTGCAGTGCGACCTACCTATTCGGAGCTACCTTCCGATCCAAGTCGCAGCGGCGCTCAGGCGAGGCAAGGGGTACCTGGATGATCAGCCAGTTCTTCTCATTAGGGACGGCGGTGCGCGGTCGGCTTTGGGAGACGGACTTGAGGGTGCTGGGACCCGCGTGACGCAGCTCCAGGTGGCGACCCGCACCGTCGACGCACGTGGGCGCAAGAACGCCGAGCGCATGATGGCGGCGGGTCAACTCGACGCTATCGTGCTGCCTTCGTCCTCGGCGGCCGAGGCCCTGATAGAGGGCGGGCTGGTGGTGCCGCCGGGGGTACTGGTAGTCGCAATGGGTCCGAGCACGGCAGCTACGGCCGAGCGCCTAGGCCTGCCTGCAGCAGTTGTACCAGACACGTCCGGTGTGGACGCGTTGGTGGAGGCGCTGGTAGCGCGCCTGACCATTCCGAGCGCAATCGATCATTCGGTTGGCGCCTCGCTCACTTCCGCTTCTTTGGACTGAGGAAATAAATGCCGGCCAAGACGGGACCGCAGACTCCCACTGTGCAGCAGATGCGGGTCCTCGAAGGATTTGCCTCGGTCCCCGAGGATCTGCACCTCGAGCACGGAGGTGGGGTCGTAGACGGCCGCATCGCCTATCGGCTCACAGGCGTCCCGGGCGCCCCGGTGGTATGTGTGCTGGGTGGTATCTCCGCCGATCGTATCGTGGCCCAGGAGCGGGATGCTGGGCGGGGCTGGTGGGAGTGGATGGTGGGAATCGGCAATCCCATCGACACCCGTGTCCACCAGGTTCTGTCGATCGATTATCTGTTCGGTCCGGGCGAGTCGAGCGGGTCGGTGGTGAAGGGGGCCCGTGCGACCGAGGCCTCCGATTCGGTCGCTGTTCCGCTGGTCACGCCGCTTGATCAGGCGCGCACGCTGGCTGCGGTGACGGATGCGCTCGAGCTCGATCCCCTGTGCGGCTTGATTGGCGCTTCGTACGGAGGTGCTGTCGCGCTAGCGTTTGCGGCTACGTATCCACAGAAGGTGCTCCGCGCGTGCGTGATCGGCGCGGCGGACCGGAGTCATCCCCTCGCCACGGCCTTGAGGGTCGTGCAGAGGCGTATCGTACAGCGTGCGGTGGCGGTCGGGGATGAAGTGGGTGGCGTTGCGCTCGCTCGCATTCTGGCGATGTCCACCTACCGCTCTGACGTCGAGTTTGAGCAGCGTTTCTCAGGCCCTCCGTCTATCACCGGGGAGGATGTGCGCTTTCCGGTGGAGGACTACCTCGACCATCACGGAAAGTCCTTTGCGAGCCGGTTCACCGCAGAACAGTTCCTTTGCCTTAGTCAGTCGTCCGATCTGCACGTGGTCGATGCCGAGCACATTCCGATTCCGGTCACGCTGGTGTCTACAGATCCAGATTTCCTCGCACCGCGCTGGCAGCTGGAGGATTTGGCCCGACGAATGGGGGGCCTGCATCAACTCGTGCGGGTGAGTTCACTCCACGGGCACGATGCCTTCCTCACGGACGAAGAGCGTTTTTCCGCAATCATCAGGGACTTCATCGCCGCCTGCAGCGCTGTTGCTGGGCAGGTATCATGACCTCGATGCGGAGTGATAGCAGCGCCGGCCCTGCTCCCATCGTGGTCCTCAAATTCGGTGGGACGTCGGTAGCCGACCCGACTGCAATCCGCCGAGTGGCGGAGATCGTACGCACTTCCGTAGAGAGCG
>Ga0302135_10002107_pt1 | contig 11928 bp, 14 predicted proteins | sample CBN3_surface_MG_FD_203119 | JGI IMG/M metagenome (GOLD analysis project Ga0302135, IMG submission 203119) | Marine microbial communities from Western Arctic Ocean, Canada - CBN3_32.1 | ecosystem: Environmental > Aquatic > Marine > Oceanic | place: Canada: Western Arctic Ocean | collected... | reverse complement strand
TCGAAAAGTTGATATCAGCAATAACGCAGGGTTAACAATTCACATGCAATCTTGAGTCTCGGGGAGTTTTATATTCACCGAGACTTTTTTGTGCCTGCAACTTGTGATTTCGACGAACGGATTCTTCCGAATCTAGAAGACCCCACGAACTGCACCGAGCCGAATGTCAACGACCACTGAAATCGAATCAAATCGCGTACTGCACGAGCGCGTCGCTCGTCGTCGTCGTAACCAGCACCGAGAGCAGGTTCTGGTATCGATACTCCTCGTCGGGGCAGCATTAATATCGATTCTTACGACGATCGGAATCGTGGTCATTCTCGTAGCCCAGAGCATAGGATTTTTCGCCGAAGTATCGGTTTGGGAATTCCTGCTGGGAACCGAGTGGGCTCCGCTGTTCTCACCACAGAAGTTCGGTGTGCTTTCGCTCGTGGGAGGCACGCTGCTTGTCGCAGTAATTGCCGGTATAGTTTCGCTTACGCTCGGCCTTGGTGCGGCGATATTTCTTTCCGAGTATGCACCCGAGCGCCTTAGGCGGGTTCTCAAACCGATACTCGAAGTTCTCGCCGGGATTCCGACTGTTGTATACGGATACTTCGCACTTACGTTTGTGACTCCGATCCTGCAGGGCATATTCGGTCACGATCAGGTGATCGTATTCAATGCGCTCTCGGCAGGCCTGGTCATGGGCTTGATGATCATGCCGATGGTCTCCACGCTTAGCGAAGACGCCATGGTCGCTGTGCCTCGCTCGCTACGAGATGCAGCGTATGCGCTCGGAGCCACTCGGTTCGAGGTGTCGACCAAGGTGGTGATTCCAGCGGCACTTTCCGGAATCGTTGCTTCGTTCATTCTCGGAGTATCGCGCGCTATAGGCGAAACGATGATCGTGAAGATAGCCGCCGGTGCAACGCCAAACCTGACCCTGAACCCTCTGGAGAGCATCCAGGCGATGACTGCCTACATCGTTCAAGTCAGCCTGGGTGAAACACCGCAGGGCTCACTTGAATACAAGACGATCTTTGCAGTGGGTTTGCTGTTATTTGCAATGACGCTTGGAATGAACATCGTTGGACGCTGGGTGATTTCCAGATTCAGGCAGCAGTATGAATAATCCCGAAACAACCAAAAGCCGTCGACAGCGCCTGCACGCCGTGCGGGTTCTGCGCGACCGGATATTTGTAACCGGATTTGTGCTCGCCGTGGTCGTTGGCATCATGGGGCTAGCAGCGCTGTTGCTGGATGTACTGGTTGACGGCCTGCCGTTTTTGAACTGGAATTTCCTGAGTAGCTATGCATCAAGGAAACCACTGGATTCAGGAATCCTGGCACCACTCGCCGGTACGATATGGATAGTCGGGATGACCGCACTCCTTACGATACCGATAGGGGTCGGCACTGCCATCTACCTCGAGGAGTTCGCAAGTAAGAGCCGACTGAATAAATTGATTCAGCTGAACATCGCCAATCTTGCGGGTGTTCCCAGCGTGATCTACGGATTACTGGGGCTGGCGGTGTTCGTGCAGTTTCTGTTCAACGGTTCCCGTAACGTAACTGCGGGTGCGCTGACCATGACCCTGCTGGTTTTGCCGATCGTCGTTATCGCTTCTCAAGAGGCGATAAGGGCCGTTCCTTCCAGCTACCGTGACGCTGCATACGCGATGGGAGCCAACCGATGGCAGGTGGTCAAAACCGTGGTGCTCCCACAGGCGTTGCCGGGCATGATGAGCGGAATTATTCTTGCGCTGTCTCGTGCAATAGGTGAATCTGCGCCGATACTGATCATTTCGTCGTTGGTGTGGGTCACGTTCGTACCCGCCAGCCCGGATTCGAAGTTCACGGTACTGCCGCTGCAGATTTTCACCTGGATCAGCCAGCCACAGCATTCATTCCGAGGAATCGCAGCCGCAGCAATAATCGTGTTGCTGGTCGTGCTTCTCAGCATGAACGGCGTGGCGATCTGGATTCGAAGTAAGTACCAGCAACGACCTGAACAGTAGACGAGAGTGTTGCGCCGAGAGTGTTGCGCCGAGAGTGTTGCGACGGGGAAGTTATTCGCCGGTTAGGCCCTCGACAACCCTGGCGTTCGGCACCGAGTCGAAGATAGCGGGTGCGATCTTGATCTTGATCGACCGGCTTCCCCCGCCAAGAATTATGTAGTCGAGCTTCATCAGGCCGGGATCGACGAAGATCGGCAGCTCGGGCGGTAGGGCAAGCGCCGTGACGCCCCCGATTGCCATCCCTGTCAGTTCGGCCGTTTCTTCTGATCTTGCGAACGAGACTTTACCGATGTCCATGAGCGGCTTCACGACATGGTTTACGTCTATTCGGTGAGTTGCCCTTACGACCGACGCCGTGAACGTCTTCGGCTTTTTCTTTGATGCCACGATAATCGTGTTTGCCGAGTTTTCCAGCGGAAAGTCGTACTTTTCGCAGAACTCGGCGGTATCGGCGAATTCCGGGTCGATCTCGACTACTTCGTACGGAACGCCGGTTCCATCGAGAAACGAGATGACGCTGGCTTCGATTTCACGATCAGATTTGGGCGGTTGTGGAAGATCACTCATGTTGATTACGGTACTCGGCGAAGTGGGTAAATCGGATCGAAGCTTACCGAGATCGCACATATTTGTCGCCCGTGAAATATCATTGTCGACGCGATTGGCCCTGTCTTTGACTGTCGTTGACGGGTTTTGACGGGCTTTGTATGAAATGGACGAGTAATTGGGCAAGACCTACTGGATGCTTGTGACAACCCAGGAAAATCTGGACATCACACGCGCCCGGGGTTTTTCAATGCAAGGGGTCGATACAAAGAACCGTCGTAAGGCCGTTCGTATGGGACCTGAAGACCGCGTTTTGTACTACGTTTCCGATAAAAAGGGATTCGCAGCAACGGCCACAGTGACATCAGATAGCTTCGAAGATCATGAGCCGATCTGGAAGCACCACCGGGAACAGGAAACGTTCCCGCACCGTGTCGAGATCGAAGCCGACGTTGTGGTGGAACAGTCCGAGTACATCGACGGATACCAGGTCGGTCCGACTCTCGAATATGTAAAAAAGTGGTCGCCCGATCGCTGGCCGCAGGCGTTTTTCGGAATGCTGCACATCATCCCGCAACGAGATTTCAACTTTGTTGAGGCCGAGCTACGACGGATTACCGGCGAATCGCCGGCGCCTAAAACGCTGGCGATTGATTCGGTTGAAACAGCTACAACAACCGCAGTGGTCAGCCATGTGACCACTCCGACGGTGACTGCAGGTTCCTCAACCTACGCTGAGCAGCGCGGGTCGAAGAAGTTGTTTGATCGCCCACGAAAGCGCCGCACAACGGCTAAGCGACACCGCAGCGGTCGCCGTACTCCCAAGCCACGACTCTACTAGTCGCCAGGCACCATCAGCTTGCGGTCGAACGGGTTGCCATGATGATCAACCCATCCCGTGCCTGACGTACTCGACTTCTGGGGATCTGGGTCACCGACACCGAAGTTGTCAGCGTAGATCGGAGCCAGCTGGTCGAGTTCGCTCTGCGGAATATCGTCGATATCCGAGACAGCCACGTACTCTTCGATCTGCTCGACCGATGTCATCGTCGGCAGGCAAGAAGCCATGATCGACGGCGCTAGCACGAACTTGATGGCAATCTGAGCGACGGTTGCTGGCTTGTCGGAGATCAAGAAATCGATCTGCTTGAGTTTTTCGATCGAAGTCTTCAGCCACTGCATTCGCCGGTAAGCCCGGTGGTCGTTTTTATCGAATGGCATTTTGTCGAGAACGGTGTCCTTGGTGTACTTGCCGTCGAGCATTCCCGAGGCGTGCGGCACCCGTGCGTAGACCCCGACGCCAGTCTTCTCGGCGGCTTCAATCATCACATCGGCGGGATCCTGCTCCAGAATCGAATAGATCAACTCAGCAGGTATTTTGCGTTCGGTAATCGTGTACATACCCTCTTCACGCCAGCCGATGTCGGGTCCGACCGCCACTGCGTAGTGGCGAATTTTTCCTTCGGCCTTCAGGTCCTCGAGCGCGCCTAGCGTGTCTTCTCGCTGTATAACGTCGAGGCGCGGGTTGTGGTACTGGTAGAGATCGATGTAGTCGGTCTGCAGGCGCTTCAAACTACCCTCGCAGGCACGCTTAACAAAGTCGGGATCCCAGACCTGCGGGCGTTCCTTGTGACCTTCACGTGGTGCCTCGATGTCGTAACCGAACTTGGTTCCGATGATGATGTCCTTACGACGGTCACCGAGTGCCTTCGGCATGATTTCCTCACCGTAGCCAGCACCATAGGTGTCGGCCGTGTCGAAGAATGTAATGCCCTCGTCAGCCGCCTTCTGAAGAAGCTTGATACCGTCTTCCTCTTTGACCTCGCCCCACCAGTTCATGCTCACGCTCCACACACCGAATCCTATTTCGGAAACGGTGAGGTCGGTCGACTGTAGCTGCCGGTATTTCAAGGGACTTTTCCTGTTTGTCTGAGTGTGGGTGGCTCAGGCTAAATTATGTGTTTGCGGGCACTTTTGTGAACACGGGGGCGAGTGCTTCGCGGATGCTCGAACGTAGAGCGGTGAACTCTGCGTCGGGCAGGGCTGGCGTTAGATTGGTGAGATCTATCGCGTCGGTCAACTCAACCCAGGATTTGCATCCTGCGTAGTCGTCTGTGACGTTCACGGTAACTGGTGAGTCGAGCCTGTAAGCACGAACAATCATCAGCTTGAGTGGGTGTCGTGGCTTCCAGTTGAATCGCTTCACCGGGAATTCCTTAGACCAGATGTGGAACGCATCGAGCGCACGTACCTGATGCTCTTCGGAAATCTCGATCGTCTCAACCAGTTCGCCATAAACCGAGAACGAGACTTCCTTAGAGAAATCGGCGTCGGCAGTTTCTGCGAGTAATCCCTGGTGTTCAGGCTTGAGCAGAAGCTCGCCTTCGTGGAACAGGCCGGGATACATCAGGAATTGTTGATGCTCGATCTTGAAGTGACGGCCATCTTCTCGAATGCCGCCTTTTCGCAGCATGAAAATCTGGTCACCGCGACCGAGTGCGCCGGTCGTAACCGCCCACTCTTTAAGACCTATGTTCGATGATTTTTGAAGCATAAAACGTATCCTGGCTGTTTTACTAGGATGTAGCTCACCCAAAAGCAATGCCTGTGCGTAACGACGCGTAGTACGAGAATTTTATAGCGGAATCACTTGGGTGCGCTCACTGAGGCATCTGGGATTCGAGAGCGGCCAGAGCAGAACTCACTCGCTCTCCTCGATCACCAAGCATTCTCAATGTATTTTCGGTTGCCAGCTGCTGAATAGTTTCTGCGGAAACACCCCGCAGACTTGCCAGCTTACTGGCGACTAACGGAATGTCACGCGGCTCGGTCCACTTATCTCGGTTCTTCTTGAAGGTTTGAGGGTAGGCGTCGGTTTCAACGAGGATCCGATCATCTGGCGTATTTTCTGCGGTTTCTGCGAGGTCAGAAATACGAACCAGCGTTTTTGCAAACGAAATGTGAAACCCGAGATCAAGCAGCTCTTTTGCGAAGTCCCATCTGCCCTGAAAATAGTGAGCGGTTCCGCCTAGTTCTCCGGCGCCAGTTTCTTTCAGAATCGACAAAGTAGCGTCTCTGGCAGAGCGCGCATCGTAATCGTCGCCCTGTTCGCGAACGTGAAAAACAATTGGCAGCGAGTGTGTTCTGGCGATACCGATCTGGGCGTGAAACGACTCCGCCTGCCACTCTTTGTTTGGCGATCTATCCTGGTGGTCGATACCGATCTCGCTCATCACCGTAACTTCGGGTGATTCAGCAAGCTGGCTGAGCATCGCAAGGTCATTTCCGGTGAGCGAGTGCTGTAGATCGGTGGGGTGAACTCCCACGCCAGCGAACACTTGTGGGTGGTTCTTGGCCATCTCGATGGCTACTCGGGAATCTTCAACCGTTGTGCCAGCGGTAATAATTGCACCGACACCGGCTGCCACCGCCCGGGAGATGATGCCGGCGGACTCACTGGGATCGTGCTGATGTATGTGGGCGTGCGTGTCGATGAACATGGTTTGAAGCTGTAGATTATGAAATGCGACTCAGGAGCATATCTATTCTGATCTATTCCCCCGTCAACACTGGCACAAGCGACCTCGCCCACTCTTTGATCGCAGCCCAATCGCGATGATCACCCTGTGGATTTGGCAAAAAACGATCAATGATTCTGAGATACCACGGTAGATTTGCGCGTTCGAAATAGCCCGTGAAGTCAATATGACCGATGACGTTGAGACCCGGTGCAACTGAGCCGATTCGCTCGACGAACGCATTGTGTTCCGCGTGCGCTGCGTCTGGGTTGTTCACCCCAAGCGTACCCATCGAAAACAGGGCGACCGGCTTGCTGCCAATGCGTTCGGCCATGATGGCAGTGAACATTGCCGCGTCCGACATCCACTTGCCGCCGTACATTGGCGACCCGATTACGAACGCGTCGAAGTCATCAGGACTGAGGGCGCTGCTAGCTTCGGCAGATTGCGCTTGTAGACCAGCGGCGTTCAGTTCGTGAACTATCGCTGAGGCAACTTCATGTGTCGATCCGAAGCGGGTGGCATATGCGACGAGGACTCGGGTCAATTACAGCTCCCCAGGCCGGTGCGGCGGGCCAAGCCGGTGCGCCGGGATAGTCGTGCTTCGAACTATTGATGCACGAAGTATCGCGTACGCTACTCGTTAGATGCTCTTCAAAAAACGACAGCGAGCTGTGTTGGTAATGAATTCTTGTGTCAGGCATGGCTTCCCCTAATCGCCCGTGCCTTCAACAAGTGAGCTGACCAATAGCTGACCAAGAGCTGACGTGAAGTACGACGAAGCGATCACTAACCGCAGCCTACCGATGGCAAAGTTGGTCCACGAGTTTCCAGCGTGGGCTTATCGATTGGGTTCGTTTGTGGGCGCGACGATATCGACTGAATCCGACTGAGTTGTCGGAATTAGTTGGGAGAAAAAAGCGCCGGACTCGCTAGTCGAGTGAGAACGGCGGGTACTCGTCAGTCGTCAGCAGGAACGCATATGCCATCACCCGCTGTCCCCATCGATTCACTCCAACAATGAAGGTGTGAAAGCCCTCAGGGAAGTTGCCGGTGAACAGGATCACCAACCAGCCGATCATGACTAGAAGTAACGCAATGGGCCAGAGCACCGCCAACACCACGTAGTGCGGGATTGCCAGAATCCACTTGAACAACGGCAAGAACCGGTTCAGTTGCGCTGCGTCCGGGTAATCGATCTCCAGATGAACACCCTGGTGTTCGTCTGTCGACGGATATTCGTCGGTTAGTAGAAACATATACGCGGTGATTCGCATCGAAAATCGCTGGTACTCGACGTTGAAGTCGAACCACCAACGCGGGTACTTCTGGCGGAACAGGATCATCAGCAGTGTGGGTATGACAATGACTGTTTTCGTTCCGGTTCCAAAAGTCGCCACCAGAACCAGAATCGGTATTGCGGTAATGGTTCTGAAGAAGTTGGTGAGTCGATTGCGATCGGAACCTGCGTAATCAATATCCAGCCGGACTGGATAGGTTGACTGTGCTTGCACTTCATTGGTCATGGTGCTCCTCACGTCGAAATATTCGACTGTTTTCGCTCAGCCACTTTTTCTGATTTCGATTGGAGCCTATGACATAAGCATCTTATGCAGCAAGTGTTGGGTTGGGCTTTCGTTCATATCTCAGTGGGTGTAAATTTGCCGAAGCGTCGATCGGAAGAGTTATTCCACCGCCTATTTAACGCAGGAGAAGCGAAAACTATGCGACCGGGACTCGGACAGATAAACCAACCCTCCCCTGAATTTCTTCTGTATGCACAGCAGTACGGCATGACCGATATCGTGCTGAACACTCCCGGGCTTCCCAACTCCAACGGAACGTGGGCCATGCACGACATTGTGAATCTGCGCCGGCGAGTTGAAAGCTTCGATCTGAAACTCTCGGCAATCGAAAACGTGCCGACCACTTTCTACGATCACATCATGCTGAACGGTCCGAAACGTGATGAACAGATCGACAACATGATCACGACCATCCGGAACATTGCCCGAGCCGGTATTCCGGTTTTCGGTTATCACTGGATGCCCTCACACGTTTGGCGAACACAGCCCGAACTAATTCGGGGTGGTTCAACCGCCACGGCTTTCAACTATGTTGAAGCAAACAAGATGCCACTCACTCACGGTAGGGAATACACCGAAGAAGAGATGTGGGAGAACCTTGAGCACTGGATCAAGATCATCACCCCGATCGCTGAAGAAGAGAATATCCGACTCGGAATTCACCCTTGCGATCCTCCGGTAGCGAAGCTCGGTGGGATTCCTCAGCTGTTCAACTCATACGACAACTACCGCAGGTACCTCGACATTTATCCGTCCGATAACTGCGCAATCGAGTTCTGCCAGGGAACCGTTTCCGAGATGTTCGATTCGGAAGGTGACGCTCTCTACGAATTCATCGCTGAGATGGTGCAAAAGAAGAAGGTGCTCTACGTTCACTTCCGTAACGTATCGGCTCCGAATCCTGAAGACTTCCGCGAGGAGTTCATCAACACAGGTCACGTCGACATGTACCGTGCGATGAAGACCTACTACGACAACGGCTACGACAGCTTCTTTATCGACGACCACGTGCCTTCCACGTACCAGGACACCGAGTGGGGCCACCGGGGCCGCGCGTTCGCCAACGGCTACATTCAGGCAATGATCGAAGCGGTGACAAAGAGTGGTGCCTGAGTTCACCACACTCGGCAGCACCAACTCCACCGTTTCTCGTATCGGTTTTGGTGGTGCTCCTGCCGGGTTGACCAATTATCTCGATCCGTTTTCTCCTGTGGATACGAAGCAGCGTGAAGGCGTTATCGCTGCGATTGGCCGCGCCGTCGAAGTTGGGATTAACTACTTCGATACTGCTGCGGCGTATGGTTCTGGCGAGAGTGAAAAGATTTTTGGCGAGGGACTCGATGCCGCCGGAATTACGGCTAAGCGTGACGATGTATATGTCGCCACAAAGGTCAGCCACGACGAACCTAACCCTCGCGGCTCGATTGAGTGCTCGCTGAAGAACCTGCGGCTCGACGTTATCGATCTTGTTCAGGTCCACGGCACGACCTACACACCCGAAGCTCGTGACCAAACGCTGCGTAAAGGCGGCACGCTCGAAGTTCTAGAGCAGGCTCGTGATGAAGGGCTAATAAGGCATATCGGCTTTACTACAGAGGACCAGAATCCGCCGGTGTACGAGTTCATAGAGTCGGGTCGGTTCGACGTGATGCAGACCTGCTACAACCTCGTGTTCCAGCACACCTACGAGCCGACACGTCCCTTCGGGTCGATCTACGAGGCCGACAAGGCAGGCATGGGAGTTGTTACGATGCGGTCGCTCACGGCCAGCGTGTTTCAGCGATGGATGAACGCTGTGAGACCCGACGACGACTTCGACTACTCGCCAGCGTTGTTGCAGTTCGTTCTATCGAATATGCTGGTTGACGTTGCGCTTGTCGGCATGCGAACGCCAGAGGAAGTCGACAAGAATATTGCTGTGCTTAACGACATCGAAAATCGAATCGATCTCAACGATCTTCACGAGAAGTTTGTGTAACTAAAGGGAGAGCTATGAGTTCGTTCAAAGATGCTATAAAGAACGGAATGACCGAGTATCTTGATGAACTGAAGCAGAAGCTTGATGGGCTTACAGAAGCAGAATCACGCTGGCAGGCGAGTCTCGATTCAAACAGCATCCAATGGCTTGTGTGGCACATGGCGCGGGTTGAGGATAGCTGGATCAACAACAATATAGCGGGTGGCGAAAGCGTTTGGGATACCGGTGGCTGGGCGGCGAAAACAGGGATCACATACGATAATTCAGGATACGGTCAGAGCGCCGACGACGTGCGAGCCATGCCCGATGGCAATATGTCTGACCTGGTTCAGTACTATGACGCTGTACGCAGTGCCGCGTTCAAAGTTATCGAGGGAACGAGCGATGAGGACATGGACAACGTGTTCACTCGTGGCAGTAGATCGGTGACGTGGTCGTGGATTCTCGGACACGTTATCGTCGAAGAGTCGCAGCATCTGGGGCAGGTGGCGTTTGTGCGGGGGTTGATTCGCGGACTCAATAATTGATCAGATTGGCTATTTCTAAGAGGACGAAGCATTGCCTTCATTCAGAGACCCGATAAAAAGCGGATTTAACGAGTTCTACGACAAACTGAAGCAGACCGTTAAGGGGCTGACCCCGGAAGAATTGCTGTGGCAACCGAATCCGGAGTCGAACCACATACTTTGGACTGTCTGGCACATGGCGCGGGTGGCTGATCGCTGGGCCAACTCGACTGTTCTCGGCAACGAAGAGTTGTGGATTCGTGACGGCTGGGCGGAAAAACTCGGCATGCCGACCGATAAGTACGGCAAGGATGAGACACCTGAGCAGGTTCGCAAGTTCCCTGCTGTAGACATCGATCTTATTTTTGAGTATTTCGATGTTGCGCACGATTCACTGCTGGGCATGATCAACGCTCTGGAGCAATCAGATCTTGATCGGGACGTATTTGCGGCCTACAGGAACGAGTCGCTGAATATCGGTTGGATACTCGGGCACATTCTTGCCGAGGAATCGCAGCATTTGGGGCAGGTGGCCTACATCCGAGGGATGCAACGGGGCTTCGACGGTTAATGGCGATCAAATGCGTGTTTTTTGACTTCGATGGGGTACTCCGCAGTTGGGATTACGAGGCCAACACAATGGAAGAGGAGCATGGATTCCCACACGGCGGAATGTGGAAAGTTGCATTCACGCCCGAGAACGTATTTCCAGCTATTCGAGGCGAAATTACTGATGAGCAGTGGCGGTCGAACGTCGCCCAACAGCTGACTGAGAAATTTCCAGACAGTGATGTTTCGGGTGCAATGGATACATGGCAGAAACATTACGGCGTGTTAGTGCCCGAGGTGCTGGAAATCATCAAAGAATGCAAGGCGAAAATGCCAATAGCATTGCTATCGAATGCGACTTCGAGGCTCAATTACGATCTTGAGAAGCTCGGTATAGCGGACCTATTCGATTTCGTATTCAATGCATCGGAGATAGGATCAATCAAACCAGAGCCTGATATTTTTACACACGTGCTAAACCTCGCTGGAGTCAAGACGAGTGAGGCATTTTTCACCGATGATATTGCTGAAAATGTCGATGTTGCAGTGCAGTTGGGCTGGACCGGTCACTTGTTCAACAACGCCGTCGGATTGCGCACAGCGCTGGTCGAAACTGGGGTACTTTGATGCCCGTTCAACCATAGTGTTGTCTCGCTGAAACCAAAATGTGGGTTACTCGACCAACCAGTTCAACTGGGTAAATAAAGACAGGACTAACCATGATCAAGTGCGTGTTTTTTGACTTCGATGGCGTGCTCCGCAACTGGGACTATGAGATGGATGGTCTCGAGGAGAATTATGGAATTCCACTCGATGCCATGCGGGAGATAGCTTTCGCTCCAGAGACCGTCAACCGTGCGGTTCGCGGCGAAATCACTGATGAAGAGTGGCGGGCGGAGGTTGGCCGAACTCTTGCCAGACGATTCCCTGAAAAAGATGCCGCCGGTGCGATCAAGTTCTGGGACAGCCGGATTGGTGAGTTAGTTCCTGAGGTGCTCGAAATCATCAAGGAATGTAAATCGAAGCTGCCGGTCGCTTTGCTCAGCAACGCCACGTCGAAGTTGAATCAGGATCTCAAATCTCTCGGGATCTCCGACCTGTTCGATTACGTCGTAAACGCTTCTGAAATTGGCTCGATCAAACCGGAGCCCGAGATTTTTGCGCGTGCCGTTGAACTCGTCGGTATCAGCCCAAATGAGGCGTTTTTTACCGACGATAAACCCGAAAACGTAGAGGTTGCGAAAC